>ENA-UOJV01000758-UOJV01000758.1-human-gut-metagenome-genome-assembly--contig:-C82-NODE-758-length-43341-cov-22.480964_pt1 | contig 43341 bp, 38 predicted proteins | sample MGYA00242356_ERZ723903 | MGnify/ENA metagenome assembly ERZ723903
GGTCCTGTAGCGCCTCAGCCAAGCGGCTGACGACTTGATTATTTTACCACAGAAGCGGTTTTTGTCAAGCACTTTTTTGAAGATTTTTTGAAGTTCTTGGGAGAACCAATCGACCTTCGTGCTTTTCTGTCGCTCATTTCAGAGGCGTTTCTGTCAAGCGTCCGCCTGACGTTTATATATTTTAGCACAGGATTTCTCAAAAAGCAAGTCTTTTTTACACTTTTTTCGAATTATTTTTCGGTTCGTCTTTTTGCCCAGTTTTTTCTCCCGGATTTGACCATTCTGTCTCATCCTTCATCCAGCAGCCTGTCCCGCATCACCTTCAATATCTTGCGCTCCCGCCGGGAAATCTGCACCTGCGTCGTATGCAGCAGCTTTGCAGTATCGCTCTGGGTCTTTCCTCCATAGAAACGAAGCTGGATGATGCGCCTGTCTTCTTCCGGCAGGCCTTTCAGTACCTCTGCCAGACCGATCTTATCGGCAAGCTCTTCCTCCGGCGATTCTACCGGAATGTCCATCTGTCGATCGCTCTCCTCCCGGTTCTCCGGCGTCAGACTCACCGCAGGCTGGGCCGCCTGAATGGCCAGCGTGATGTTCTCCACGCTCTCCCCCAGTTCCTCCGCCAACTGCGACAGGGTCGGCTCCACTCCGCAGAGCTTGCAGTGATGCTCCCGTGCCGCATTGATGCGCAGGCTCAGCTCTTTGAGCGACCGGCTCACCTTCACGGTGCCGCCATCCCGGAACAGCTTTTTGATCTCTCCTAGAATGACCGGCACGGCATAGGTGGAAAAACAGACGCCCCGCGACTCGTCAAAGCCGTCATAGGCCTTGACCAGCCCCATGCACCCCGCGCTGTAAAGGTCATCGTACTCGATGCCCCTGCCCCGGAACCGCCCGGCGCAGGAATGCACCAGCCCCAGATTCTGCTCGATGAATGCACTCCGCCGGGTCTTGTCCGTTACCATTGCAACGCCCTCTTTTCTTTTATTATGTAGAGCGCTCATCCAGCCGCTTGGTCAGCACCACCCGCGTCCCCTTACCGGGCTGGGAGGACACCTTGACCTTATCCATAAAGCTCTGCATCACGGCAAAGCCCAGACCGGAGCGCTCCTCCGGATTGCCGGTGGTGAAGAGCGGCTCCATCGCCCGCCCGATGTCCGGGATGCCGACACCTTTATCCATCACCGTGATCTTGACCAGCCGTTCCGGGTAGACTGCGATGCACAGTGTCACCGGGCCGATGCGGTCGGGGTAGGCGTGAACGATGCAGTTGGTCACTGCCTCGGACACCGCTGTCTTGATGTCGGCCAGCTGGGGCACGGTGGGGTCGTACCGGGCCAGAAACGCTGCCGCCGCGCCCCGGGCAAAGGCCTCGTTGGCGCTCAGGGAGTCAAACTGGATCTTCACACTGTTTTCCGCTTTCATTTCATATCCCTCCTGATATTTCCCCGCCCGGCTCGGTGCAGGGGATGCCTGCAAGTTGTAAGACCCGCCGGAGCTGTTCCGGCGCGTGCTGGATGCGCAGGCTGCCGCCCAGCGTCCGGGCACAGCGTTGCCGTCCTAAGATCAGCCCGATGCCCGACGAATCCATGAATCCCACTCCGCCGAGATCCATGACCAGAATGCGGGGGCTGCGGGTCAGCAGGGCATCGTCCAGCTGGATGCGCAGCCCCTGCGCCGCATCGTGGTCGATCTCACCGGCCAGATAGGCGTAGAGCACATCGTCTGCCGCGCTGAAAGTCACGGTTGCCATATCCTCATCTCCTTTGCTTGTCCCTTTTTCTGGATAAAGAAAAGACCTGTGCACCTTTTCAGTGTACAGGTCTTTCGGGTTATTTTTTAGAGAACGGTGTCGTTCAACAGTTTCTCAGCCTCGAGGGCGATGGCCTCACTGCCGCAGACCAGCAGGCCGCGGCGGCTGTTGGCTTTCGCCTGCTTGACGGCGTCGGCCAGCGACGGACAGAGCACGGCGTCGAAGTGATACCGTGCCTTTTCGGTCAGGCGCTCGGCCAGCGCAGCTTCCGTCCCCGCCGGGGCAACGAGGAAGACTTTGTCGAAGGGGTTCTCGCTCATGCCGGGCATCGTCCCCCTGTCCTTCTTCTGTTCCTCAGGGGTCAGACCGCTTTCCAGCACGGAAAAGAAGGCCTCTGCGCCCTCCTCCCCGGTCAGGCCGATGACAGCGCTCATGTGGCGCACCTTGGCCATATTGAGGACGCGCAGAAGGGCTGCGGCCTGCTGGGGGGTACGGCAGGCGTCGAGGATGATGAGGGGCTTCTGGGACAGGACGCGGATGCTGCTGCGGTTCTCCACAGCGGCAAGGCCCGCCAGAATGGCCTCATCGGGGATCTCGAAGCCCTTCCGCCAGAGGGCCAGCGCCAGCTCGACTGCGACGGCGGCATTGCCCGCCGCGTGACGGCCAAGGAAGGCCAGCGGCGCGGTGTATCCGCCGTAGTCCACCCGGCTGGTGAATTTTTCCGCCTCAAGGAAGGTGATGTCCTCGGCGTCGGGCACTACAAGCTCGCACTCCGCCTTGGCCGCGGCCACCACAAGCTCGCTCAGGACAGCCTTCGGCTGCTCCGGCGCGGTGACGCAGACCGCGCCTTTCCGCATGACGCCCGCCGCCAGCGCGGCCAGACGCTCCACCGAACGACTCACGCCGTCGGGGCCGATGGCTGTGACGGCACAGACCGGCATACTGGGCAGGGCAGCCGCCAGACCGGCATCCGGCAGCTCCACCACAGCCAGCTTACAGCCTGCCGCACCGAAGCAGCAGGCCGCAGCCGCCAGCTCTGCCGCTGCGCGGGGCAGAGGCTTTGCGGCGCTGAGGGCCTCTGCGGCCTGACAGAACAGCACCGGGTCCACCGACACGCCACCGATGGCGATGCGGGCCGACAGCGGCTCGCATCCGGCACGGTAGAAGCCGGTGTGGAACGCCGCCTCCCGCAGGATCGCCGCCAGCAGACCGGCGGCAGCGGTCTTGCCCGCCGTACCGGCCACGCCGACGAACTGCACCTTCCGGGCATCCGCCGTCAGGGCAGCGCTCAGCTCCTCCGCCGGGGCAAAGCCCTCGGGCAGAGAGGAAAAATATTCGTTTGCCTGTTCGATGGTCATTGCGTCAATCCTCATTTCGATGTTTGTAGAGCAGATAGCACATCCTGCACAGGGCCAGACAGAACATCCCCACCAGAATGCCGGTCAGCACGCCGGAAAAATCCAGCCAGACATCGGTGATCTGGCTGCTCCGGCCATCGCTGAACATCTGGATGGTCTCGTCGGTCAGGGCCGTGAGCAGACCGCCCAGAATAGGCCACGAGATGTGGCGGACGAACCGCCGGGTGTAGACCCGCAGGCAGAGCGTCAGCAGGAAGCCTTCCAGCATATACTCGCAGAAATGCGCCATCTTGCGCACGATGTGGTCGGTCAGGCGGCTGGCGATGCCGGGCATCCCCAGCCGGGTGAACACCTTTCGCATCAGGGTCAGCGCCCTGCCGCTGGCCACAGATGAGACGTCGGCGATCTGCATGGAGTTCGAAAAGATGAACACGATACAGGCGATGAGCGCGAAGGTAAAGAGGACTCGCGTCGCAATGAGCCAAGGAGAGGTCTTTTGCATATTGGACTCCGTGGGTAACTCCTTTCCCCGCATCAGCCCAGAGCCTTGATGCTCTGCTCAATGTTGGCGAGCTTATCCTGACTCTTGGCGTGCTTGGCGCGGATGTCCTCCACCAGTGCGGCAGGGGCGCGCTCGACGAACTTGGGGTTGTTGAGCTGGTTCTCGAACATGGCCAGCTCCTTCTCGGCCTTGGCCTTTTCCTTGTTCAGGCGGGCCAGCTCCTTGTCGCGGTCGATCAGCTCCATCATGGGGATGAAGCCGCGGGCGGCGTGGGTGGACACCTGCACCATGCCGTCGGTGCTGCCCTCATACTTGGCGGTAAAGGTCACATCGGTGGCGAACGCGAACTTTGCCAGATAGACTTCGGCGCTCTGGAAGGGGGCCGGGTCGGCCGTCTCGATGATCATGCTGGTCTTCTTGGCGGGGTGGACGTTCATCTCGGTGCGCATGGTACGCACAGCCTTGATGTAGTCCATCACCTTCTCGAAAGCTTCCTCTTCGTCGGCCCAGTTGTGAGCTTCATCGAAGGTGGGCCAGCTCTGGGTCATGATGGTCTCGGCAGAGCCGGGCAGAGCCTGATACAGCTCCTCGGTGATGAAGGGCATGAAGGGATGCAGCAGCTTGAGGGCCTTGTCCAGCACATACACCAGCACGCGGCGGGCAGTGTCGGCCTGCTCGGCGTCGCCGGAGTTCAGGCGGGGCTTTGCGATCTCGATGAACCAGTCGCAGTAGACGTCCCAGATGAAGCTGTTGATCTTCGCCGCAGCCAGACCCATCTCGTAGTGGTCGAGGTTGTCGCTCATGGCACCGGCCACCTGATTCAGCTTGGTCAGCACCCACTTGTCGCTCATGTCCAGCTTGTCCTCACTGGGCAGGCCGGGCTGGAAGTCCTCGGGCAGATTCATCAGCACGAAGCGGGTGGCGTTCCACAGCTTGTTTGCAAAGTTGCGGGCAGCCTCCACCTTCTTCTCGCTGTAGCGCATATCGTTGCCCGGGGTGGAGCCGTCCACCAGCATGAAGCGCAGGGCGTCCGCGCCGTACTGGGCGATGACCTCCAGCGGGTCGATGCCGTTGCCAAGGCTCTTGGACATCTTGCGGCCCTGACTGTCGCGGACGATGCCGTGGATGCAGACGGTGTCGAAGGGGGCCTTGCCAGTGTAGGCAAGACCGGAGAAGATCATGCGGCTGACCCAGAAGCCGATGATGTCGTAACCGGTGACGAGGGTGTTGGTGGGGTAGAAATACTTGAGGTCTTCGCTCTCCTCATTGGGCCAGCCCAGCGTGCTGAAGGGCCACAGCGCGGAGGAGAACCAGGTGTCGAGGGTGTCGGGGTCCTGCGTCAGCTTTGCGCTGCCGCACTTGGGGCAGGTGCAGGGTGCACTCTTGGCGACCACAGTCTCGCCGCAGTCGTCGCAGTACCATGCCGGGATCTGGTGGCCCCACCACAGCTGGCGGCTGATGCACCAGTCACGGGTGTTCTTCATCCAGTTCATATAGTTCTTGGTGAAGCGCTCGGGCACGAACTTGATGTCACCCTTCTCCACGCTCTCGATGGCAGGCTCTGCCAGAGGCTCCATCTTGACGAACCACTGCTTGGACACCATCGGCTCGATGGTGGAGTGGCAGCGGTAGCAGGTGCCGACCTCGTGCTTCAGCGGCTCGATCTCCTTCAGGAAGCCGCCTTCCTTCAGGTCGGCAAGGATGGCCTTGCGGGCCTCGAGGGTGGTCATGCCGGCGTACTTGCCGCAGTCCAGAACATGAGGCTCGTTGACGGTGTTCTTCCCGGCAGCAAACAGGGCGTCGGCCGCAGCCTTGTCGGCGGCACCGGTCATGTGGCCGTCGTAGGTGAAGACGCGGACGATGGGCAGGTCATGGCGCAGACCGACCTCGAAGTCGTTGGGGTCGTGGGCCGGCGTGATCTTGACGACGCCGGTGCCCTTGGTCATGTCGGCGTGCTCGTCGCAGACGATGGGGATCTCCTTGTTCAGCAGGGGCAGGACGACGTGGCAGCCGTGCAGGTGGGCATAGCGGGGGTCCTCGCCGTTGATGGCGACGGCGGTATCGCCCAGCATGGTCTCGGGACGGGTGGTGGCCAGCTCCAGCATCTCGCCGGTCTCCTTGACCGGGTAGAGCAGATGCCAGAAATTGCCGTCCTTCTCCTCATACTCCACCTCAGCGTCGGAGATGGAGGTGTTGCAGTGGGGGCACCAGTTGACCATGCGGTTGCCACGGTAGATGAGGCCCTTGTCGTACAGGCGGACAAAGACCTCCTTGACGGCCTCAGAGCAGCCCTCGTCCATGGTGAAGCGCTCACGCTCCCAGTCGCAGCTGCTGCCCAGCTTCTTGAGCTGGCTGACGATGCGGTTGCCGTATTTGGTCTTCCAAGCCCATGCGCGCTCGAGGAAGCCGTCGCGGCCCACCATCTCCTTGGTCAGGCCCTCCGCACGCATGGCCTCCACGACCTTGGCCTCGGTGGCGATGGAGGCGTGGTCGGTGCCGGGCACCCACAGGGCAGCGTAGCCCTGCATCCGCTTGGTGCGGATGAGGATGTCCTGCATGGTGTTATCCACCGCATGGCCCATGTGCAGCTGGCCGGTAACGTTCGGTGGCGGCATCACGATGGTGTAGGGCTTCTTGTCGGGGTCGGCCTTCGTGTGGAAGTAGCCGCCATCCAGCCAGAACTGGTAGATGCGGTCTTCCACCTGGCTCGGATCATACTGCTTTGCGAGTTCTTTCATAGAGAATCCTCCCAGATGATTGATTGGTGGGACGAAAAAAGCCGCCCCACGGAGCGTTCCATGGGACGGCTGAATATAACCGCGGTACCACCCAAATTGCACACAGCGCTTTGCCGCGTGCCCCTTGATGCCCCGATAACGTGGGGCAGACCCGGAGGCGACTACTCCCTTTCCCCGCCTCTGCTCAAAAGCGACAGCACGCCGCACCGCCATACCGGGTTTTCAGCAGCCCCCCGGCTCTCTGGATGGCAGTTTCAAAACGGCGCACACTCTTTTTCCTTGCATTTATAAAAAGAATATAGCGTTTTTTGTGCGTTTTGTCAATCTCTTTTTGCTCTGGATAAAATTTTTCACAGCCGTCTGTGGATTCCTCTGACCCCCCGAATTTTCAGGGCCAAGCGGTAAAGTGCGGGCGACAGGCGGAACAGCGCTACCTTTGCCTTTTCGGTGCGGCATCCCGGCACCCTCAGCAGCCAGTCGATGAGACGGTCGGCCCGTTCTGTCACCTGCGCGAGGGCCTGCCGCTCCTCCGGCGTGCTGCCCTTTGCAAATGCGATGCGGCCCAGCGCACCGTTGCAGGCGGCGAACGCAAGGATGTACATCTCGTGCTCCCGCGCAAAATCAGCCCGTTCCATCATTCCGTTCGCCCCATCCACCCGATTGCGGACAGACTCGGTGTGCATAATGCTGCCGCTCCGCTGGACGTAGTAGTACATCCCCTTTTTGACCATCGCGATCCGCTCGCACTGCCAATAGAACAGGTGGGCCGTGAATTCATCTTCATGGAGCCTGCCTTCCGGGAAACGGATGTCCTCAAAAAGGCTCCTGCGGTACAGACGGTTCATCACAGTCACATAGTACCAGTTCTGAGGGCCGCTCAGCCGCTGCAAAGCTTCCCTCCCCGTCAGGACCTCGTCCTTTGTGATGGGAGAGGTGCGGGGAAGAGGCGTCCCGTCCGGCGTCACATAGGCGAGGCTGCACACGGCCATCTGAGCGTCGTGCTCTGTTGCCGCCCGGTAAAGTGTCTCATACATCTCCGGGGCCGCGTAGTCGTCGGAGTCCATAAAGCCGATCCACTCGCCCCGGGCCAGCTCCAGCCCGGCGTTCCGGGCCGCGCTCAGACCGCCGTTCTTCTGCCGACGGAGCCGGATGCGGCTGTCCCGGGCCGCATAGTCCTGCATGATGTCCCAGCTGCCGTCCGGTGAGCCGTCGTTCACCACGATGATCTCAAGGTTCCGCCACGTCTGGGCTAAAAGGCTGTCCAGACATTTTGGCAGGTACTTCTCCACGTCGTAGACTGGCACGATGACAGAGATCAAGGGTTCATTTTTCTCCATTCTGTATCTCCTTTTACGTTCTCTTCTGTATCCGTTTGGCCAGCTTCCACATCCGCCGGGCCTCATCGCCCAACTCCTTTAACAGGGCCTCGTCCGCGTAGGGGCTGCTCTCCATCCGGTAATAGACATGGGCACAGGCCACCAGCAGCCGGGCCTCCACTGAGTCCTGCATGGCCTGTGGCCCGTCCTCCACGACGGCGAAGGCCTTTTTCAGGCCCTCCACCTCGTCGTACTGCTTTATGGTAAAGCTCTGCTCCATAGCAGAGCCTGCCCGCTTGAGGTAGTAATAGAGCGGCGCGTCCAGATAGGCGTAGGCCCCGACCTTGGCCGCAGCCTGCGTGAAAAAGAGGGCGTCTTCCGCATAGCGCAGGCTCTCGTCAAAACGGATGTCCTCCACCACGCTCCTGTGGCAGAGCATCCGCCATGCGTTGCCGCCCACCTCCCGGCCCGTCTGCGGGTAGTGCTCGGTCGTGATCTTCCGGGCCGCAGGCCGGTCATTCAGCCTTTCCTCCGGCTCGCGGTCTCCCTCCTGCACGTCCAGATAGTCCACGAGGGCCATCGGCACACCCTGCTCCTGCATGGCCTCCGCCATCCATTCCAGATAGTGGGGCGACACCCAGTCGTCCGGGTCCACGAAGCCGAGGTATTCGCCCTCTGCCGCGTCCATGCCAAAGTTCCGCGCCGCGGAGACGCCGCCGTTCTTCTTCCGGAAGATGCGCACCCGGCTGTCCCGGGCCGCATAGTCCTGCATGATGTCCCAGCTGCCGTCCGGTGAGCCGTCGTCCACCACGATGATCTCAAGATTCCGCCACGTCTGGGCCAAAAGGCTGTCCAGACATTTCGACAGGTACTTTTCCACGTCGTAGACTGGCACGATGACAGAGATCAAGGGTCCATTTTTCTCCATTTTATTTTCCGCCTCTCTTCAAGATAGCCAGCGCTCTGCCCTTAAGCTGGGCGAAGGCCGGCGTCTTCCGGCAGAACAGCACCATGACCACCGCGAACAGCAGAGTGTAGAGGATGCCGTCCAGCAGGAACCAGAGGATATTTTTTGCCGGGCAGAACTTCACCCAGCCGTAGGACACCGCCGCCAGCGCCGTCACCATGGCCGCACGCTGGGCGTACCGCACAAAATAATCCCGCAGCTTCTTCTGCCACTCGTCCCGGATGCCGTAGCGCATCAGAATATAAGGCTCCACCCAGACGCAGGTGCACACGCTGCTGATGACCGTGCCGCCGAGGATGCCCGCCACGCCGAACTTCTGCACCAGCAGCAGCGAGGTCGTCAGGTTTATGACCGACTCGAACAGCGGCTTATACCGGTCGTACCAGAACAATCCTTTCGCCTCCCGGAACATCAGGTTGACCTTCCGCTGGCCCGAAATGTAGAATTCCATCACGAGGACGGCCACCGTCGCCATCGAGAAGCAGTAGTCCGGGCCGAAGCAGATGGTGATGAAGGAGTTGAACAGCGCAAAAAGACCCGCCGTCCAGTAGGCATAGATGATAAAGAAGAGCAGATCCAGCTCCTGATAGATGCCGTAGACCCGCGTTTCGTCCTCGATGGCGCCCAAGTTGCCCAGACTGCCGGTAAAGGCATTGGAGAATTTGTCCATCAGGTTGTTGATGCCGGACAAAACGAGCTTATAATTCGAGTAGATACCCACCGACAGCAGGCCCACGAAGCTGGACATCAAAAGGCTGTCGGTGTTCCGCACGATGACCGTGCCCAGCTTGTGGAAGCTCATCGCGCCAATGTTCCGCAGGATGCCGAAGAACTCCTCCCGTTCGGGCAGCTCCTTGCACTCCTTCAGGTAGGGGTACTCCTTGTCTGCCTTACAGGACACGATGATGTTCGGGATGAACTGCAGCACGAACTGCACCAGCAAGTAGAGGATAAAGTTCCGGGTCAGGACGATGATGACGATTTGGAGGATGGTCTTGATTGCGTCGCAGAGCACCGCCCAGAGGTTTTTCACATAGGCCTTCTGGTAGGCCAGAAAGATGGAGTTTTTGTAGCTCAGCAGATAGGAGCACACCGAGTTTGCCACATACATCAGGTAGATGAGCTTTAAATTCTCGATGCCGCCGCTATCCTTGATGAAGAAGCCCAAGAAAGGCATCAACGCAAGGCCCACCAGCAAAACAATCCCCGCGACGACGCGGTATAGTATCTTATAAAGGTTCATCAGCTGGGCCAGCTTGTGCTCATCGTCCTTGGCCGCAGGCTCGTACAGGCTGTAGATCATAGCCGTGCCGATGCCCAGCTCGGCCAGATTCAGGATGCCCAGCACATCGGTGAACAGACCGTTGACGCCCAGATAGGCCGCCGACAGATAGTGGATGAATACCATCCGGCTGATGAACAACAGCACCTGATTAAAAAGCTGCCCGCCGATGTTGACCGCCATGTTGATGAGGGTATAACGTGTCCGCATTTTTCTTTTGGTTCCTTCCCGGAGTCTTTTCTTTTATGATACCATTTTACAGAGGCGCTTTCAATGATCTCTCACCCCTCCGCGTCCAGAAGCTCGGTCCGGAGCCGGGCGATGAGCCGCTCCATCAGAGCCACCCGGTTGAAGGGGGTCATGAGGTAGAAGCCGTCGGCGTAGGGCAGGGCCTCCCGAGCCATCTGCATCGACACCTCAAGGCCCAGCGCCTCGCCCTGCTCCCGGTCGAGGCCCGCAAAGCGCTGGATGATGTCCTCCTCCACATGGATGCCGTTGATCTCATTTTCCATGAAGATGGCGTTCCGCTGGCTGACCACCGGCATGATGCCGACCAGGATCTTCGCCCGTTCGCCCAGCGTCTGGCGGGCCTTGCGGAGATTTTCCACTGCCTGTGCCGAGAGCACCGGCTGGGTCAGGAATCCCGCCATCCCGTTTTCCAGCTTTTCCACGGCCCGGCGGAGTTCCACGTCGAAATTCCGGGCGTTGAGGTTCAGTGCGCCGAACACCGTCATAGGTGAGGGCATCTCCCGGCCCTCCCCGGCCAGAGAGACGATGTACTGGGCCAGCTTGCGGGAGTTGAACTGGTAGACATTCTTCACCTCGTCCCGCTCTGCGGTGGGGATGGGGTCGCCAGTGATGGCCAGCACCTCCCGCACGCCCTCGGCGTAGAGGCCCAGCAGAAGGGCTTTCGTGGCATTCAGATTGCGGTCGCGGCAGGTCATGTGAGGCAGGGCGCACATTCCCAGTTCCCGGTGCACCCGGCAGGCCACGAGGGAGGAATCCATCCGGGCTTGTGCGATGGGGCAGTCGGCGATGGTCAACAGGTCGGCACCTGCGGCCTGCAATCTCCGTGCGCCGTCCAGATAGCCGCTCAGGTCGGCCACCCGGGGAGAGTCCAGCTCAATGGCGATGACTTTTTCGCCTTTGTCCAGCTTCCGCAGGAAGGTGTCGTCTTTTTCCACCTCCGGCGCGGCGATGGTGGAAAGTTTTGCGGCCGGGGCGGCTCCAGTCTGCCGGGGCAGAGCATCCAGCTCTGCCCGCAGGGCTGCAATGTGGGCAGGGGTCGTGCCGCAGCAGCCGCCCAGAATGCGGACACCGGCGGCAGCGATCTGGCCCATCTCCCGGGCAAAATACTCCGGCTTGCCCTGATACAGCACCCGCGCCCGGGTGACGACCGGATAGCCCGCGTTGGGCATCACCGACAGGGGCAGCCGCGTCTCGCCCAGCCCCTGCACCAGCTTCTTCATCGCGCCCGGAGCCGAAACGCAATTCAGGCCCACGGCATCCACCACGCCGCTGCCCTCCATCCGGTGCAGCAGGTCGCGGAACAGCAGCCCCTCGCGAGTGTAGCCGTCCGGCAGCACTGCGAAAGACACCATGACGAAGGCGTCCGGCACAGCTACCCGGAGGGCCTTCACAGCCTCCACCACGCCCACATCCGAGCTGAGCGTCTCAAAAAGAAAATTCTTTGCCCCCAGCGCCGCGAACTGCTGGGCTGCAAGGCCGTAGGCACTGCTGGCCGGGGCGGCCTCCGTGTCCAGAGCCGGGCCGAGGTCCGCAAAGACGACGGCGTCCTTCTCGGCGGCGGCGTCGCAGGCCAGCTTCCAGCCCGCCTCGGCCAGCTCTTCCCAGCCCGGCATCTGGGCCGCTGCCATCCGGGGCAGGCCGAAGGTGTTGGTCTTGATGGCCTGTGCGCCCGCCGCCAGATACTCGGCGTGGACCCGCTTCACCCCTTCGGGGTCGGTGAGGTTCGCCAGCTCGCATTCTACGCCCGGCGCGGCTTTATAATAGGTACCCATGCCGCCGTCGAACAGCAGCGGCTTATGGGCAAGATACTCTCGGATGTCCGTCATCGTAAGGTTCTCCTTTTTTCTTCGTTTTTCCCTCTATTTTTCCCGGCTCTCCCGGGACAAAGCTTTTGTGCAGTCATCTTCAGTTTAATGAAGTTTGCGCACTTGTCAAGCATTTTTGTCTCTCAATGGCCCATTTTGCTTGCACCGGAGCCGCTTTTGTGCTATTCTATGCATATTTATAGCAGTTTGGAGGAATGTATCATGCGCCACGCCGGCACACAGGAGATCGAAACGCCGCGACTGCTTCTGCGCCGCCTTCTGCCGTCCGATGCCCCGATGATGTACGCCAACTGGGCCAGCGACCCGGAGGTCACCCGCTGGCTGCGCTGGACGCCGCATAAAGATGTGGCCGAGACGCGGGAGCTGCTGACCGCATGGGCGCTGCTCTACCCCAACGAGGACTACTACCAGTGGGCCATCGTGGAAAAGGCCTCCGGGCAGGTGTTCGGCTCCATCAGCATCTACAACAGCCTTGCGGGTGAGCCGCAGCAGAAGGCCGAGTGGCCCGGGCGGGACATTTCTGCGGGCATCTGGGAGCCGGGCTACTGCATCGGCCGCAGCTGGTGGAACAAGGGCTATACCACCGAGGCGCTGGACGCTTTAGTAGAATACTGGTTCAAGAATACGGACAGTAATTGGCTTGCCTGCTGCCATGCCGCCGAAAATCCCGCCAGCGGCAGGGTCATGACCAAAGCAGGCTTCGTTTACGACCATGACGCAGAGTACCACAAATTCGACGGCTCCCCCGTCCCCTGCAGGTGCTATGTACTGACAAGAAAGCATTATCTGGAACGAAAGGAATCATTTTGAGCGAACTTTACGATATTTTAGTGGAAACACCCCCGACGAAGGTAATTTTGCTGGCCCTCGATCAGGGCCTGTGGGACTGCGAGCGCAGCCTCGCCGAGCTGGCCGCGCTGTGTGAGGCCAACCACATGGAGGCCGTGGCCGAAGTCACCCAGAAGCGCCAGACCCCCGAGACCGGCATCGTGCTGGGCAGCGGCAAGCTGGAAGAAGCCGCCGCTGCCGCCGCAGAGCTGGGGGCCGTGTGCGCCGTCTTTGATGGCGAGCTGACCGGCAGCCAGATCCGCAACATCTCCACTGCGCTGGGAGGCCTCGAGGTCATCGACCGCACCATGCTCATCCTCGAGATCTTCCGCAGCCGCGCTGTGACCAACGAGGGCAAGCTTCAGACCGAGCTGGCCCTGCTGCGCTACCGCCTGCCCCGCTTACAGGGCATGGGCGAGAGCCTGAGCCGTCAGGGCGGCGGCGGTGGCGGCGGCGGCGGTGCACGCCGCGGTGCCGGTGAGACCAAGCTGGAGCTGGACCGCCGCCACGTCCACGCCCGCATTGATGCGCTGGCCGAGAAGCTGGCCGAGATGGAAAAGCGCCGAGGCGAGAGCCGGAAGGCCCGCGCCAAGACCGGGATGCCGGTGGTCAGCCTCGTGGGCTACACCAATGTCGGCAAATCCAGCCTGATGAACGCTCTCTGCGGCCCCAGCGTCGCCGAGGCAGATATGCTCTTCGCCACCCTCGACCCCACCAGCCGGAAGCTCGTCCTGCCCAGCGGCATGGCGGTGCTGCTGGTGGACACCGTCGGCTTCGTCTCCCGCCTGCCCCACAATCTGGTGGAGGCCTTCAAGTCCACGCTGGAAGAGGCCGCATGGTCGGACGTCATCGTCCGGGTGGCCGACGCAGGCGACGAGCAGCGGGAAGAGCAGCTGGCCGTCACCGACGAGGTTCTGGACGGCCTCGACTGCGCCGACATCCCCCGCCTGACCGTCTACAACAAGTGCGACAAGCCCGGTGCACTGAGCTTTGACCCCGACATCCTGCTCACCAGTGCCAAGACCGGCTACGGACTCGACAAGCTGCTGCAAAAGCTGGACGAGACGCTCAGCGACCGCGTCCACACCATCCGCGTCCTGCTGCCCTACGACAAGCTGGGCCTCGCCGCCCCCATGCGGGAGCGCGGCAGCGTCCAGCTGGAGGAGTACCGCGAAGACGGCCTCTACCTTGAGGGCATCGTAAAGACCGAGGACCTCCACTGCTTCGAGGGCTACCTCGTCTGACATCCTGCACCCAAAAAGAGCCAGACTCAGGCCGAGTCTGGCTCTTTTGCTGTCTTGGCAGGCGGTCAGCCCACAGCCGGGGGCATTTCCGCCAAGTCCATCAGCTGGTCGTACCGTCCGGTAAAGACCCGTTCCGGCAGGGCCGCAGTCAGGGCGAGGGCAGCGGTCAGCCGCTCCTCGTCGGTCAGCTCTGCTTCCACCGGCGGGAAGTGGGCAAGCACCTCGTCCAGCTGCTTTCTGACCTCCCGGGCCACAAAGATGCCCCGGTCGGTGAGGTAGATCTTGCCGTAATATTCCTTGACGATCATTCCCCGCTCCATCAGCAGATTCATCACCCGCACTACCGAGGGCTTGGTCACGCCCAGCTTCTCGGCAATGCTGCGGGAGCTGATGTCCATATGGGTCTGCGAGACCTCATAGATGGCCAGCAGGTAGCGCAGGTGTGCCGGCGTCAGTTCCATCTCGTATCACTCTCTTTTCGTTCTGTTACACTAACTCTCGATTTTCAAAAGGGGCGCGGGCCAAAGCTCTGACCCGCGCCCCCTTCTCTTCCATTATGGCTCAGTGGCAGCCGCCCTTGCAGCTGCTGCAGCTTCCGCCGCAGTCACAGCCGCCGCTGCATCCACTGCAGCCGCCGTGCTTATGAGAGTGCCATGTGATCCAGCCCACACCGCCAAACACGATGGCTCCGACGATGATCGTCGGCAGATTGAAATTCGCAGCCAGAAACTCCATCATAAAAATGCACTCCTTTCAGCGCGTTTTGAGAAATTTTTACTTGATCTTGGAAACGTCGATCTTGACTTCGTTGTCGTTCACATACTTGTTGGGACGGAACATCAGATACAGGAAGGCAGCGACGATGACCACGGCCACGACGGTGAAGAAGTTGAAGCCGACTTCACCGGTGATGAGGCCGCCCAGCTGGTACACGACCAGAGCAGAGCAGTAGGCCAGTGCGCACATATAGCCGATGGCGAATGCCGTCCACTTGCCGTTGTTCATCTCACGCTTGATCGCACCCATAGCAGCGAAGCAGGGAGCGCACAGCAGGTTGAAGATCATGAATGCATAAGCGCTCAGAGCGGTGTAATCTGCCGCAACGAGGCTCCAGATCTCATCGCCGTTCTCAGACAGCTCCTCGCCGCCGAAGTGATACAGGACGCCGAAGGTACCGACGACGTTCTCCTTTGCGATCAGGCCGGAGACAGAAGCGACGGTAGCCTTCCAGTTGCCGAAGCCCAGAGGCGCGAAGATCCAAGCGACTTTGGTTGCGATAGCAGCCAGAACGGAGTTGTCCTGATCCTCCACCATGCCGAAGGCGCCGTTCTCGAAGCCGAAGCCCTGCAGGAACCACAGGACGACGGTAGCAGCCAGAATGACGGAGCCTGCACGCTTGATGAAGGACCAGCCGCGCTCCCAAGTAGCGCGGAAGACATTGCCCCAAGCGGGGATATGGTATGCGGGCAGCTCCATGACAAAGGGAGCAGGGTCGCCTGCAAAGGCCTTGGTCTTCTTCAGGATGATGCCGGAGCAGATGATGGCAGCCATGCCGATGAAGTAAGCGGAGACAGCCACCAGAGAAGAACCGCCGAATACCGCACCTGCGATGAGGCCGATGATGGGCATCTTTGCGCCGCAGGGGATGAAGCAGGTGGTCATGATGGTCATGCGGCGGTCGCGCTCATTCTCGATGGTACGGGAAGCCATGACGCCCGGGACGCCGCAGCCCGTGCCGACCAGCACGGGGATAAAGCTCTTGCCGGACAGGCCGAACTTGCGGAAGATACGGTCCATGATGAAGGCGACACGGGACATATAGCCGACATCCTCCAGAATGGACAGCAGGAAGAACAGGACCAGCATCTGGGGAACGAAGCCCAGAACTGCGCCGACACCGGCGACGATGCCGTCCATGATCAGGCCGTACAGCCAGCCCGCCACGCCGATGCTCTCGAGGAAACCGCCCAGCGCGTTGGGGACGATCTCACCGAACAGGACGTCGTTGGTCCAGTCGGTCGCAAACGTGCCGATGGCCCAGCCGCCATCGGCGATGGAAGTACCCACAGACAGGGAGTACATCAGGTACATGATGACTGCGAAGATGGGCAGAGCCAGCACACGGTTGGTGACGATCTGGTCGACCTTATCGGAAACGGTCAGGTGCTCGACGCGGGCCTTCTTCTTGACAGCCTTATCGACGACACCGTTGATGTAGGCGTAACGCTGGTTGGTGATGATGCTCTCGGCGTCATCGTCCATCTCAGTCTCGCAGTCCTTGATGTGTTGGTCGATGTGCGCGGTCAGGTCGGAGGGCAGCTTCAGCTCATCCATGACCTTGTTGTCACGCTCGAACAGCTTGACGGCGTACCAGCGCAGGAAGCGGTCATCGACCTTGCCCTGAATGGACTCCTCGATGTGCGCGATGGCGTGCTCGACGCTGCCGGTAAAGACGTGGGGCAGCTCGCCGGCCTTGCCTGCCTTTGCAGCAGCCATAGCAGCCTTTGCAGCGGCCTCGGTGCCCTCGCCCTTCAGGGCGCTGATCTCGACTGCCTGACAGCCCAGCTCGGCGCTCAGCTTCTTCAGGTCGATCTTGTCGCCGTTCTTGCGGACGAGGTCGATCATGTTGACGGCCATGACCACGGGGATGCCCAGCTCGATGAGCTGGGTGGTCAGGTACAGGTTGCGCTCGATGTTGGTGCCATCGATGATGTTCAGGATGGCGTCGGGCTTCTCCTTGACCAGATAAGTACGGGAGACGACCTCCTCCAGAGTGTACGGAGACAGGGAGTAGATGCCGGGCAGATCCTGAATGATGACATCCTTCTCGCCCTTCAGCTTGCCTTCCTTCTTCTCGACGGTAACACCGGGCCAGTTGCCGACGTACTGGTTCGAGCCGGTCAGATTGTTGAACAGGGTAGTTTTACCGCAGTTCGGGTTGCCGGCCAGTGCAATTTTGATACTCATTGCAGCTCCTTTCCTCTCGTTGCGATCAAACGACTTCAATCATTTCAGCGTCGGCCTTGCGCACGCTCAGTTCGTAGTTGCGCACGGTCAGCTCCATCGGGTCGCCCAGAGGGGCGACCTTGCGGACATAAATTTCAACGCCCTTGGTGATGCCCATGTCCATGATGCGGCGCTTCACCGGGCCTTCGCCGTGCAGGCGCGCCACGGTGGCAGTCTCGCCGACCTTAACGTCTTTCAGAGTCTTCATAAAAATCCTCCTCTACTTGTCTTTCTATTCAGAGACTATCCAGTTTCGGAGCGTCTCCCAAACAGCGTTCTGCCGCTGCTCAGCCAACCATAATGCGGTTTGCCATCGTCTTGTCGAGGGCCAGACGGCTCTCCTTGACCTGAACGATGAGGTTGCCTGCGATCTCATTGACGATCGTCACCTGACTGTCCACCACGAAACCCAGTTCAGCCAGATGCAACCGCACCTCATCCTTCCCGGTGATCTTGCGGATGGTGACGGTCTCGCCCGCTTTTGCCATAGTCAAAGGCATCATAATTGTTCCACTCCCATTCGTGCTCCCCATTCTGCGGGGAGCGTTTCGGTTCGCTTTTTTCGTCCTCGGGGATGGCCGCACCAGCCAGACGCCGCAACGCGCTCGCTCATGTCCGCGTCCCCCTCCGAAAAGCTACGGCAGTTAGTCAGTCGCAACTATCAGCATAGATAGTTTACACTTACTAACCCATTCTGTCAATCATTTTTCCGCAAAAAAAGTTAGTTTGTATGAACCAACAAATTTTATCCTCCGCTTTTCAGAAAAATTTAACAATTTCTACATATGACACAGCCGCCCGGTGCAGGGGGTATTCTGCAACGGGCGGCCGCGTGTCAAAAGGAGGATTTCTTCCCGTCATCGTCTATTTTATCGCAAGTCAAGAAATTAGTGCGACATTTAAACAGCATATTTGCGATATGCAATTCAACGCTGTTGCAGTTGCATTAAAAAGTCGAATTGCTATAAGCAGACTCCGACGGGCGCCAGGATAAAAAGAGAGTATTTGGAAGTGAATGTCAGGATTTCAGGAGCGTCAGGCTGCGACGGCCAGACGCTGGATGGGGGTGCCGCTGTGGAACAGGCGGAGATACACCGCCGTGCACTTGTTCAGCTGGGCGAAGTGCTGCCGGGCAGCGGCAGGGTCGCCGTAGGCTTTCCAGCAGCCGCAGCAGGTGAAGTTGCGGCCCTCATTTTCGATAAAGCCCACCACATCGGGGAGGGGGTAGCCCAGAAATACGCCGATCTCATGGGGAAAATCAGCCTCACAGCAGAGCCTCCGGGACAGCTGCCGCAGCAGCGGCGCATCGTCGTCCGGCTGCTGGGGAAGGTCGTACCCCTCGCCGCGCAGGAAGTCCCGCACCTGCGGCTGGGCCAGCAGGACGCGCAGCCTGCTCTCACGGTAGACGTACACGAGATACTGGTGCGTCCGCATACAGCCCTTGAGGACGCGGACGCAGAGGCCTTTTTCGTCCAGCTGCTCATTCCAGCTGCGGACGCGGCGGGCAAGGTCTGCGCAGTCTCTGGTCTCATAGCGGAAGAGTCCCGCAGGCTTCAGGCCAGCCAGCACCGGGGCGCATTGCTCGATCATCACAGTCTCAAAGTTGCGTTCCATCTCTCAGCCTCCCTGCCTGTTTTCCGCTATTGTCTCCTGCGGCACGATATTTATGCAGAAGATGCAGTTAGAATTAGCTAACCAATATTGCAAAAAGAACGCGGCAACAGCCGCTTTGTCTCTTGGAATCTTTTGGGTTAGTTATTCCTAACGTGACATTATCTTATCATAGCTTTGGCCCTGTGTCAACACCTTTTTACAAAAATATTTGCCCCATCTTCTCTGCCGTGCTATACTGGGCAAAAGGATCATTGAGCAAAGGAATGGTGTCCCCATGCATCTTGTGTCCCCCGAAGAGCTGTCCGGTCTGATCACGGCCCGGCTCAAGCAGCAGCCCACCGTCCTCGTGGCGCTGGATGGCCGGTGCGGCAGCGGCAAAACAACGCTGGCCGCACAGCTGGCAGAGCGCTTTCCCCAGAGCATCACCCTCCACACCGACGATTTTTATCTCCCGCCGCCCCAGCGGGTCACAGGCTGGGAGCGCATTCCCTGCGCCAATATGCACCTCGAGCGGCTGCGGGCCGAGGCCGTCGCGCCCGCACGGGCCGGGCGGGCCGTGTGTTACAAGGCCTACTCCTGTCGGGAGGGTGCCTATCTGCCGCCCCGAGTGCTCGGGCCTGCGCCGCTGGTCATCGTAGAGGGCAGCTACAGCCATCACCCCAGCCTTGCGCTCTACTATGATATAAAAGTATTCGTCACCTGCTCGGCGGAAGAACAGATACGGCGGCTTCGTGCCCGGGAGGGGAAGCGGTATCTGAATTTCGTGCAGCGGTGGATCCCGCTGGAAGAGGAATATTTTACGGATTATGCCATTGAACGAAACGCGGAGATGACGGTCGTTACGGGGTAGCAGGGTTGAGCGCCCTCGCGGGAGAATTTGTTTTTTATGAACGGCTTCTCGCGCTGGTGCGCGGGGCAGAGCGCTCTTTCATTAAGGCTAATGTTCTCTTTTGGCACGCAAAAGAGAACTTAGCCCTACCGCAACAGTGCTCTAACCCCGCGCCACAAGCGCGCGCACCCACCTGAAAATCCTTATAACCCCCTCCCCTCTTGTAAAAAGCCCTCAAAAAGGGTATCATAAAGAAAAAACATAAAGGAGCTTTACTTATGCGTGCTTACGAGCGACTTCTGAAATACGCCAAAGTATATACCACCTCTGACCCCGAATCCGGCACCCACCCCTCTGCCGCGCGGGAATTTGATCTGGCCCACCTGCTGGTGGAGGAGATGAAGTCCATCGGCATCGAGGACGCTTTTGTGGACGAGCACTGCTACGTCTACGGCAGCATCCCCGCCACCAAGGGCTGCGAGAAGAAGCCCGCGCTGGGCCTCATCGCCCACATGGACACCGCCCCCGACGCCTCCGGCGAGAACGTCAAGCCCATCCTCCACGAAAACTACGACGGCGGCGATGTCGTCTTGCCCGGCACCGGTATGGTCATGAAGACCTCCACCTTCCCCTTCCTGAAAGAGCTGAAGGGCGAGACCCTCATCACCACCGACGGCACCACCCTGCTGGGCGCAGACGATAAATCCGGCGTGGCCGAGATCCTCACCGCCGCCGAGACCATCATCCAGAAGAAGCTGCCCCACGGCAAACTCTGCATCGCCTTCACCCCCGACGAGGAGATCGGCGAGGGCGCTTCCCTCTTCGACATCCCGGGCTTCGGCGCAGACTTCGCCTACACCGTCGATGGCGGCGACGTGGGCGGCATCGAGTATGAGAACTTCAACGCCGCCTCTGCCACCGTCACGGTCCACGGTTTCTCCGTCCATCCCGGCAGCGCCAAGGACGCCATGATAAATGCCTCCAACGTGGCGATGGAGTTCCACATGGCTCTGCCCGCCATGGCCCGCCCTGAGACGACCGAGGGCTATCAGGGCTTCTACCATCTGTGCCAGATGTACGGCGACGTCACCGAGGCCAAGCTGGGCTATATCCTCCGCGACCACGACATCGGCAAGCTGCAGTTCAAGAAGGACAACCTTCTCCACATCGCCTGCTACCTCAACTGCAAGTATGGCCCCGGCACGGTGGAAGTCGAGATCAAGGACAGCTACCGCAATATGCTGGAGAAGATCAAGCCCCACTTCCACCTTGTGGAGACCGCCCGCAAGGCCATCACAAAGGCCGGCCTGACCCCGGAGGAGATCCCCGTCCGGGGCGGCACCGACGGCGCTGTCCTGAGCTGGAAGGGCCTGCCCTGCCCCAACCTCGGCACCGGCGGCTTCAACTTCCACGGCGTCTGCGAGTGCACCACCGTCGAGCGGATGGACAAGGCCACCGAGATCCTGCTGAACATCGTAGAGCTTTACTCTAAGTAATAATATAAAATGATACAACAAAGGCCGCCCCGGGCAAGGGCGGCCTTTGTTGTGCAGGATCGAGGCTCTGCCTCCTCTTCCCGAAGAAGCATCTCCGGGCCATTTATCCCGCGGTCATATCCCAAGCAGACCATGCAGCCCAAGCCCGGCCACGCCGCACAGGCACATGGTCAGGATGGGGTTCCATTTGAGCTTCCGCAGCGCAAAAAAAGCCGCGGCAAAACTGCCGATGCCGACCCAGTCCAGATGGGCGAGGGTCTTTGCATCGCCGCCAAACGCCACCATCGACAGGATGGAAAGCCCTGCGCCAAAGATAAGTGCCACGATGACCGGCCGCAGGCAGGCCAGAACGCTTTGCAGCAGGGAAATGTCCTTGTACCTGCGGTAGATGTAGGACAGGAGCGATACAAAGAACAGCGCCGGGGTGATGCAGCCCAGCGTTGCGACGATAGCTCCGGACACCTGCGCGATCCGCAGTCCCACAAAGGTCGCCGCGTTGACCGCAATGGGGCCGGGGGTCATCTCCGCGATCGTGACAAGGTCGGTGAACTCCTGCATGGTCAGCCAGCCGTGCTGCTCCACCACCTGACTCTGGATCAACGGAATAGCGGCGTAGCCGCCGCCCACGCTGAACATCCCCACCTGCAAAAAGCTGAGAAAAAGCTGAACGTAGATCATTTTGCACCGCCTTTTTTCCACTGGGCCAGCGCCCGCACCACGCCGAATGCCGCTGCGGCAAGGATGACCACGACCACATTGACATGAAGCACCGTATTGGCGATAAAAGCCGCCGCCATCAGGGCAATATACACCCACGAGCGGGTCTTCAGCACCTTGCTGCCAAGGTCGAACACCACATCCAGAATGACCGCCGCCACACCGGCCTGCATCCCCTTGAGCAGCAGGGCAATATAGTGGTTGGAGGCAAAGGCGTTGTAGAACACCGAGACGACCGAGAGGATGACCATGGGCGGAATGATGGTCCCCAGCACCGCCACGAGCATCCCGACCAGCCCCTCTACCTGCCAGCCCACCAGAATCGCCGCATTGACGGCGATGGCACCCGGCGAGGACTGCGCCAGCGCGGTCATGTCCAGCATTTCCTGCTCATCGATCCAGTGCAGCTCATCCACAAATTTCTTCTTCATAAAGGTCACGATGACAAAGCCGCCGCCGAAGGTAAAGCTGCTGATGTACAATGTGCTTAAAAACAGCTTCCAAAGCCGTGCCGACCGCATACTGTATGTTTTATTTTCATCCATGCAAGTTTTCTGCTCCTTTTTTCATTTCTGACAACTATTTTGGTTTTATCGGTATTTCAAACAGCTTTTGTCCGTTACTGCTTGCGAAAGCCCGTGTTTTCCGGTATCCTTGGTTCAGGAAATGAAAAACACGGAGGGTATCCCTATGAAACACAATACATTCCTCGTCAAGCCAGCATCCAGTTTGTGCGACCTGCGCTGCCGATACTGCTTTTATGACGATGTTTCCAGCAGCCGGGCCTGCAAAAACATGGGGCTGCTCTCCCACGAAATGGCAAGAGAGCTGATCGAAAAGGCCTTCGCCGCCACCGAGGACGGCGGCAGCGTCCATTTTCTGTTTCAGGGCGGTGAACCGACCCTTGCCGGGCTGGAGTTTTTTCAGTTCTTTCTGGAAACGGAGCGCTCCTTGAAGCGCAGCCTCTCGGTGTTCCACAGCATCCAGACCAACGGCATCGGCCTGAATGAGGCGTGGGCCTCCTTTTTCAAAGCCAACTCTTTCCTCGTGGGCCTCTCTCTGGACGGCACACAGGAGGTCCACGACCTCTACCGGCTGGACGCTGCCGGACATGGCACATGGGACAGAGCGACTCATACCCTTGAGCTTCTGGATGCCTACGGGGTCGAAACGAACCTGCTCTGTGTCGTGACCGGCCAGCTGGCCAGAAAGCCCCAGCGCGCCTTCCAGAGCCTCTGCGCGCTGGGGCGGCACAATCTGCAGTTCATCCCCTGTCTCGACCCGCTCGACACCGTCGGCGGACAGGCCTATTCCCTGACGCCGGAGCTTTACGGCCGGTTTCTGTGCGGCGTTTTTGATGTCTGGTATCAGCAGCTGCAGCAGGGCAATTACGTCAGCGTCCGCAATTTTGAGGATTATCTGCGCATCCTGCTGGGAATGCCGCCTACCTCCTGCGCTTCCTCCGGCTCCTGCGGCCATTATCTCACGGTGGAAGGGGACGGAAGCCTTTATCCCTGCGACTTTTATGTTCTGGATGAGTGGAAGCTGGGCGACCTGAGCCGCTGCACTGTCGAAGCTGCACTTGCTTCTCCCACGAGCCAGACCTTTCTGGCGCAGGGCCGCAAACGTCCGGCAGAATGCGCCGCCTGCCCTTACCGGCTGCTCTGCCGGGGCGGCTGCAAGCGTGATTGGGATGCCTCCGGGAGCAACCGCTTCTGCACAGCATACCGGCAGTTCTTCTCCTACGCACTTCCACGCCTGCAGACTGCGGCACATTTTCTGGCACAACAGGGCCGATAAAGAGATTCTCCCGGAGAGCAGGACTGCCTCCGGGAGAATTTTTATTTTGCCTTCTGGATCTTCCGGATGGAATGGCCATCGTAGAGGATGGGCTTCATAACATAGGTATAGTTCCGGTCATCGCATTCGCCGGTAGAGATCATCTCCATAAGGCGCAGCGCAAGCTGACGCCCCATCTCGAAGCCCTGCTCCACCGAGCAGGTGACATCCTCCTGCCGATAGGTTTCTTCGGAATAATCGAAACAGACCAGCGAATAATCTTCGGGCACGCTCTTCCCCATCTTCTGCAAAGTCTTGATGACCAGTCGATAGATGATGTAGTTGCAGCAGACGATCGCGGTGCATTTGGGGATGCTCTTCAGGAACCGTTCGATGGCGCGGACATAGCTTTCGTTGTGGGCTTCGTCCGAAATACACCACTTGATATAGTCATCGTTCAGCTCCAGCCCGCGGCTGCGCATCGCTTCCGCCATCCCCTGAAACTTCTCCACGCTCTGGTAGTTGTCGTACACGAAGATGCCTGCAATGTGGCTGTGTCCGGCATCCATCAGACGCCCGATCAGCTGATGGGCGCATTCTATATCGTTGATGGTCACCCGGGGGCAGCGCAGATTCCGATAGAAATTGTTGTAGAAGATCACCGGGATCCTGCGCCGGTAGAGTTCCTTGTAGCAGTCGAGATTCGGGCTGAGGATGCTCGACTTCACGCCGTCCACGATAAAGCCGTGGAAGTTCTGGTGCACCACCGTTTCCAGACAGCGGCGCTCGTTGCAGAACTTGTTGTCGGTCAGGAAGACGTGAAGGTCTACCTGCTCCTGTGTCAGGACGCTGCGCACCCCTTCGATGAGGCCCGAGTTGGCGCTGGTATCCTGTCCCTGCAAAATAAGGCCGATCTTATAGAGCGCATCGTCGGTGTTCAGGTCCCGCGTCATTACCTTTTCCCGGTGGAAATAGGTCCCGCTGCCCTTGAGCTTGTAGACGAGGCCCTCTTTCACCAGACGGTCGATGGCCACCCGGATCGTTTCCCGGCTGACGCCCAGCTTCCGGCAGAGGGCATTTTCCGAGGGAAGGCGCTGGTTTCCGGAGAACTTGTTCTCGTCGATATAGGCCAGAAGCCAGCGGTAGACCTGATCGGATTTTTTCTCAACAGCCGAGAGCATGGGCAGGCGCTCCTTTTCAGTCGGTGATGGTAGGACGGGCGCCCTCTGCGCGTTCGATCCAGTTCAGCAGGCGCTCCCGAAGCTCTGCCTTGACCCCAGCGTATGCGGGGTCTGCCACCACGTTGTTCAGCTGCCACGGGTCCTTCTTCATGTCGTAGAGGAAATCATCCGCATAGACATCCGATGCCGCAGCCTCGCCGCCGTTGACGCCGGGGGCATAGACAGAGTACATATAGTCTGCCGTGCGGATGCAGCGTCCGCAGCGGCTCTCCGAGATCTGTGCAAAGACCTCGTTTGCTCTATTATCGTTCTTCTTTTCCACCACGTCAAGCAGATTTTCGCCGATCATCCTGTCGCCGACGTCCACGCCTGCCAGAGCCAGCAGGGTCTTGGGGATGCTCTCGGTGCTGACCAGCTCGGTCACTTCCCGGCCTCCCTTGAACGGGCCGCCGCAGATGACCAGCGGCACGTGCAGGCAGCCGTCGTGGCAGGAGCGCTTGTAGTCGTCGTAGCCGTTCAGGTGCGCGTCGCGGTTGCGGGTCTTGAAGTGGGAGCCGTGGTCAGAGGCGTAGAGGATGACGGTGTTGTCATACAGACCCTTTTCCTTCAGCTTTGCCACCAGCCTGCCAAGGTTCTCGTCGAGGCTGGCGCACTGGCCCAGATAGTCCGGGTACTCCTCCGCTGCGTTGCCGCCCAGAGCCTTCAGATCCTCGGGCAGAACAAAATCGGCAAACCGCTGCTTGGAGCCGTCGGGGCCTTCGTAGTGGTTATGGTCGTTCTGATGGTGCGGCTCGATCTGCGACACCGTCATAAAGAAGGGCTTTTCGCCGGTGTACTGGTCGAGGTAGTCCAGCGCAAACTGGTTGATGCAGTCGGCGCGGTAGCCCTTGAAGTCGATGCGGTTGTTGTTCTCATCGAACACATAGCCGTCGTAGCCGTGGGAGGTGAATTCCAGCACGTCCGCAGCGCGCCAGTAGCCGGTATAGCCGCCGCGCAGCTCCAGCGGGACCGCCGTGATGGTGTGGTCGATGGTCGGCTTTTTCTCCAGCTCGCCGTCCGAGGCCAGATGCCACTTGCCGATGTAGGCCGTCTCATACCCGGCATCCTTTTCCATATACTCGCCCAGTGTCTTGATCTGGGAGGGCAGCATCAGGTTGTTGCGGAAGCAGCCGGTCTCGGTGGGGTATTTGCCGGTCTGGAACAGGGCGCGGCAGGGTCCGCACACCGGCTGGGGCGAAAAGGCGTTGTCAAACTTCACGCCCTCCGCTGCCAGCTCGTCCAGATTGGGCGTGATGTTCAGCGGCTGACCGAAGCAGCCGCAGGTGTCCCAGCGCTGCTGGTCACTGAAATAAAAAATGATGTTATAAGCCACGGTTTTTTCCTTTCTTTACTGTTTCACTTTCGCTTCCTTCATTTTGCCGCGCAGGATGCCGAGGATGACCACCACGATCAGCGCAATGAAGATCCAGCAGTACACGCTGCCAAAGAAGATGCTGGGGCTTCCGTCCGAGATGAGCAGGGCGCGGCGGAAATTGGTCTCCGTCATATTGCCCAGCACCATACCCAGCAGCACAGGGACTGCGGGCAGCTCCAGCTTGCGCATGAACCACGCCATCACGCCGAACACCAGCGCAACGCTCAGGTCGAAATAGCTGCTGTTCACCGAGTAAGCACCGGCAAAGCAGAAGATGACGATGATGGGGGTCAGGATCTGCTGGGGGATGGAGACGACCTTTGCGAACAGGCTGGTCAGATACTTGCCCTGCAGGAACATGAAGATGTTCACGAGGATGAGGCCCAGCATGATGGCATACATGATGGGGCCGTCCGTGGTAAAGAGCGAGAGGCCGGGGTTCAGGCCGTTGATCATCAGAGCGGACAGCATAATGGCCACGCAGCCGTCGCCGGGGATGCCCAGCGTCAGCAGGGGGATGAGGGTCGCACCGCAGACGGCGTTGTTGGCCGACTCCGCCGCAGCAACGCCCTCCACAGAACCGTGTCCGAACTCTTCCGGGTGCTTGGACATATTCTTTGCGGTGTTGTAGGAGAACCACGAGGCCTCCGAAGCACCGGTGCCGGGCACGATGCCCACGCAGGAGCCGATGAGAGAGCCGATGAGCACCGGGCGGAGCATCCGCTTGTACTCATCCTTTGTGATCTTGCCGTCGTCGTTGCCGATCTTTCCGGCGTGGAGGTTCAGCTCGCTCCGCTTCAGCTCCGCCTTGCCGATGATCTCCACCAGTGCGAACAGGCCGATGAGGGTAACAGCAAGGTCGAGACCCAGATACAAACGAGGGATACCAAAGGTGAAGCGGTCGTAGCTGGTCATGGGGTCTGCGCCCACACAGGAGATGAGAAGGCCGAGGCAGGCGGCGATGATGCCCTTGACGAGGCTCTTGCCCGAGACGCCTGCGATAATGGTCATGCCGAACAGACAGACCATGAAGTACTCCGCCGTGCCCAGCTGTGCCGAAATTTTAGCCACCTGCGGGCCGAGGAAGAGCAGGACCAGCGCCGAGAAGATGCCGCCGAAGGTGGAGGCGTAGAGCGCGATCTTCAGCGCTGCTTTCGTGCGGCCCATCTTGGACAGCGGGTGGCCGTCCAGCATGGTGGCCGCTGCGTGGGGCGTGCCCGGCGTGTTGATGAGGATGGCCGACACCGAGCCGCCGTATCCGCCCGCACAGTAGATGCCCAGAAGGAACATCATGCCGGGGATCGCCCTCATGGTGTAGGTGACGGGCAGGAACAGGATGATGCAGAGGATAACGCTCAGGCCCGGGATGGCGGCGAACACGCAGCCGATAAAGACACCGAGGTTGATCCAGATGATATTTTCGAGGGTGAAGAGCAGCCCGGAGGCCGGGCCGATAAAATCAAACAAACCCATATTCTGCCTCCTCAGAAACTAACATTCAGAACAAAGTGGAACACGACCCAGATCAGTACGGCCATCGAGACGGTGATGGCGTAGTAGAGGGGCTTTTTGCAGCGGAAAAACAGCAGGAAGGCCAGTGCGCAGAACACGGCACCCACCACGAACAGCTCCGTGATCTCCGCCAGCAGATAGGTGACCACCAGAATGAGGACGATGACCAGCGCTTTTGCTTCCACCAGGAGATTCAGCGTTTTCGTTTTGACCGGGCGGTGCATCACCATGTTGTATGCCTCCCGGCCCACCAGAAGGGCGCTCATGGCCAGCATGAGCCAGACCAGCATCGTCGGGAAGGCGCGGCCGTTCACAACGTCCTTTTCCGAGATCTGCACCTGCTGGGGCATGATAAGCAGCAGCACGATGCCGATGACCAGAAACAGAATGCCGCAGATCAGGTCAACGGGGTACTCGATGTTCTTCTCCTCGAGCTTCGCGCCCCACCCGTCCAGCCTTGTTTCGATGCGTTCTATCAGATTTTTCACCTGTTTCCACTCCTTTTTGAAACACAAAAGCAGGGGGTCGGGGCTTTCCCCTCCCCCCTGCTTCAGCCTTTTTCGCTATAGAGGGCCTGTTATCAGCCCGCCACGATGTCCTTATACTGCTCGACGATGCTCTTGACGTTCTCGATGTGAGCCTTCACATCGTCCTCGGTCATGGTGTCAACTTCCAGCAGCATGGTGTCGTTCAGCCACTCGACCATCTCCTGATCGGCGAGGATCTTGTCGTACAGCTCCTTCAGCTCGGCCACCTTTGCCGCGTCGGTGCCCTTGCGAGCCATAACGAAGCAGCGGTTGCGGAAGTAGGGATAGCCCTTGGCACCGACGCCCTCGACCCCTGCGAAGGGGCCGTTTTCGATGGCCTTGTCGTCGAATGCGCAGACCACGTCAACGCCGCCCTGCTGGTAGGTCTCGAGGATCTGGGACTGATGCGAGACTGCAAAGTTCGTCTCGCCCTTTGCCACAGCCTGTGCAGCCTCTGCGGCGGACTGGTACGGGGTCAGCTTCAGCTGATCGCCGGCACCCATCGAGCCAAACAGCGCCGCTGCAAGGAAGGCCTCCGAGCCGGTAGCGCCGTTGACAGCCACAGACACGGGGTTGCCCGCCTTGACGTAGGCTTCCAGATCGTCCAGACTCTTCAGGTTCAGGGAAGAATCGGCAGACAGGACGAAGACGGAAGAATACAGGTTCTCCACAAACTCGAAATCGTCGTAACCGAACTGCAGCTTGGCCGGGTCCAGCGTCTCGGTGATGGCGAACAGTCCCTCACCGGCAAAGACCAGCTCCTTGTCGTTTGCCTTGGTGCTGGCCACCCAAGTATTGACGGTGGCGGCGTCGCCCTTGATGGCCTCTGCCACCAGCGTGATCTTTTTCTCCGAGTAGTCCGGGGACTTGGCGGCTGCCTTCTGGCTGACCATCGCTGCCACACCAGACGGTGCCCACGGGCAGGTGACTTTCCAGCTCTCCTGCTTGCTTCCGCAGCCAGTGAGCATCGACAAAGCGAGGACACCGGCGGTGACCAACGCCGCAATACGCGTTTTCATCATTTTACTCTCCTTTTTGTTTGCCTTTTTTTCGTGTAGTGGCTCGCACCTGACGGTGCTTTTGTTGACCCTAGGATAACATTCCGGAGGATTTCAAGTCAACAGATTTTTCGATTTCATTGATAAAGTTGTCCGGTCTTAGAGCCAAATACCTACTTCTGTATTTTGTTGCGGAAAACTTATTGTGCATATTGCACATGGACTTCAATCTTCTTTGTGCAGCTTTCATTCTCTCAGGATGCGGGGGCATCGTGTGCTGTGTTCAAGTCCGGAAAGACGCCCGACGAACATCTTTCTGTCGGAAAGCAAAAAAAAACCTTGTAAACTTTGAAGTTTACAAGGTCTTTCTCAGAAGATGGTGCGGATAAGAGGACTTGAACCTCCACCGAGTTGCCCCGATTAGAACCTGAATCTAACGCGTCTGCCAATTCCGCCATATCCGCATATTCTGTTTTTGTCCGTGGCCGTTCGGCTCGGAACGATAGTTATTATACCACAGAAAGCTGCAAAGTCAAGCATTTTTTCAAAAAAGTTTTTGCAATCTTTCCTGTATATTTTATCTCACGTCCCTGCGCATAAAAAGCAGGCATCCGCCCCGGTGATGCCTGCTTCCGGGGTGGATGTCTGCCCGCTCACGCCGTTTTCTTTTGCAGTTTTTTCCGAATTTTCTCACACGCCCCAGAACAGCCAGAGGCTCCCCGCCCCCACAAGGACGGCCGCCAGCGTGAAGGGCACGCCGATGCGCAGAAAGTCGCTGGTGCGGACGCGCTCGCCGTTTTTGCGGAGGATGCCGATGGCCGCAATGTTGGCCGACGCGCCGATGGGGGTCAGGTTGCCGCCCAGTGTCGCGCCGGTGAGCAGACCGAAATAGAACAGCTCCGGCTCGATGCCTGCGCCGCCGTTCATGAGAGCGGCGACCCCCTGCACCACCGGCAGCATGGCCGCCACATAGGGGATGTTGTCGATGAAAGCCGACAGCCCCACCGACGCCGCCACCAGCAGGAGATAGAGCCGCAGCGGCTCGTCTCCGGCAGCGGAGTGGAACAGCCGGGCCGCCGCGTCGATGACGCCCGCCTTGCTCACTCCTTCCAGCAGGATGAAGAGGCTGAACAAGAGCAGCAGGGTGTCGTAGTCCAGTGCCCGGGCCGTCTCGCCCAGCGGAGTCAGCGAGCGACTGCGCCAGCAGGCCCGGGCCACCCCGAAGAGGCAGAGTCCCATACAGACAAGGCCGCTGCGGAGGGTGTAGAGCAGATGCAGCACGCCGCCGGACGGCTCAGGCAGGAAGGACGCCGCGACGAGCAGCCCCACCGTCAGCAGGAGCAGAGCCGTGGGCACATCGTCCTCCACCTTTGTTTCCACCTCCACATGGACGGGCTGGCGCTGGTCGCGGAAGAGCCAGAACAGCACTCCCAGCGAGGCCAGCGCCCCCAGTTCCACGCCCCAGAAGATGCCGGGCCGGCCCTCCATCCAGAAGAAGTCGAAGAAGTTCATCCCCGCAAAGCCGCCCAGCAGGATGCTCGTGGTATCCCCCACCAGCGTGGCTGCGCCCTGCAAATTGGAGGACACCGCGATGGCGATGAGCACCGGCACCGGCGAGATGCGCAGCCGCCGGGCGATGGCAAGCCCCACCGGGGCCACCATCAGGACAGTGGCCACATTGTCCACGAACGCGCTGATGAACCCCGCCAGCAGGGCCAGCACCGACACGGCCCACCGGACATCCGGCACATGGGCGATCAGCTCCTCGGCCAGCCGGGCGGGCATTTTGCTCTGGATAAAAAGAAAGACCGTGCCCATCATCCCTGCCATCATCAGCAGAACATTGAAGTCCACGGCCCGGGCGGCGTCCGCCAGCGTGAAATCGTACACGCCCAGCTTCCCCAGCAGCAGGAACGTCCCCGCGCCGCCCAGCGCGACCCAAGGACGGTACTGCTGCACCGCCAGCATCAAGATATAAAACAGGACGAACAGGATCAGCGCCAGTGTCATTTCGTCTCCTCCGCAGGCTCCAGCGGCTTGGCGTCTTCCTCGATCATCCGATAGCCCACGCCCAGCTCGTTGAGGATGTAGGTGTTACTGCCCGGGCGGCTGCCCAGCTTTTTGCGGATATTGGCCATATTCACCTGCAGCTTCTTGGTGCTGCTGGCGTCCGTGTCGCCCCAGATGGCCCGGACGATGGCCGCATAGGTCATCACACGCCCGGCGTGTTCGGACAGGAAGGCCACGATGTTGTATTCCGTCTGGGTCAGGCGCACCTCCTGCCCGTCCACGAACACCTTGCGGCGCTCGTAGTTGATGGTGAGGCCCTGTGCGCTGAACACCCCGCCGGGCAAGTTCCCGCCGCCATAGCGGTTCACCCGCAGCGCAGCCCGCACCCGGGCCAGCAGCTCACCGGTGCCGAAGGGCTTGGTGATATAGTCGTTGGCACCGAGGTCGAGGGCCTCGATCTTATCCTGCTCGGTGGTGCGGGCCGACAGGACGATGATGGGGGTCAGATACTTCTGCCGGATGGAGCGGATGGCGTCCAGACCGTCCCGGTCGGGCAGGCCGAGGTCCAGGATGACGAGGTCCGGGTTATAGGAGATGAACATGGTCATGCCCATCACGCAGGTCTGGGCCACCAGCGCCTGATAGCCGTTGGTCTCCAGCAGGGTCTGGATGAAGCTGCAGATGTTCGCCTCATCCTCGATGATAAGTACCTTGAATTTATTATTGCTCATCCTCTGTTTCCTCCGTATCCACTTCTTCCGTTTCCAGCCAGAACCGGATGGTCGTGCCCTCACCGGGCGTGCTCTCGGCTTTGATCTCGCCGCCATGGGCCTTGATGATGGCCGCACACACCGACAGCCCGATGCCCATGCCGTGCTTGCCGCTCGACGAGGTATCCTGCGCCAGCGTCGTACCGCTGAAAAGCCTCTTCAGCTGTTCTTTCGGGATGCCGCAGCCGTTGTCGATGACCTCGAACACCGCCCGCCGCCCCAGCGTGAACACCCGCAGTGTCAGGTGGGTCATCCCCTCTGCGTGGAGCACAGCATTTTCCAGCAGATTGGTCAGCACCTGCTGGATGAGCATGGAATCCATCGGGATGACGATGAAGTCATCCGGCAGCTTCACCTCCACCGGCACGCCGGGGTGGAGCTTCTGGAACCGCACCAGTACGGTATCCACCAGCTCTTCCAGCACCGTGGGGGTCTTCTGGATGGCGACGCCGTCGGCGTCGATGCGGGTGACGGAGAGCAGATTCTCCACCATCCGGTTGAGCCACTGGGCGTCGGCGCAGGCCTCGGAGAGGAGCTTGACCTTCTGCTCCCGGCCCAGCGAGTCGTAGTTGTCGATGACGGTCGAGCAGGCCCCGTAGATGGACGTCAACGGGGTGCGCAGGTCGTGGGAGACTGCCCGCAGGAGGTTGGCCCGCATCTTTTCGGTCTCGCTCTCCATCCGCAGCTGCTCCTGCTTTTTGATGCGGGTGGTGAGGGTGCTGGTCATGAAGGACACCACCAGCATCACCACGCCCGAAAAGATATTCTCCGGGATGGTGAAGTTGAAGGCAAAGTAGGGTGTGCGGAACGCAAAGTTGACCGCCAGCACGCTGATGATGGAGGCTGCAACGCCCCACCAGTAGCCGTCGGTGTACATCGAGACGAAGAACACCGCCAGCAGGAACACCATCGAGGCCACGCCGTCGATGCGTCCGCTGATGAACTGGATGAGCGTCATGCAGGCGAATGCACCGATGAGCGCCGCCAGAAACACCCAAATATCCCGCTTGCGGAGCACCTGCTTCATTGCTCTCCCCCTCCCGATCTATATTCGGTCTTACCATAAAATTATACCACAAATATATTAAAGATACAGCAAAGGGTGGCTGTTTTCTGCCCCCGGAATTGACAAACTCCGGGCCGGGGCACATAATAAAGTCATCCGCTGCAGAAAAGGAGTAAAACGTATATGCTGTATTTTGAAAATGATTACTGCGAGGGCGCGCATCCGGCCATCCTCCAGAAGCTGACCGAGACCAACTTCGAGAAGGTGTCCGGCTATGGCACCGACCCCTACTGTGCCAGCGCAAAGGAGAAGATCCGCGCCGCCTGCGCCTGCCCCGAGGCAGATGTGTCCTTCATCTCGGGCGGCACCCAGACCAACGCCATCGTCATTGCCTCCCTGCTCCACCGCTGGGAGGGCGTGCTCGCCGCCGCCACCGGCCATGTGGCCGGGCATGAGGCCGGTGCCATCGAGTTCACCGGCCACAAGGTCATCGGCCTGCCCCAGAAGAACGGCAAGCTGGACGCCGCCGATGTAGAGGACTTCTGCAAGACCTTCTACGCCGACGCGAACCACGACCACATGGTCTTCCCCGGCATGGTCTACATCTCTCACCCCTCTGAGTACGGCACGCTGTACACGAAGGCCGAGCTGGAAGCCCTGTCCGCCGTCTGCCATGCCTACCATATGCCCCTCTTCGTGGACGGCGCACGTCTGGGCTACGCACTGGCCAGCGAGGGCACCGATGTGACGCTGGCCGACCTCGCCAAGCTGACCGATGTGTTCTACATCGGCGGCACCAAGGTGGGCGCACTCTGCGGCGAGGCCGTGGTCTTCCCCCACGGCGCACCGGCCCACTTCATGACGATGGTAAAGCAGCAGGGCGCTCTGCTGGCCAAGGGCCGCCTCATGGGCATCCAGTTCGACGTCCTCTTTACCGACGGCCTCTACACCCGCATCAGCCGCAACGCCATCGAGACGGCCAATGCCCTCAAGAAGGGCCTCGCCGCAAAGGGCTACCGCTTCTTCATGGACTCCCCCACCAACCAGATCTTCGTCGTGCTGGAAAACGCACAGCTGGCCGCGCTGGAGGGCAAGGCCAAGTTCGGCTTCTGGGAGAAGTTCGACGACACCCACACCGTCGTCCGCATCGCCACCAGCTGGGCCACCCGGATGGAAGAAGTCGAGGAGCTTATCGCTCTGATGTAAGGAAGGAACGCTCTATGGGCTTTTTTGACAGGCTCTTCGGCAGCAGGGCAGAGGCGGCGGAAGAGACGCGGTTCTCCGGCGAAAAGATGGTCGTCAAAGCGCCCATCGATGGCATCGTCCTCCCGCTGGAGCAGCTGCCCGACGAGACCTTTGCTGCGGCCATCCTCGGCCCCGGCTGCGGCATCGAGCCGACCGGTGACACGGTCTTTGCTCCCTTCGACGGCAGAGTCGTCTCAGTGGCCTCCACCCTCCATGCCATCGGGCTGGAAAGCGATGAGGGCATCGAGCTGCTCATCCACATCGGGATGGACACCATCACCCTCCGGGGCAGCGGCTTCACCCTCCTCGTCCAAGAGGGCCAGACCGTCAGGGCGGGCACGCCCCTGCTGCGGGTAGACCTCGACGTCATCCGCGCCGCCGGGCTTTCCACCGAGAGCGCCGTCATCGTGACCAACGCCGACGACCTGCCGGCACTCCATCTCACCGCAGGCGGCATCGTCTCCACCGGAACGCCGCTGTTCAAATTCGAGTAAGATACAAAAAAGACATCTGCCGCCGGCGGATGTCTTTTTCGTTATGCTCATGCTTTTTCGGGCTTATACTGCAGGACCCGCTCGGAGACGAGGCCGTTGAAGAACTGGATGAAGGGTCCGAGGCAGAACGCGCAGATGAGGGTGCCCAGACCCACAAGACCGCCCAGGAGCCAGCAGAGCAGGGCGCAGAAGGCGTCGGTGAAGACGCGGCAGCCGAAGTACTGGAAGTGCGTGTAGTCCCGCAGACCCAGCGAGAGGTAATCGTAGGGCGCGATGCCGAGGTCAGCCGTCTGGTAGAGAGACGCGCCCAGCGCCGTCACAAGGACGGCCAGCACTACCCACACCAGCTGTTCCGGCAGGGACGCTGCCGGGCCGAAGGCCGCGGCAATGGGGTCGTAGAAGAAGGTTATGATGAACCCCATGCCGATGCCGTTGACGAAGGTGCCAAGGCCGATGTACTTGCGCCCGAACCAGAATTCCAGCGCAAAGAAGAGGATGTTGGTGGCGACATTCTGCACGCCCAGCGAGATGCCCAGCAGCTCGGCAAGGCGCATATTCAGCGCGCTGATGGAGTCGTTGCCGAGATGGGACTGCTTGAAGAGGGCGATGCCCAGACCAATAATGACAATGCCCACCACCATGCCCACGATGCGGCGGGTGGTCGGCTTTTGGGTGGTCGAAGTGCTCATGAAACGGCCTCCTGATTTATTTTTCTCTATTATAACGCTGCAGGAGGGTCGGCGCAATCAATATTGCACAATTATCTGCTTCATTGTGGAAAACTTACCGCCTCAGCTCCTCTTCCAGCCGGGTCTTGTCCAGCCCCTCGCCGATGACGATGAGCACCTGCTGTCCCTGCGGGATGGGTGCAGCCGTCAGACTGGCTGCGGTGGCGTTCAGCTCATACCACTGGCCGCCGTCCTCCACGAAGCCCTTCACCCGGAGGACCCTGCCGCAGGCGGCATCGCCGAAGAGGGACGGGATATTCCGTTCCAGACGGGCACGGGACAGGCCCAGTTCGAGGAAATAGGCCGAAGCAAAGGCGTCGTGCTCCTCAAAATGGAGCTTTTCGCAGCTGGCCTGCCGGTAGCCGCACTTTGCGATGCGGGCCATGTCGTCAGTCGTCAAATCGGCCCAGTCCTTTGCAAGGATCTCCTCCGGGCCGAACTTCCGGGAGCACTTGCAGGCCTCCAGCGCACGGGCCAGATGGGCCTTTGCTCCCTCCTTCTGCCCGTCCGTGGCCAGCTGACAGCGGCTCAGCAGGACCTTGCCCGCCCATGCGCTCTCGGAGGCGAGGATATATTCCGCCTGCGGCGAGAGGGTCTCAGGCAGCAGAGCGTCCACGATGGCGATGACATTCCCCAGCTGATACCAGCGGTCCAGCGGCTCGTCCCGCAGCACGTCGAAGAACTCGTCCACGTCGAAGATGCCGCTGGGTTCCACAACGACCCGTTCAAAGCCCCGCATGGCCATCGAGATGAGCTTCGTCCGCATCCGGCGCTGATGGGTGTCGCAGTCGCAGCCGCCGCTGATGGTCTCGACCTCGACCCCCACCGCCTCCAGATCCTGAAGCAGCATGGCGTCCACATTCACCGCGCCGAAGTCGTTTTCCAGCACGCAGACCCGGACGCCCTGCCCGGCCCACCACGCTGCATATCTGCGCAGGAAGGTGGTCTTTCCTGCCCCGAGAAATCCCGTGATCAAATCTACCTGTACCATATTCCGTCCCTCCGTCGGTTTCTTTTTCCGCTGTCAGTATAAGCGAACGAGGCCGGATTGTCAAACAGAGGAAAAGGCCCTTTCCCGCTGTGGAAAAGGGCCTTTTTTGCCGCAATGCTCCGATGTTACAGAAATTCGACGCTGCCGTCCTCGATGTGATACATCGCACCGACGACCCGCAGGCCTGTTTCCTCCTCGATGTTATGGATGCACAGGCTCTTTTCGATCTCCTGTACACTGTGCCGGACGTTGAGGCAGCTGGCCTTGTAGGGGTCGGTCTCCTCTCCGATGGCCTTCTTGATCTCGTCCGTGATGTAGCGGATATAGCCGGACGACTCGTGGTGGATGGCCGCATCCACCGCACCGCAGTGGGTGTGGCCCAGCACCACCACCAGCCGACAGCCCAGATGACCTGCCGCGTACTCGATGCTTCCCAACTGGTGGTCATCGATGATGTTGCCCGCCAGCCGGATGACGAACAGCTCACCGATGCCCGCCGAGAAGATGTTCTCCGGGATGACCCGGGAATCCGAACAGGTGACGATGATGGCGTAGGGCGACTGGCCCTTGGCCCATGTGGACATCCGGATGCGGCGGGAAATATCGCCGCTCCCGTTCTCCGCGTTCAGGTATTTCAGATTGCCCGCCGCCAGCTTGTAGATGGCATCGGCCGCGGTGCAGACAGAGTTCTCACGCATTGCAGCAGCCTCCTTGGGAAAAAGTGGGAAAAAGTATCCTGCAAAAATGCCCGGCCGTCCAACGAAGGGCAGCCGGGCGGAAATTCAGTTGATCAGAAGTGGATGACGCCGAGGATCAGACCAGCGACGAGGCAGATGATGGAAACACCCCACTGCCAGCCGAAGCAGTACTTGATGTGGTCCTTGATCTCGACACCGGCCAGACCGATGCCCAGATAGGTAGCGGGAGCCACCGGGCTGATGAAGGTAGCGCAGTTGCGGCAGACGACCATTGCGATGGCGATGTGAGCCGGGTTGACGCCGAACTGGTTGCCGACGCTGACCAGAACGGGCAGCAGGCCATAGAAGTAGGAGTCGGTATCGAACAGCAGAGCCAGAGGCACGCTCAGGATGCCGATGATGATGGGCAGGAAACGGCCCAGAGAGGTCGGGATGAAGCTTGCCATGACGACTGCCATCTTCTCCATGATGCCGCTCTTGCTCAGGACACCGAGGAAGACACCGGCACACAGGATGGTGGATGCCATGCTCAGGCCAGCGGAGGCGTGGCTCTTGATGATGGAGTTGTGCAGCTTCTTGCCGCGGTAGTTGACCAGAATGCCCAGAGCGCAGCCGACCATGAAGACGTAGTAAGAGGGGAAGATGTCCAGAACCAGCACGATGATGACGGCCAGAGTCAGGATGACGTTGAAGATGAAGTTCTGGGGACGAGCCAGAGCCTCATCCTTCTTGCCGTCGTCGGAGTCGTCGTACTTGCCGGCGTCCTCAGCAACGATGGCATCGCCGAGCTTTGCGATGCGCTTCTTCTCCTGCAGGCCCCAGAAGATGGCGGTGCCAACAGCCAGCACCAGGCCGACGATCTGCATGGGCATGAGCTGGAACCACAGGTCGTTGGGCTCCATCTCGATGACGCTTGCAGCACGCATGGTGGGGCCGCCCCAGGGCATCAGGTTCATGACGCCCATTGCGGTGACGCAGATGAGCAGCAGGGTCTCACGGCGCATGTGCAGGCGCTTGTAGACGGGCAGCATGGCGGGGATGGTGATGAGGAAGGTGGAAGCGCCGCCGCCGTCCAGATGGCCGATGATGGCGATGAGGCAGGTCATCAGAGCAACGCCGACGACGTTGTTGCCGACCTTCTTCATCAGCGCACCGATGATCTTGTCGAACATGCCTGCATCGGTCATGACGCCGAAGAACAAGACGGAGAAGATGAACAGGACAGCCGTACCGTGGACGCCCTTGACGCCCTCCTTGATAAAGCCAGCCATTTCATCCAGGGTGAAAGCACCGGTAGCCACCAGAATGGCTGCGGTGATGGTCGAGACGCTGACGAATGCCAGTGCAGGGACCGTGACATTGCGCAGCAGCAGGACGATGACCGCAATCACCGTTGCAAAGCCGAGCAGAGCGAGGATCGTATCACTCATGGGTTTGTACTTCCTTTCCTTTTTCGTATACTGGGGATGCATTCTGTTTTGTCATCCAGAATCATTCCCGTTCGTTATGGTTTCAGTATACCGGCCCAAACTTAAACGCCAAAGCGCCTTGCGTTACGGTTTGTTAAGGAATCTCTTAATATCCTGTAAGATTCCGTATGGAAGGTTGGATACAATAAACCTCTCCGTCAGCGCTGCCGCGCTGCCACCTCTCCTATCGAGGAGAGGCCTTGGTATTCCGTAAAGTTTCGTCCTCACCCGAAAACTTTTCCTCTTCGCCAGAAGCTCCCCTCGGTAGGGGCAACAACGACGACCGCCGCCAGTGGCGGAAACAGGAAGTCGCTGTTGGGGCAGCGGCCAGCAAGACGCAAACGAAGTGCTGCGGATGCTGGGTGCCGCAACCCGGCCTTGTCGAGCGAAGCGAGACTGAGAGGTTTTCTCATTCCTTTCTGCTGCTCCGTATCTGGGCCAGCAGGGTGGACGCCGACACGGGCTTGACGATATAGCCGTCGATGACGCCGTGGCTGCGGGCGTCCACGATCTCCCGGGTAGGCGAGTTGGTCATGACGATGCGGGTCATGCCGGGGTAGCGGCCCCGGATGGCCATGCAGAAGTCCACGCCGCTGCTGCCGGCAAGGCTCTCGTCGATGGCGAGGACGTCGAAGGGCTGCTGCTCCAGCAGCTGGCGCAGCTCGCCCCGGCGGGAGCAGGTGGACACACTCAGGCCCAGAGCGCTGAGGTCTTTGTCCAGCAGGTCGAGGACCTTGTTGTTGTCGTCCGCCGCAAGGATGCGCAGCTTGCTGTCCACGCCCCACTGCAGCTGTTCGCGCTCCTGCTGCTGTTCCAGCACCGGCAGATAGACATAGAAGGTCGTGCCTCTGCCGATGGTGCTCTCCGCCCGGATACGGCCCCGGTGGGTGCGGATGATCTGGTCAGCCAGGGCAAGGCCGAGACCGGTGCCTTCGCCGGTCTTCTTTGTGGTGAAGAAGGGCTCGAAGATGTGCTGCATCGTCTCCTTGTCCATGCCGCAGCCGGTGTCGGTGACGCTGAGGCAAACGTAGTTGGGCCACTCTTCCGAGATCTTTTCTTCCGGGAAGAGGGCCTCAAGCTCCCTGCGGGGCACGACGCTGCCCCGGATGGTCAGCTTTCCGCCCTCGGCGCCGATGGCGTGGATGGCGTTGATGCTGATGTTCAGCAGCACCTGCTGCAGCTGTGTCGCGTTGCCCAGCACACACTCGCCGGTCAGCGCGTTTTCTTCGCACAGCTCCACGTTCTTCGGGCAGTTGGTCTCCACCAGCTTCCGGGTCCGATGGAGCAGTCCCTCCACCGACACAGCGTCGTAGACCGTCTCCACGTTTTTCCGGCTCATGGAGGAGATCTGCTTCACGACCTCCTGCGCCTTCTGGGCCGCCTCACTGATCTCCATCGCGTTGTCATAGATCTCGCTGCCCGGGTCGGCGTCGGCCATGATGAGGTCGGCATAACCGGTGATGGGGGTGAGGAAGTTGTTGAACTCGTGGGCGATGCCGCCGGTAAGGGTGCCCATCATCTGCAGCCGCTGCCCATGGGCCAGCGATTCCTCGCTGCGGTGCAGCTCCTCGAGGGTCTGGTTCAGGGTCTTCAGGTCGCTGATCTCGGTGGCGCTGCGGCGGTCACGCTCCTGCAGACGGAACATCTGGAACATGAAGAGCACCAGCACCAGTGCCACGCCGCCGAAGATGAACACCACCTTCACGAAGCTCTGCTGTACCGGCTCGTAGAGGTCGTCATAATCCACCACGGCACTGACGATCCAGAAGCTGTCCCCCACCTTCAGATGGCGGAAGGCGCTTATTTTATGCACCCGGGGCAGGCTCGGGTCGGTCCACCAGTAGGAGTAGTAATCCAGCGTGCCGGCTTCCTCCTCCTGCTGGGCGCGCAGCAGCTCGCTCAGGCTGCTCAGGTCCAGCATCCGGTCCTTATTATAGATGCGCTGGCGGCCCTCCACGACCTTGATGCCCCACTGGACGGCCTCGGGGTGCATGACCACAAGATTGTCGTCGTTCTTTATCATGATGTAGCCGTTGGTGCCGACGTGGATCTCCGAGATGAGCTGCTGGTACATGACCGTAGAGTCCACTACAAGGCAGACGGTCTTCTCCCCCGCCTGTTTTTTCATCACGAGATAGTGTTCGTCCCCGCTGTGGTACTGCCAGTAGGAGATCTTCTCTGTCCGGGTGATAAGGACATCACAGACCGCGCTGAGTTCATAGCAGCTGTAGACGACCTCGCCGTTGCTGTTTTCCAGCCAGACGTCCCGGATGGTGTCGCTCCGGGCCACGGTGGGGCGGAGACCTGCATCCGCCGCCACCTTTTCGGCGATGGAGTCCAGTCGGTCAGCGTATTCCTCCAGCAGGACGCGGATGCTGTCGGCGGTGCTCTGCACCACCAGCTCCATCTGCCGCGTCTGGCTGGTCATCAGGGCGGTGCGGTAGTCCTGCCACACCGCCCCCACCACAAGGGCCAGCGCGGCCACCGTCACGATGCCGATGGCCAGCGGCACCCACAGGGCGCGCAGGGTCTGGAGCCATGTCTTTTTCGGGGCAGTTTTCTCCTTCATTTCATATCCTCCTTTGGGGCGGTCTTGCTCTTCCTGTCCAAAAATGTTATAATTTTATCTATGTAAGCGTAAGCAGAATCAACCGTTCCGGTCAGAAAAGTACAGGGAGTTATCATGTCGTATCATGTTCTTATTGTAGACGATGATCCAGCAATTTGCAAACTTTTATCGAAAGTTATGATCAGCAACGAGATGGACCCTCTCGTCGTCAACAGCGGCGCGGCTGCGCTGGACGTCATTGCGCGGCAGAGCGGCACGCTGGATATGGTCCTGATGGACATCACGCTGGGAGACATGGAGGGCTTCGATGTCATTCAGACCATCCGGCGCAACGGCGTCACCACGCCGGTCATCATCATCAGCGGCCGCAACGAGGATTATGATTTCATGTACGGCCTGTCTCTGGGCGCAGACGACTATGTGACCAAGCCCTTCCGCCCCCAGATCTTAGGCGCGAAGGTCAAAGCCCTTATCCGCCGCAGCAAGAGCTTCTCACAGGAGAACAGCCAGCAGATCAGCTGCGGCCCCTTCCTCTGCGACACCACCACCATGCGCTTTTACAAAAACAACGTGGAGCTGAACCTTTCGGAGAAGGAGCGCAGCCTGCTTCTCCTCTTTGTCCGCCACCCGCAGCAGGTGTTCACCAAGGATATGATCTACGAGCAGATCTGGGGCAACCTCATCGCTGTGGACGACAACGCCATCATGGTCTACATCAACCGTCTGCGCAGCAAGATCGAGGACAACGCCCGCACCCCCCAGCACATCATCACCATCCGGGGCGTGGGCTACCGGTTCGTGCCGTAAGAACATCCTTTTTTCAAAAAACAAAAAGAAGAGCAGCCAGCTGCGCGCGGTGCAGCTGGCTGCTCTTTGGTTTTATGCCGGTATAAAACACAAAACCTTGAAAAAGGAGAATCGCATGAAGCTTGTGTGCGTATCCAGACACAAAAACGGGGGTGAGAAGAGCGAAGGAATATCCGTGAATCCATTCCGAAGCGTGGTTGGCAAGCCACAAACCCGTTTTTACGCTATATCACTCAATCTTCGCGGAAAGAGAAAGGCTTGACTTCGCGGACAACGTCCATGACAGTGCCGTCGCGGGCCTCGATGATGCCCACGATGCGGTCGCCGAACTGGACCTTCTCCGGCTCGCCGACGATGGAGTAGGCGATGTCGCGCAGCTCCTCGATGGTCTTCAGAGGCACGCAGTCAGCGGCCTTCAGAGCCTCCAGCAGGTCGGGACGGCGGGGGTTGACGGCCACGCCGTAGTCGGTGACGACGATGTCCACGCTCTCACCGGGGGTGGTGACGGTGGTCACGTCGGTGCAGATGGCCGGGATGCGGCCCTGCAGCAGAGGAGCGATGACGATGGTGCACTTTGCACCCTGTGCGGTATCGGGATGGCCGCCCTGTGCGCCGGTGATGATGCCATCGGAACCGACAACGACGTTGCAGTTGAAGTGGGTATCAACTTCCAGAGAGGCCAGAATGACGTAATCCAGCTTGTTGACGAACGCGCCCTTGTTCATCGGGCTTGCGTACTCGCCAGCAGAGATGGGGAAATGGTTGGGGTTGGTGCGGACATTGTTGACCGCGTCGAGGTCAAAGTCCTGCGTATCCACCAGCTTGCGGGCCAGACCGCGGTCCAGCAGCTCGCACATGGGCTTGGTCAGGCCGCCGACACCCAGACCCATATGGATGTTCTTCTCCTCCATGATCTTGGACAGAGAGATGGTGGAGGCGATGGATGCGCCGCCGACACCGGTCTGATAGGAGAAGCCGTCCTTGAAGTAGGGGGTGTTTGCAACGACCTGCGTGCAGTACTCGGCCATCAGGATCTTGCGCTGGTCGGTAGTGGGCTTTGCAGCGCCGGTAGCGATCTTCTCGGGGATGCCGATCTGATCCACGACGCAGACGTAATCCACCTTGGTCTGGTTGATCTCTGCGGGGTAGTTGGGGTAGTCCACGAGGCAATCGGTGACAGCGACGACATAGTCAGCCATCTCAGCGTCCACGTAAGCATAGCTCAGGACGCCGCAGTTGGTCTTGCCGCCCATACCGGAGCAGTTGCCGTACTCGTCGCAGGAGGGTGCGCCGATGAAGGCGATGTCCACATGGGTCTCGCCGGTCTCAATGGCGCGGACGCGGCCGCCGTGGCTGCGCATGGTGGCCAGACCCTTCAGCTTGCCGTGGGAGATGGCATCGCCGATCTTGCCGCGGAC
>ENA-UOJV01000766-UOJV01000766.1-human-gut-metagenome-genome-assembly--contig:-C82-NODE-766-length-43021-cov-37.714565_pt1 | contig 43021 bp, 38 predicted proteins | sample MGYA00242356_ERZ723903 | MGnify/ENA metagenome assembly ERZ723903
AAAAATCAAGGCATTTCGGGAAAATCAGTCGCTTTTAGCTGTCAAAGACAGGAAAGGGACCCTCCGCACACTTCCTCCATGTGCGTTCGCTTTCCTTCCAAGATGGGCGCGAGGCTTTTTCTTCGAACCGTTTCAGACACCCCAAAACGACAGCTTTTCCATCCGTTTTCTCCTCGCGGATGCGGCATGCCCTCCAAATCATCAACGGTCGGCATGCCGTTTTTTTATCTTCGGGTTTTTAGAGGAATCGAAGAGGGGGGTAAAGAAGAATTGAGGAGCGATCAAGCAAGAAGCGAGAACGCGGCGCTGCGGCCCGCCTCGCGACCGAGCACCGCGGCTTGCGCAAGGCTCATGCCGCCCAAGCGGTCGGCGCCGAAGATGCCGCCTGCGACCTCGCCCGCGGCAAAAAGCCCCGCAATGGGCTTCTTTTGCGCGTCAAGCACCCGTGCGCGGTCGTCGACCACGAGCCCTCCGAGCGTGCAGTGCACGTAGAGCTTTTCGCGGCCCCAGTAAAAGGGCGGCGTGTCGATCGTCTGCGCAAAGGTGGTCTTGCCGAAGTCCGGATCGCGGTTTTCGCGTGCGTAGCGGTTGTAGCGCGCCATGGTTCTTCCAAGCACTTCTGCAGGAATTCCCATGGCCTTGGCCATGTTGGCGACGGAGTCCGAGACGTGAAGCCTGCCGGTCGCAAACTTCGAGCCGAGGTTGGCGCCCTTGATCGATTTGGCGTCGGTGATCACCCACATCTCCTGCTCGGGCTCGTAGGTGATGGCCTGCGCGATGACGTTTACGGGCGCCGATTCGTTCACAAAGCGCTCTCCCTTGAGGTTGATGTAGATTTCGGCGCCCGCATAGTCAAGCGCCCGGCCGCCCCAGTAGGGGAGATAGACGATGTTGTCCATGCCGGCCACCGTTGCGCCCGCCGAAAGCCCGATGCGGATGCCGTCGCCCGTGGCGCCGTCCCAGAGCGTGCCGTCGGGATTGGCCGTGGTCTGCATCCGGGCGCCGAATCGCGGGTCGTAGAGCAGCCGCATGGCGGTGTTGGCGGTAAACCCGCCCGTGGCAAGCACGAGGCTGCGCGAGAGGATTTCCGTGGTGCGCCCGCCTTCAACCGAAAGTCCGAGCCGCCAGGCGTGCGCGGCTTCAACCGCCGAGGGCAGCGCCGAAACAAGCGCGGTATTAAGCCGCAGCGCGACGCCGCTTTCCCGCACCCGCGCATTGAGGACGCGGATGTAGTGCTTGCCGCCCATGCCGCCTCGCGGAGCGACGCAGCGCGGCCTTAAGCCTCCCAGTGCCTCAAAGAGAACGCTTGAAAAGTCAACGCCCATTGAGGCAAGCCAGTCCTTTGTCGATTCGCTTCTTTCAATGATGCTGCGCACGACGCTTTCGTTGATTTCGCCTCCGATTTTGCGGCAGTCGACCAGCCACGCCTCAATCGGATCGACAATACCTTGTGCGGCCTGCAGCTGCGGGCTCAGAACGGCAAAGGAGCCGCTTGAAAAGGCCGAATGTCCGCCCACAAGCGGTCCCTTTTCGATGACAAGCACGCGGCTTGCGCCCGCTTCCCGGGCGGCGATCGCGGCCGAGAGGCCCGCAAGCCCGCTTCCGGCCACGACGACGTCCCAGACGCCTGCCGTCAAATCCTCGATCGAGGGTGGGGCGGCAGCGGCAAGAAGCGGGCGCCCGGCCGCAAGAAGGCCGGCAGCGGCAAGAACGAGGTCGCGGCGCTTCATGCTGCGCCTCCGTCGCCGCTTTTTTCGTTTTCGTTTCCCTTCCTGTCGTCTTTTCCAATGACGCCCAGGCGCTCAAGCGCGACGTAGGCTTCAAGCGGGCTCTTGGCGCCCAACTTTGCAAAGGCGTTGGCGCGGTGCATCTTCACCGTGGCCTCTGCAATGTTGAGTTCGCGCGCGATTACCTTGTTGGGCGTATCGCGCGCGGCTAAAAGGACGACCTCCTTTTCGCGCGGCGTGAGCGACTCAAAAACCTCGAGGTTTTTGCGAGCGGCGTCGTCGGCGCGCCAGCGGGTAAGCGAGGCCTCAACGGCGGCCGCAATGGTCTCAAGAAGCTTTCTCGGTGCGACGGGCTTTTCAAGAAAGCTCACCGCGCCGCTTTGCATCGTGTGCACGGCCATGGCGATGTCGCCGTGGCCGGAAAGAAAGATGATGGGGATTTCAATGCCCTTGTCGTTTAAGAGCTGCTGCAGCTCAAGGCCTGTCATCCCCGGCATGCGCACGTCGAGCACGATGCAGCCCGGACGCGAGAGGTCGTCGGCGGCAAAAAATTCCTGGGCGCTGCCGTAGCCCTCGACTTCAAAGCCGTGCGTGCGCAGCAGGAGCTCCTGCGACGTGCGAAAGACTTCATCGTCCTCGACGAAGCGGACAAGCGGAAGAACGTGACTCATGATGCGGAAGACTCCTTGTTGCTGTTGTCGGGGCCGGCGGCGGCAAAGACGACGCGCGCCGTCACCCCGCCCGCGGGATTGCGCCTGAAGTTGAGCGTGGCGGCGTGGCTGTCGCAGATGCCGCGCACGATCGAAAGCCCCATGCCGAGCCCCTCGGGCTTGACGCTGTCGGCAATTTGATTCAACCGCGCAAAGGCCTCGTCGTCAAGCACGGGCCCGGGGTTGCTCACCGTGAGGATCACCGAGCCGCTGCGTCGGCCGGGGACTTTCTCCGTCCCTTTTTCCATGCCGGGGGCGACTGCAATGCCGACGGCAATGACGGGATGTACGCCTTTTCGGGAAGCGGCGAGCGACCCTCCGCTCTGGGCCTGCCAGGCGTTCTTGATGAGATTGACGATCAAAAGCTCCAGTTCAAGCGGATCGCCCGTAACGGTTGCCGGGGCCTCCGGGAGCTGCGTACGGATGTTCGCCTCGCCCGAGGCGGCCGCGCGCACGCTTTCGATTGCCTTTTGCGTGATGGCCGAGAGATCGCACGGGCGCTGGGCGGATTTTTGCGACTTGGCGTAGCGCCGGACGCGGTCGACGATGCCCGAAATCTTCACCGCCTCGCTTTCGATGCCCGAAAGGGCCGTGGCGACCGAGGCGTCCTCGCGGGTTTTCTCCGGAAGAATGAAGTCGAGGATCGCCTTGAAGTTGAGAATGGCGCCCACCGGCGACTTGATTTCGTGGGCGATCATGCCCGACATCTGATTGACGATGTTGCGCCGCTCAAGCGTTCCCAGCCGCGCGCGGTTTTCTCGTGCAAGCGCCTCGGCCTTCTTGCGGCTTTGAAGCGCTTCGGAGAGCTCACGCGTGCGGCGCTTCACGAGGTACTGCAGGATGATGCCGTGGCCGATCAGGGCGAAAAGAGTCAGAAGGGCGACGATGATGGGAGTGCGGTAGCGCGCGATGATGTTTGCGAGCGAAAACTGCCCCTCAAGGCTGTAGGGGCCCAAGGCCAACTTGCGAAAGAGCGCATCAAGGTTCGAAGCGTCGACGTTGCTGCGCCACTGCGGCGCGGCTGAGCCCGTGACCGCATCGGGGGCCTCAAGCGGCATGGATAGCAGCGCAATCGTGAGATCCCGGGCGCTGTCTTCATCGGTCCAGGCAAAGCCGTAGATGCTCATGTCGGGGTAAAGGAGCGTCGAGTGCCGGCAGGCAAGCGCCTCGTCCTTGTGCTCGTCGATCACCTTGAGCGCAGATGTGTCGGCAAGCTGGGTGTGTTCGAGCGACTCGAGAAAGCACGCCGGTAGTACGACGGCGTCGACCGTGCGTCCCCAGAGTGCGGCGGTGAGGTTGGGAAAAAGCGTATTGAGAAAGACGACGCGCCCGAAGAACTCTTCGGCGTCAAAGCCCATGTCCTTCACTTCCCCCGCAACAGCAAGCCACCCCGAGATCGAGGTCGGAAGCGTGGCAGCAACGGTCTTGCCCCTTAAGTCGGCAAGGGTGTTGATGTCGGTGCGGCTTTTGAGCGCGACGATGGTCGAGCCGATGCTGCGTGAGACGCTTTTTGCCGCGGCGCTCTTGCGGGTGGCGATGCGGTAGGGGCTGTCGGAGGCGTGCGCAAAGAAGGCCGACGTTCCCGTCGAGGCAATGACGAAGTCGGGGCGGATTTCGGAAATCTGCGAGAGCGCGTCGGCCGCTACGAGCGTCGTCTTGCGCACGCTGTAGCCCGGAAGGGCGTCGGCGAGCGCCGCAATCGTGTCGCGAATGCCCGTGTCGTCGGTGACGCCTTCAAGCGCGTCGGTGACGGCAATCGTGATGATGCGACGCCCGTCGCTTGTGACCTCGGCGGGCTTGGTGCGGCGCTTTTCATCGGCCGCTTCCTCGGTCTGGGTCCGGGCAAGCGCCTCTTCTTCGAGAGCAGCCGTCGTCGCAGGCGCTGCGGCTTCAACGGTGCCCGAAGTCAATGCCGCAGCGGCCGCTAACAGCGCAAAGACGCCGCAAAGGCAGGATTTCCTACCGGCAAACACCGCGTTCAAAACGTCGAAAGCCCCCGCAGCGCCGGATCGTCGAGCCGGTGCAGTCGGGGGCGTGGTGATGACGTTCGGCCGTTGTTGCGGGCTTTGGGCGGCGTTTTGCGCGAAAGCCCGGCGGCCGAACAAAGCCGCATGTCTAGGCATGTGTTTGAAATGCTGGGCGAGGAATCGCCCTCATGAGAAAAGCTTTGGGAAAGCGCCTTTTGCCCGAGTATAGCGATTCGCGCGCAGGCGCTTTTCCGTGGGCTTGCTGTATTCCCGCCGGAGGTTTTCCGGCAGGAACAAGGGATCCTGCGCTTAGAACTTGTGGCGCAGGCCGGCCACGGCCTGGTACATCGTCGGGTTGTTGCCCGAGACGTCGTCGTCGCGCGTGTAGCCTGCGGCGACGTACCACGAGGTGCGCTTCGTCACCGAGTACTCGTAGCCCACGCCGAAGATAAAGCGCGTGACGTCTTCGTTGGAAGCGTCGCTTTCGGCGTCCATGTAGCCCGCCGACACGCGCAGCGTGCCGCCCATCACCGGAGCGCGTGCACCGATGGTGGCGCCCCAGCCGTCGATGTCGCCGAAGCCCCCGAGCTTGTAGCCGTAGCTGGAGCTTCCGACTTCGTTGGCGTTGTTGAAGTACTGGCCGCCGACGTAGAGCGTCAACGGTTCGAACTTGTAGCTCATGCCGCCCGTGACGGTGACCATGTCGTTGCCGTTGCGCTCCTCATGGTTCTTGTTGAGGCGGTCGACGTGCAGGATGATGTGCAGGGCGTCGTTGGAATAGGTGAGCGCAAGAGCCCCGTAGCGGCCGCCCTCGGCCGAGGACTTGTTCTCGTTGCTGTTGCCCATGGCGTACTGCGCGTGCAGCGTCAGGCCCGCGTACGTGGGCGAGACGTAGGTGACGACGTTGTCGCGGCGAGTATCAAAGCTCGCAAAGACCATGGCGTGGTTGCCCGCGTCGCCGTAGCCCGTCGAAAGAGCCGAGAGCTCGCCCATGAGGCCGAAGCTTCCGAGGTCGGACATGAGCACCGCCACGCGGCCGAAGCTGAGCTTGCCGTAGGTTCCTTCAAGATACATCTGCGACTCGCGCCCGAAGATGCGCCCGGTCATCATGCTGCCCGTATCCGAGTCAAAGCCGTCTTCGAGCACAAAGCCCACGTTCACGCCCGGGGTGATGGATTCAACGGCCTTGAAGCCAAAGCGAGAACCCAGCGTCATGCCCGAGTCCATCGTGAGGCGCTCGCCGTCCAAAGCGCTCCAGACGGCGGAGTTGTCCGCGTCGACGCTGCGGAAATTAAGGCCCGTATCGAGCAGGCCGTAGACGGTGAGATCGGTCGCGGCGGCCGAACCTGCCGCAAAAAGCGCGGTTGCGCCCGCAGCAGCGGCCGCAAGGAGGTGTTTCTTCATGGTGTTTCAATCCTTTGGTTGGTGCCGGGGCTTCGTTTTGCGCGCGTCGAAAGGAAACGCTGCGCCGGTACCCCGGGAACGGAAAGCACTAACTTCGAGGCATTCTATGAAGGGCTCTTTTCGGCCGATACAACCCGCGGGCTAGGGGAGGGGGAGGAGGAAAATCGGAGGCCGGCAGGGCGCGTTGAAAGAAGGCGGGAGAGATGGTGGAAGAGGAGACGGGAGGGTTGGTAGTACGTACAGCTGCGGGCGATGGGGCGCCGGGGAAATTTGCGCCGGACCGGCCGGAGCGAGCACCCTGCACGCTATAATGTGACAATTTTGGACGCGTCAGGCAGCAAGCTCCATTTTTGCGCCCCTTTTTTCCTATCCAGACGCATTTCTTTAGTTGAGACCAGGGGGAAGTCTTGAGTCACATCATTACCGATGCGCGCGCGCAGGCCGCGCTCGTGCTCGCAGACGGGAAAGTATTCACAGGCCGCAGCTTCGGCGCCGCCGGCATGGTTACGGCCGAAGTTGTGTTCAATACCGCCATGACGGGCTATCAGGAGATTCTGACCGATCCTAGCTACACGGGTCAGATCGTCACGCTCACCTATCCTCACATCGGCAACACGGGTGTCAATGAAGAGGATCTCGAAAGCGGCCGCGTGGCCGCCGCCGGCCTCATCATCCGATGCGAGAGCCCGGTCGTGAGCAACTTCCGCGCCACAGACACGCTTTCGAACTACCTCAAGAAGGCGGGCGTCGTGGGTCTGTGCGACATCGATACCCGCAGCCTTACGCGCATTCTGCGCACCAAGGGCGCGCAGCCGGGCACAATCGTCGTGGCGGCCGCGGCCGACGGCAAGCTCACCGAGGAAGAAATCAACCGCGCCCGTGAGGCCGCGCAGAGCTGGGGCTCGATGGTGGGCCGCGATCTCGCCCGCGAGGTCACCTGCAGCGAGCCCTATCACTGGGAAGGCGGCACGTGGGCCCTCAAGGCCAAGGACGACGAGCCGGGCTTCAAGCCCTCGGCTCCGGCGCGCTTCAAGGTCGTTGCCTACGACTTCGGCATCAAGCGCAACATCCTGCGCCTCATGGCCGACCGCGGCATCGACGTCACCGTCGTGCCCGCGCAGACGCCCGTGGCCGACGTGCTCGCGATGAATCCCGACGGCGTGTTCCTCTCGAACGGCCCCGGCGATCCCGAGCCCTGCACGTACGCGATCGAAGCCGCCCGCACCTGCCTTGAAAAGAAGATTCCGCTCTTTGGCATCTGCCTCGGACACCAGATCATGGGTCTGGCGGCCGGCGCCAAGACGATCAAGATGAAGTTCGGCCACCACGGCGCCAACCACCCGGTGCTTGATGCCGAAACGGGCCACGTCTTCATCACGAGCCAGAACCACGGCTTTGCGGTCGACGCCGAGACGCTGCCTGCAAACGTCAAGGCCACGCACCGCAGCCTCTTTGACGGGTCGCTGCAGGGTATGCGCTTTGTCGACGCACCGGCGATGAGCTTCCAGGGCCATCCCGAGGCAAGCCCCGGCCCGCACGACATCGAGTGCCTGTTCGATCGATTCGTCGAACTGCTCGAGTCGGCCAAAAAGTAATTTCCCCCACGGTGGCGGCGCTTCCTGCTGAAAAACTGGAAGGAGGGGGCACCGGTACACCCAACATCAAGCGATTGAAGCTTCTTATTGAGAGATGAGTGAAGCCATCGAGAAGGACAAGTCGGGCACGGCCTGCGTGCGTGCGTCTCTGACGGATGCGCAGCAGGCGCTTGCGGCGCTTTTAGCCGACGAGACGATGCTCGAGACGATTGCCCGCGCGGGCGCGCTCATTGCCGCGAGCCAGCGCGCCGGCGGCGCGGTGTATTCCTGCGGCAACGGCGGGAGCCTTTGCGACGCGATGCACTTTGCCGAGGAAATGACCGGACGCTACCGCGAGGACCGCAAGCCCTACCGGGCCGCCGCCATCTCGGACGTCTCGCACATGGCCTGCGTCGGCAACGACTACGGCTACCAGCACGTCTTCTCGCGCTGGGTGGCCGCAATGGGGCGCAAGGGCGACGTGCTGCTGGCGATCACGACCTCGGGCACGAGCGCCAATGTCGTCGAAGCCGCACGCGCGGCCAAAGAGCGCGGCATGCACGTCATCGCCCTCACGGGCCGGGCCGGGTCGGCCATTACGGAACTCGCCGACCTCTCGATCGTCACCCCGGCGGGCCGCTGGGCCGACCGCGTGCAGGAGCTCCACATCAAGGTGATCCACATTCTCATCGAACTCGTCGAGCGCGAGCTTGATCCGCAAAACTACGAGGCAAAGTAAACGAAATGCCCAAGCGTACAGACATCAAAACCATCATGATCCTCGGCGCCGGCCCCATCGTCATCGGGCAGGCGTGCGAGTTCGACTACTCCGGCGCGCAGGCTTGCAAGGCGCTGCGTGAAGAGGGCTATCGCGTGGTGCTCGTCAACTCGAACCCCGCGACCATCATGACCGATCCGCACATGGCGGATGCGACCTACATCGAGCCCCTCAACTGGAAGGTGATCGAGCGCATCATCGCCAAGGAAAAGCCTGATGCGATTCTTCCCACGATGGGCGGCCAGACGGCGCTCAACCTCGCCATGGATCTTGCGCGCGAGGGCGTGCTCGAGAAGTACGGCGTTGAGTTGATCGGCGCCAAGCCCGACGTGATCGACAAGGCCGAGGACCGCCAGCGCTTCAAGCTCGCGATGGAAAAGATCGGCCTTGAATCGGCCCGAAGCGGCATCGCCTACTCGATGGCCGAAGCGCTCGAAGTGCAAAAGCGCGTGGGCTTCCCCGCGGTGATCCGTCCGTCGTTTACGCTCGGCGGCTCGGGCGGCGGCATTGCCTACAACATGCCCGAGTTCCTTGAGATCTGCGAGCGGGGCCTCGCGCTTTCGCCCACGCACGAGCTTCTCATTGAAGAGTCGCTCCTCGGCTGGAAGGAATTCGAGATGGAGGTCGTGCGCGACAAGGCCGACAACTGCATCATCGTCTGCTCGATCGAAAACTTCGACCCGATGGGCATTCACACGGGCGACTCGATCACGGTTGCTCCCGCGCAGACGCTTACCGACAAGGAATACCAGATCCTGCGCAACGCCTCGATCGCGGTGCTGCGTGAAATCGGCGTCGACACGGGCGGCTCGAACGTGCAGTTCGCCATCAACCCGAAGAACGGGCGCCTCATCGTCATCGAAATGAATCCGCGCGTGTCGCGCTCCTCGGCTCTGGCCTCGAAGGCAACGGGCTTTCCGATTGCCAAGATCGCCGCAAAGCTTGCCGTGGGCTACACGCTCGACGAGCTTGCCAACGACATCACGGGCGGCAAGACTCCCGCCTCCTTTGAGCCCACGATCGACTACGTCGTCACCAAGGTGCCGCGCTTTGCCTTCGAGAAGTTCCCGCAGGCTAACGACCGCCTCACCACGCAGATGAAGTCCGTGGGCGAGGTGATGGCCATCGGCTCGAACTTCCAGGAATCGCTGCAGAAGGCGCTGCGCGGTCTGGAAACGGGCAAGGACGGCCTGACGCCGATCACCACTGACCGCGACGAGATCGTCCACGAGCTCTGCGAGGCCGGTCCCGAGCGCATCTTCTACGTGGGCGACGCCTTCCGCATCGGCATGAGCGTCAAGGAAGTCCACGAGATGACCTCGATCGATCCGTGGTTCTTGGAACAGGTGAAGGACCTGATCGACATCGAAGGGCGCGTCAAGGACGCCAAGCTCGACGAAATCACCGCCGAGGAAATGCGTTGGCTCAAGCTGCGCGGCTTCTCCGACAAGCGCTTGGCTGCGGCCATGGACGTCAAGGAAGCCGAGGTGCGCGCCCGCCGCTATGCCCTCGACGTGCATCCGGTCTATAAGCGCGTTGATACGTGCGCTGCGGAATTTGAAACCCGCACGGCCTACATGTACTCGACCTATCAGGACGAGTGCGAGGCGGCCGTAAGCGACAAGAAGAAGATCATCGTTCTCGGCGGCGGTCCCAACCGCATCGGCCAGGGCATCGAGTTCGACTACTGCTGCGTGCACGCGGCCGTGGCCCTGCGCGAAGAAGGCTACGAGGCGATCATGGTCAACTGCAACCCCGAGACCGTTTCGACCGACTACGACACGTCGGACCGCCTCTACTTTGAACCGGTGACGCTCGAAGACGTGCTCGAAATCTGCCGCATCGAAAAGCCCACGGGCGTGATCGTGCAGTACGGCGGCCAGACGCCGCTCAAGATCTGCCGCGCGCTTGAGGCCGAGGGCGTGCCCATCATCGGCACGAGCACCGACGCCATCGACTGCGCCGAAGATCGCGAGCGCTTCCAGCAGCTCATCAAGAAGCTCGGTCTGCACCAGCCGCCCAACCGCACCTGCCACACCGAAGAGGCGGCGCTCAAGGCGGCCGAGGAAATCGGCTACCCGATCGTGGTGCGCCCGAGCTACGTGCTGGGCGGCCGCGCGATGGACATCGTTCACAACGCCAAGGAACTGCAGCGGTACATGCACGAGGCGATCGTGGTGAGCGAGGACAGCCCCGTGCTCCTTGACCACTTCCTTGACGATGCCGTGGAAATGGACGTCGACGCGGTAAGCGACGGCCACGAGGTGCGCATCGGCGGCCTCATGCAGCACGTCGAGGCCGCGGGCGTTCACTCGGGCGACTCGGCCTGCTCGCTGCCGCCCTACAGCCTGCGCGAGGACATCCTCAAGGAAGTCTGCCGCCAGACCAAGCTCATGGCCGAGGCGCTGCACGTCGTGGGTCTGATGAACGTTCAGTTCGCGGTGAAGCACGCCGTGACCGAAAACCCGATCGTTTACGTGCTCGAAGTCAATCCGCGCGCCTCGCGTACGGTGCCCTTCGTCTCGAAGGCTACGGGCGAGCCGCTCGCGAAGATCGCCGCGCGCTGCATGGTCGGCAAGAGCTTTGAAGAGCAGGGCGCACGCGTCGAGGTCAAGCCCTCGCACATCTGCGTGAAGGAAGCCGTGTTCCCGTTTGCGAAGTTCCTCGGCGTCGACCCGGTTCTCGGACCGGAAATGCGCTCCACGGGCGAAGTGATGGGCGTGGGCCGCACGTTCGGCGAAGCGCTCTTCAAGAGCCAGTTGGGCAGCGGCTCGGTGCTGCCGCCCTCGGGTACGGTCTTCATCTCCGTGCGCGACGAGGACAAGCCCAAGGCGATCGTCGTCGCCGCCGAGCTCCTTGACAACGGCTACAAGCTCGTTGCCACGCGCGGCACGGCTGCGGCTCTGGCGCGCGCCGGCATCGACTGCAAGGTCGTCAACAAGGTGACCGACGGTCGTCCGAACATCATCGACATGATCAAGAACCACGAGGTTCAGCTTGTGATCACCACGAGCAACGAATCCCGCGGCGAGATCAGCGATGCGCGCGAGATCCGCATGGCGGCGCTTGCCAACCGCATCACCTACTACACGACCATCGCCGGCGGCCGCGCCGCCGTCGAGGGCATCAAGCATCTCAAGGATGCCCAGGTCTATTCGCTGCAGGAGATGCACAGCGAGGCAAAGTAGGCCTTTTACGCAATGCCCGGTGCTGCGCTGCCGTCGTAAAAGGCGGTGCGGCACCGGATTGAATTTTTCCCGTTTTGCATGAGGCGCCCGCCGGGCGTCGGGCGCGTTGAATTTTTTAAAGCAAAATCAACGCGCTTTTTCTCACCGGCGGCGTTGATTGATAAAATTGCGCCTCAAAAAACGAACGAACGAGCGGCCCGCCCGCCGGCATCCCTTCGCGGACGTCCGGCTCGTGCCGCACAGTGTGAACACCAGAATTTTTGACTGATCATGGACAAGCGTATTCCGATTACCGTCGCGGGCGCCGAAAAGCTTCGCGCCGAACTCGATGAACTCAAGCGCGTCAAGCGCCCGGCTGTCGTGGCCGCCATTGCCGAGGCCCGTGAAAAGGGAGACCTCTCGGAAAATGCCGAGTACGACGCCGCCAAGGAGATGCAGGGTCACATTGAAGGCCGCATTGCCGAGCTCGAGGGCAAGATTCCGCTGCTGCAGATCATCGATCCCAAGACGCTGCAAGCGGGCGATCGGATCGTGTTCGGCGCCACCGTCGAGCTCGAGGACGACGACGGCGAGCAGCGCAAGTATCAGATCGTGGGCGACGACGAGGCCGACATCAAGACGGGCCGCATCTCGATCTCGAGCCCGCTCGCGCGCAGCCTCATCGGCAAGTACGAGGGCGACGAAGTGACCTGCCCCGCGCCGAAGGGACTCATTCACTACGCCATCGTCTCGGTGCAGTACATCTAAAGCAGGATGCTGATTAAGGTTTGATTGAGGACCGACGCAGGAATCCTTGCGGCCGGTGCGAAATCAAAAGAAGCGCCGCACGAACAGGGACTTTTTAGGAAGTCGATTGTTCGTGCGGCGCTTCTTTCTTTATTGCCGCTGATTTTCCGCTGATTTTCGGCAGCTTAAAGGGCGGCGCTATTTGGCCTGGGGTCCCGCCGGCGACTCGGAGGACGATGCCGGTTGGGGTTCGGGCTGCGGTTCCGTCAGAGGCTTCACGCCGGCCTTCTCTTCACGGGACTCAAGCGCGTGCTTGAGCGCGATTTCAGGCAATTGCTGCGGCAGCTCCTGAGAGGCCGCATGGGCGCTTTCAAGGGCCTCCGGGTCGCGTGCGCGGCACGTCGGCGGCAAAATGACCGTAAAGGTCGAGCCTTTCCCGAGGACGCTGTCGATCTGAAGCCTCGCACTGTGGTGCAGCAGCGCATGCTTGACGATGGCAAGTCCCAGACCCGTGCCGCCCGTTTCGCGCGAGCGCGACTTGTCGACGCGATAAAAGCGCTCGGTGAGGCGCGGGATGTCCTTTTGCGCGATACCGATGCCGTTGTCGGCAACGCTCACGATGATGGCGCCGTCTTCGCGCACGGCGCAGACAAGGCGGATCGTGCCGCCTGCGGGCGTATAGCGCACGGCGTTTGTCATCAGATTGACGATGGCGCTGCGGATTTCATCGCAGTAGCCCGTAATCCAGATGCTTGCGGCAATGTCTGTCGTCACCGTATGGGTCTTGCCGGCCATGACGCTGATCTCTTCGGCGATGGTGGCGACCAGGTCGGAGAGCGAAAAGACTTCAAGCGTCTTGTCGCTGCCGCCCGTTTCAAGGCGCGAGAGCGTGAGCAGGTCGTTGATGAGGCGCTGCATGCGGTCGGCCTGCTCGCGCATGAGCGAGAGGTGCGCAGTCTGCAGCACGACGCGCGATTTGTTGGTGTCGTCAAGCCCGTGCAGGGCCATGTCGAGAAATCCCATGAGCACGGTCAAGGGCGTGCGCAGCTCGTGCGAGACGTTGGCAACGAAGTCGCGGCGCATTGCGTCAAGGCGCTCCTGCTCGGAGATGTCGCGCGTCACCACGATCGCGTTCTTGCGGTCGACGACGACCACGCGCAGCTCCAGAGCCTTGCCGCTCGCCATGCGCCAGGTGAAGGCCTCTTCAAAGCGGCCCGCCTTGAGGTAGGAGAGAATCGACTCGTTCTTGATGAAGGCAAAGAAGTGCCGGCCCGCATCGGCTTCGCCGCGGATGCCGAAGACTTTTTCGGCTGCCTCGTTGCACCAGGACACGGCCCAGTCGGTCTTCACAAGCACGATCCCTTCGGGAAGGGCCGCGAGCGTCTTGCGGTAGCGCTGCTCGCGATCCTGCAGGCGGCGCGTGTTGGTCTGCAGCGCCTTGCGGCTGCTTGTGACGCGATAGAAGATTTCGCTCCAGAGCCCCGAGCGCACCGAGGGCGCCTGTGCCTCGGGGTCTTCGAGCCACTGCGCGAGGCGCACGATGTAGTTGAGATGCATGAAAATCTCAAGAAAGAGTCCGGCGATGAGAACCGCCGTCCCCCAGACGGGACCAAGAAGCCCTGCGACGGCAAGGCTCGCGCAGCAGATGAGAATGAGCCGGAAGATGACCGGCCACATCAGACGTAGACGTTTGAGCATGGCGTAAGCGGGTGACCCACTCCCAGAAAGGATCGTAAAAAGTGCACTTTGATCATGCTGCCAAAGCGCATGAAGTGCTTTTAGTTTGACGTCGTCGGATCGGCCGCACGGTAGCCGATGCCGCGCACGGTTTGCACGATGTTCGCCGCCGACGTGCCCGAGAGCTGCTTGCGAAGCCGCAGCACGTGCACGTCGACCGTGCGCTCGTCAAAGCCCGCGGCGTCGTCCCAGACGCGCTCAAGAAGCTGCACGCGCGAATACACGCGCCCGGGGTTGGAGGCAAGCACTAAAAGAAGCTTGAATTCGATCACGCCAAGCTTCACGTCCTTGCCGTCGACCTTCGCGGAAAAGCGCGACTCGTTCATCACGAGCGACCCGCAGACCACGTTTTTCTCGGATTCGGATGCGCCGCGGCGCAGTACCGCCCGGATGCGGGCGATGAGCTCGCGCGGCGAAAAGGGCTTGACGACGTAGTCGTCGGCGCCCGTATCAAGGCCTGCGACCTTGTCGCTTTCGGTGCCGCGGGCGGTGAGCATGATGACCGGAAGCGGCTGGGTGCGCTCGTCGTGCTTCAACTTGTCGAGCCACTGCAGGCCCGAGAGGTCGGGGAGCATCCAGTCAAGGAGGATGAGATTGATGCGCTCGCGCTCGAGGATTTTCTGCGCCTCGCTTACCGAGCCCGCGCGCAGCGTCTGATAGCCCGAGGACTCGCAGGCAAAGCCGATGAGCTCACGAATGGCGGGTTCGTCTTCAACGACGAGAATGGTGTCGGCCATGATGAATACGTACTCAATATGGATGGGAGTGTGGCAGTGCAGTAATCCTGCCTCTGGTCCATGGCGTAATTATGACCATTCGATGACGAAACGATGACAGAGCGGCCGCTCAAGGTCAAAAACGCCGCTGAGAGCGGACGAAAGCCGCCGAAAGTTTTCGACGACGTCCGAGGTCCTCCCGAGGAAACCGGTGGGCTCTCCCGCTTTTTACTGCACCAAATTCGTGCAGGGAAAAGTCGCGCCATTGCAACGCGCAAATTGTGCCGTCACGGCGTCGTCAACATCCGTTTTGAAGGGCTCCCCGAGCGAAAAAGCCTGCGGAATCTGCACAATGCCTACTAAATTATTCTTAATTGTTCGCGCTAATGATTTGCACGACACTTTTATATCGTGAAATAGCGCGAATTCTCTTTAAATTCAGGCCTTGCCGGGGTGCGGAGGAAATACCCGAAACAGCGTAGGGCTTATGGGGCGAAGCCTTTGCGTTAGCGCAAAACATTGATTGATTGTTCCCAGAGGGGACGAGGAATTTCAAAGTGTCGCGTTTCTCAAAAAGCCATTGAAAATCAAGGCGTTGGAGGCAGGTTTACAAACCTGGAAACATTGACGTTCCTCAAATCCCTAAGGGTTTGTACTCACTTCTCAATGAGTCTTGTCGGACTAAATTAAGAATGTCCTGCAACAAGTTGTTGCAGGTATTGCAGGCCGAGTTGATGTGGCGTTCAAGACACGCACCCGATGTGTGGAAGTCCTGGCCCCAGCACTCGAAACAATACATAGCAAAAAAAGGAGAAGTGCAATGGCAGAAAAGAAATCCTCCATGTGGGGCTTGCCGATGCAGATGCTCGCCGGCTTGATCCTAGGTGTCATCGTCGGTATGTTTGTCAGCGCCGATTTCGCTCAGACCTGGCTCAAGCCCTTCGGCGACTTGTTCATTCGTTTGATTCGAATGGTGGTGGTTCCCCTCGTGTTCGCCACGCTGGTTGCCGGTGCTGCCGGTATTTCCGACGTGAGCAAGCTGGGGCGCGTCGCCGTCAAGACGTTGCTGCTCTTTATGGCCACCTCGGCCGTGTCCGTGATCGCAGGTCTGCTGATCGCCAACCTGATCGACCCGGGCGTGGGCGTGACGCTTTCGACCGAAGGTCTGAAGGCTGCTCAGGTCAATGCTCCGAGCTTTGTGAAGACGCTGCTTGACATCGTCCCGATCAATCCGATGGAAGCCTTCGCGAAGGGCTCGATTCTGCAGATCATCTTCTTTGCCATTATGTTCGGCTTCTGCCTAAACATGATGGGTGAAAAGGGCAAGTACATCTACGACTTCTTCGACGTGATGGGTCAGATCATGATCCGCATGACGCACATCGTGATGCGCTACGCTCCGATCGGCGTGTTCGGTTTGATCGCCTCCGTCGTCGCTCAGCACGGTCTGGCTGTGCTGCTTCCCCTCGGCAAGCTCATCCTCTCGTCGTTCATCGCTACGGTTCTGCTGATCGTCGTCATCTACATCCCGTGGGTGAAGTTCTGGATTCGCGTGCCGCTGTCGACCTACTTCAAGGGCATTTTCGAGCCGTGGCTCATCGCCTTCACGACCTGCTCGTCGGCTGCCGCTATGGCTGCCAACCTCGTGGCCGCCCGCAAGCTCGGTGCTTCGAACTCGGTCGCCAGCTTCGTTGTTCCGTTGGGCAACACGATCAACATGAACGGTACTGCCGTGTACATGGGCGTGTGCGCCGTGTTCGCTGCTCAGATCTACGGCCTTGACCTCTCGCTTACCGATCAGGTCATCGTGGTCATCACGGGCGTGCTCGCCGCCGTCGGTACGGCTGGCGTGCCGGGTGCCGGTCTGATCATGTCGACCCTCGTGTTCACGCAGATCGGCCTGCCGCTTGAGGTGATCGCCCTCATCGCCGGCGTCGACCGTATCCTCGACATGATCCGTACGTCGATCAACGTGGTCGGCGACTCCACGACCGCTCTGGCCGTGTCTCGCTCCGAAGGTGAATTCGGTACCGATCCCTTCGAGGAAAACTAAGCAAGCATTGATGCTCTGACGCTTCTTGCCCCCCCCCCAGTCACTTCCGCCCGCGGCATCCTCCTTGTTGCGGCGAGGGTGGGGCGAGGAGAACTCAAGCACCTGTCCCGGAAAGCCTGCAGTGGGCCTTCCGGGATTTTTCATTTGCTAAGCGCACTGCCTGCCCGCGAAAGAGTCCAAGACCTTGATGTCAAGCCGGCACTCAAGTTGTAAGCGAGTGTGTGTTTTGTAAGGTTCAGGCGAGCAAAGCCGCAGGTAGCGTTAAGTTTTGCAAAGGCAACGCTTGATTTGCTTACGTTTGGGCTTTTTTGTCAAAGCTCCGTCGATAGACTCTGACGCAGAAAACCAAGAAAAACCGGCGCCAGCGCGGGGAGTCCCTCCGAACCGACGGCGTCCAATGGAGTAAGCAGTCATGAAAAAAATCGTCTTCGGCTTTGTTGTTTTGACATGTGCCTTCTGGGGCATCAATCTTTACGTCAACCCGGTTGCGATGAATGCACGCTCCGTCGTGCATGAGGCGTTCTTTTTAAACGGCGTGCTCGCCTGGGGTTTCATGGCAATGGCCATCGTCATCGCGGCGCGCCCGGCCTGGCTTGAGCGCTTCACCAATACGCCGCTAGACGCCCTCTACCGCTGGCACCGCACGATCGGCATCTGGGCGGCGGTGCTTACCTTCATCCACTTCTTTACCAAGACGCTCATGCAGCCCGTGCTTGCGATGATGACGCTCGAGCCCGTTGCCAAGATCGTGCGCGACCCCAACATCGCGGGCTTTGACGCGTTCTGGGCGTGGCTGCGCGGAGCATCCAACACGGCCGCCGAGTGGGCGACGATTCTGGGCGCAATTCTTTTCGTCGTTTCCTTCGTCTCCTATGTGCGCTACCACAAGTGGCTCACGACGCACCGGCTCTTTTCGATCATCTTTATCGTCGTTGCCTTCCATTCGATCCGACTCATGGATGCGGCCGACTACGTCACGCCCTTTGGCATTCTCAACATCGCCCTGACGGTCGTCGGCATCTGGTACTCGATCGTGCTCCTGGTGCGCGGTGCGGGTCACGAAAAGACCGTGCGCGGCGAAATCGTTGAGAACAGGAGTGCCGATGGTCTGTCTTTTGTGACGGTGCGCCCTGACCGCGCCCTTGCGCTCAAGGCGGGCGAATTCGTCTTCCTGCGTACGGCGGGCCACGAAAAGCACCCGTTCTCGGTCGCAGGCGTCAACGACGACGGGACGTTCAACCTTGCGGTGAAGGCCCTGGGCGACTACACGAGCGGCTCCGTTCCGACGCTTGCCAAGGGCGAGAAGGTCTTGGTCGAAGGCCCCTGGGGACATTTCCAGCCCGACTATACGGTCAAGAATCAGCTCTGGCTTGCGGGCGGCGTGGGCATAGCTCCCTTCTGCGCCTGGCTTGAGGATGCGGCCAAAAATGCCCATGGCGCTATCAAGCTCGTCTGGTGCATCAAGTCAAGCGAAACAGAACCTCTGTATGCACGGGTCGTGAAGCTTGCCAAGGCCGCGGGCATTACGCTTGAAGTCTATGAGTCGAGAAACAAGCGCCTGGCAGCCCGGGAGCTCTTTACCAAAGACATTCCCGAGCAGGTGTCGTTGTGTGCGGGTGAGCGGCTTGCCGACTCGGTTGCAAAGGCCTATGTGAGCGCAGGCGGCAACAGCGGCAACATCCGCAAGGAATACTTCAAGTGGCGCTAGGAAGGCGTTGAAAACCAGCAGCAAAAGCCCTTTGAAACAGCCCGTCGCGGTTGTTTCGAGGGGGTCATTTTTTGACTTGAAAAGGGAATAAAAAAAGCCGCCCACAAAGAGGCGGCTCAAATTCCGTACCGGTTCGGCGCTCAAAGCATCCACAACAGCCCGACGCATCAGCTGACTGGGCGGGTACGCGGACTGCCGGCACTCCACTCCCTATGCGGTAAGGAGCCGTCGCGACGAACGGCTCGAACGCTGGTACGGTTCGTGCTTTGGCAGAAAAGCAGCGAAGTAAAAATCCTTATCGACGAATCAAGAGAATCGGCACGTCGCCCTGAGCGGCGATGCGCATGGCAGTCGACCCCATCACGGCTGACTTGAAGCGGCCGTAGCCGTGGCTGCCCATGACGACGAGATCGAGCTTCTTCTTCTTGGCAAAGGCGGCGATTTCATCGCCCGGGTTGCCGACCAAGCACACTTCCTTCGGAGCAATGCCGGCCTTGGCAAGCATCGGACGGATCGGATCAACGGCTTCGGCAAATTCCTTCTTCTGAAGTTCAATCACTTCGGCTTCAGAGAGCGCCGGAAGCGCCATGCCGGCCATGTCGGGCATCACGGTGCCCGAGTAGTCGCTCGTGACGTTGATGAGGAAGAATTCGGCCCCGTTGCCGAAGAGATCACCGTTGCGGATGGCGTACTTCACGGCGGCTGAGCCGAACTTCGAACCGTCGACGCAGACGCCGACGCGCATGCCGTCGCGTTCGGGCGGATTCTTGCCGCGCACGATCAGAATCGGGTTCTTGGTGCGGGCGAGAACGCCGTTGGTGACCGAGCCGAGGAAGAGGCCGGCCAGAGCCGTACGGCCGCGCGAGCCCATGATGATCAGATCGACGTCAAGGCGCTGGGCCTCTTCGGAGATCTTCTCGGCGGGGTCGCCGACGATGAAGGCTTCGTTCACGTGCACGTTGTGGCTGTTGAGGAACTCGCGGGCGGGACTGAACACCTTTTCAGCCTCCTCCTCGTAGTAGCGCATCAGTGCATCCTTGCCGACCAAACGCGCGGCGCGCGCAGGCAGCGGGTCGAGCACGACGAGAAGCTCAATTTCCGGCGAATGGCCGAGCAGCGACGTGCGCGAGGCAACGAACGCCAGAGAGTTGTCGCTATAGGAGCTACCGTCAATGGGAACGAGAATCTTCATATATTTCTCCCCGTGAAAATTGTTCTTCACAGAACGCCCGCGTCCGCAGGACCGGCGATGAAAAAAGCTGCGCCGAACGATGATTTTGGACTTCTGCCGGCTGCCATGCAGAGAAAAAGCTCCTGCAGGGCACAAAGCCCGGACGTCTGCCTGAACCGTTTTTATATCCTCGTGGGATGAGTCAAGAAAGGCAACGGTTCGTTTGCCCTGATTCCATGTTAGCGCACTTGAACGCACTTGGGCGTTGTTGCGCGCATGGCGTACGCCCGGTGTTGGCCTGCTGTTGAAAATGGGGGCGCGGCGTACGGCATAAACCCGCAGAGAGGACAAAAAAATTGCGGACGCCGCCCGAAAAAGTGGGGCCGACGTCCGCAATGGGTTGCGCTCTTTGATGCGTTTTTTTGGCGCAGTGCTTTAGTTTCTGAGACTGTGGATCGGCGCCGGGATGCGGCCGCCGAAGTCAACAAAGCTCTTGGAGTCGCCGACCGGCACGCGGATGATGGAGGCTTCGCCCAAGAGGCCGCCGAAGACCGCCTTGTCGCCCACGTTCTTGCCCGGCACCGGGATCACGCGTACGGCGGTGGTCTTGCCGTTGATCATGCCGATAGCGCTTTCGTCGGCGATCATGGCCGCAATTGTTTCGGCGGGCGTATCGCCCGGGATGGCGATCATATCGAGGCCCACCGAGCACACGCAGGTCATCGCCTCAAGCTTTTCGAGCGTGAGCTGGCCGCTGCGGGCGGCCGCTTCGATGGAGCTGTCTTCGCTTACCGGAATGAAGGCGCCCGAGAGGCCGCCCACGTTGCCCGAGGCAAAGACGCCGCCCTTTTTCACGGCGTCGTTGAGCATGGCGAGAATCGCGGTCGACCCGGGAGCGCCGATTGAGCTCAGACCCAGCGTCTGGAAGATTTCACCCACGCTGTCGCCCACGGCAGGTGTCGGCGCAAGCGAGAGGTCCGCTACGCCAAAGGGGATGTTCATGCAGCGCGCTACGCCGCGGCCGATCAGCTCACCCACGCGCGTCACCTTGTAGGCGGTGTGCTTGATGATGTCGGCAATTTCCGAGAGCGTGAGTTTTCGGCCGGCTTCGGCAATGGCGCGCTGCAGCGCCTTGTTGACCACGCCCGGGCCCGAGACGCCCACGTCGATCACGACGTCGGGCTCGCCCACGCCGAGGTAGGCGCCTGCCATGAAGGGCACGTCTTGGGGAATGTTGCAGAAGACAACGAGCTTGGCGCAGCCGATGCCGTCGCGGTCGGCCGTGGCGTCGGCCACGTTGCGGATCGTGCGGCCCATGAGGCTCACGGCGTCCATGTTGATGCCGCTCTTGGTCGAGCCCACGTTGATCGACGAGCAGATGCGGTCGGTCGTCGCGAGCGCCTCGGGCAGCGCATCGATGAGGTTTCTCTCGCCCGGGGTGATGCCCTTTTCAACGAGAGCGCCGAAGCCGCCGATGAAGTCCACTCCCACCTCCTTGGCGCATTCGTCGAGAATGCGGCAGGCGCGCACCATCTGCTCGCGCGTAAACGAGGCGCCGACGGTGCCGATGGGGCTCACGGCAATGCGCTTGTTCACCACGGGAATGCCGTAGCGGTCGCCCACGGCGTCGCAGGTTTCCACGAGCCGCTTGGCGTAGCGGTTGATCTTGCTTCTTACCTTGACTTCGAAGACGTCGAAATCGTGGCTGGCGCAGTCAAACAGATTGATGCCGAGGGTAACGGTGCGCACGTCAAGGTGCTCGCTGCGCAGCATGTTGATGGTCGATAGGACCTCGCGGTCGGTAAGCATGAAAGTCTTTCTCCGAAAAATGGATGCTTCTGATGGCTGAAACGGTTGCTGGTGGAGCGTGCGGCGCTAGACGATTTCCACGCGGTGGATGGCTTCGAAAATGTCGCGGTGCTGCATGGTGAGCGACAAGCCCATCGTCTTGGCGCGCTCGAGCATCACGCGGTGCAGGCTGCGCGTGTCGAGCTCCTTGGGAATGGCGACTTCAAAGACCTGCATCGAGGAGCCTTCGGCAAGCGGGAAGGCGCGCAGGGCATCGATGTTGATGCGGTGCTCGCCGAAGATGTGCGCAAACGTTCCCACGATGTCGTTGCGGTCGGGCCCGTAGACGCTGATCACGAAGGGCTCGCTCGGCACGGGGTCGCCCGCGGGTTCCTCGAAGTCGCGCGTGACGACGGTGAGCTTCATGCGCTTGGCGTTGACCGCCTTCTCGATTTCGGTATTGAGCACATCGTTGGTGAGCTCGGCGGGCTTTCTCACGAGGTAGATGCCGGCGAACTGATCGCGCAGCGTCGACTGCGTCATCTCGACGATGTTGCAGCCAAGCCGCGTCATGACCGAGGAGACGCAGGCGATCACGCCGGGCTGATCCATGCCGATCACGGCCACGACCACGATGTTGGTGTTGGTTTGCATTCAGTGCTCCAAAAAGGAAAAAACCGACGAATACGAATAAAAAAACGAAAAGCTCTTGAAATGCGCGTCCACGGGCGACTCAACGCCTGATATGACACGTGCACCGCGCTTATCTTATAGCCAAGTGCGGGGAGAGGCGAGTCAAAACGCGGCCAGCTGCGGACGCAACGGGCGTTTTTCGGGGTCTTGGTATTGGCCGCGGCGTGTTAGGCGGCGGATTTTTCGGCGTTTTCGGGCAGAACGTGGCGCAACATCTTGGCCGGAACCCCGCCTACGATGGTACCTGCTTCAACGTTTTTGGTCACGACGGCGCCCGCGGCAATGATCGCTCCGTCGCCGATCGTCACGCCCGGCAACACGATCGCGCCCGCGCCGATCCAGACGTCGTTGCCGATCACGATGGGTTTCGGCAGCAGGTTGCCGCGCTGGGAGGGATCCATCGAATGGTTGAGCGTGGCGAGCACGACGTTGTGGCCGATTAACACGCCGTTGCCGATTGTGATGCCGCCCTGATCCTGGAACTTGCAGCCGGCGTTGAAGAAGACGTTCCTGCCGATCGTGATGTTCTTGCCGCAGTCGGTGTAAAAGGGCGGAAAGCACGAGAAGGTTTCATCAACGGGCTTGCCGAAGAGTTCGGAAAAAAGCGCGCGCAGCTCGGCAGGTTCGTGATAGCTCGAATTGATGCGCGTGGTGATTTTGAGCGCCTCCTGGCTTAAGGCGATCATGCAAAGATGCGCTTCGGAGCCGGCGACGACTTCGGCGCCGCTATTCATGAGCTCAAGAAATTTCTGAAGTTCCATGGTCAAAAAGGGAGGGTAGTAAAAGGACTCAAGAAACTATTTTCGCTTGTTTTGCGCGCGCTGAGTTTTTTCAGGGCGCGCAGCAGAGGAAAAACGTCAGCCGAAGATCGCGCGGGCGTTGGTAAAGGCCGCCTCGGCCGTCGTTTCGGGATGTTCGCCGCGAATGCGTGCGGCCGCCTCAAGGATTCTCGCAATCTCAATGGGTTCGGTGCGGGCATCGGGATCGTTTTTCCGGTCAAAGGGCACCATGAAGGGCGCGTCCGTCTCAAGCACGAAGTCGGTCGGCGCGAGCTCTGAGAAGACTCTCGCAATGCGCCGTGCGCCGGGGTTTAAAAGGACGCTGCCGAAGCCCAGCTTGAAGCCCAACTTCACAAAGACGCGCGCCTCTTCGGCCGACCCGTTGAAGGCGTGGATGACGCCGCGAAGCGCCGAGTTGCAGCGCTTTTTCAGAACGCCTGCGACCAACGCAAGCGCTCCTCGCGCATGAATGGAAAGGGGGAGGTTGTAGGCAAGGGCAAGCCCTGCGGCGGCATCAAACACAAAGAGCGACTCCTTTTCCCGCCCGGCCTCGATGTGGTTTCGGTCGACGCCGACTTCGCCCACGGCCGCGGGAGCAAAGCCTTCTGCACCATCTTTCGCCGACTCTTCAAGCGCCCGGGCGAGCATCTCGACTCCCGCCTCAGGCTCACGTGTGAAGTCCGCGGCAAGATCAAAAAGGCCGAGCGCGTATTTGAAGCGCTGCGTGCGAGCCAGCATCTTCGCTTTTTCATAGTCGGATGCCTGCGTCGTACAGATGAGCGCGTCGGTTAGGCCCGCGGCGCGGGCGCGGTCCAAGAGGACCTCGCGATCGGCGTCAAAGCGTGCGTCGGCGTAGTGGCAGTGCGTATCAAAAAAGCGCATGGATGTTGTCACTCCGGAAGGCCCCTGCGGCCATCAGGTGTCGTCACTCGGTCGCTTCAGTCGCAATGCGCCCTTCGGCAAGCCGCAGAATGCGGTCGCACCGGGCGGCAAGCGCCGCATCATGGGTGACGATGAGGACCGCGCAGCCGCGGCTGCGGGCGCTCTCGACAAACGCTTCGAACACGTCCAAGGCCGTTTCATGATCGAGGTTTCCCGTCGGCTCATCGGCAAGAATGCAGGCGGGGTTGGTGACCATGGCGCGGGCAATGGCCGTGCGCTGCCGTTCGCCGCCCGAAAGCTGGCTCGGAAGGTGCGTCAAGCGATGCCCGAGACCCAGGGCCTCAAGCGCCGCGCGCGCTCGTTCGTGCGCCTCTTTTTCCGGAATGCGCGCAATCACAAGCGGCATCGCGACGTTTTCAAGCGCCGTGAATTCAGGCAGCAGATGATGAAACTGATAGACGAACCCGAGCTTCTCATTTCTGAGAGTGCAGATCTCGAGCTCGGAGAGCTTTTGAAGATTCTGCCCGTCAATCGAGACCGAGCCGCCGTCGCAGGCGTCAAGGCCGCCCAAAATCTGCAAAAGGGTGGATTTGCCTGACCCGGAACTTCCGACCACGGCCACGATCTCGCCTCGGGCGATGTCAAAGCTCACGCCGTTTAGAACCGGCACGGGGCTGCCCGCGCCGTCGGTAAAGCTGCGCACGAGGTCGCGGGCGGCAAGCACCGTCTGCGTGGTTGCGGGGGTGACGTTATTCATAGCGCAGGGCCTCCGCAGGATGGATGCGCGCCGCGCGCCACGAGGGATAGATCGTGGCCGCAAGGCTCATCAAAAAGCTCAAAAGCGCGATTGGAACAATGTCCGAGGCTCTTGGGTCCGAGGGCATCGAGCTGATGAAGTAGATTTCCTTGGGCAGGAACTGAACGCCCAGGGCCGATTCGATCGCGGGCACGATCACGTCGAGATTCATCGCGATCGCAAGCCCTAAGCCGACGCCGCAGGCTACGCCCACAAACCCCACGACCGCGCCCTGGATCATGAAGATGAGCTGAATCGAGCGCGCTGAGGCGCCGAGCGTGCGCAGGATGGCGATGTCGGACTGCTTTTCCGTGACGGTCATCACGAGTGTCGAGATAAGCCCGAAGGCGCCCACGAGCACGATCAGAAAGAGAATGATCGCCATCATGCGCTTTTCAACCTGCACGGCTGCAAACCAGGTGCGGTTTTGCATCGTCCAGTCGCTTGCGTACCAACCGGCGGGCAGCGCCGAGCCGATTCTCGAGGCAACCTTGGGCGCCTCGTAGAGGTCGGCGATCTTAAGCCTGATGCCCGTGGGTCCGCCCGTGCGGTAGAGCACCGCCGCATCATCGACGTGCATGAGCGCAAGCGTGCTGTCGAATTCATAGTGTCCGGACTGCACCACCGCCGCAACCGTCATCTGCTTCATGCGCGGCACGAACCCTGCGGGCGTCATGTTGCCCTTGGGCACGATGAGCGTGACCTTGTCGCCCGGCATGGCGCCAAGCGCCCGGGCAAGGTCCTGTCCGAGAATGATCTGAAACTTGCCGGGCTTGAGATCCGTGATGCGTCCAAGCCGCACGGCCTGCGCGAGGTCGCTCACCTTGGGCTCGGCCGCGGGATCAATGCCGCGCACCATGGCCCCGCGCACGGTGCTCCCCGTTGAAAGCAGCGCCTGTCCCGACACGAACGGGGCGCCCGCGATCACCTCCGGGGAGCGCTTTTCAATCTCGGCCGTGCGCTCGGCCCAGTGATCGACGGGGCCTGCGAGGTTGACGATCTCGATGTGCGAGAGCACCGAGAGCATGCGGTCGCGCACCTCCTTTTGAAAGCCGTTCATCACCGAGAGCACGATGATGAGCGCCATGACGCCCAGGGCGATCGAGGCGACCGACATGCCCGAAATAAAACTCATGAAGCCATCCTTGCGGCGGCCCCGGCGGCCGGCGCGCGTATAGCGCAGCGCCACCAGCAGTTCAAAGGGAAGACTCACGTTGGGTAAAGGAGAAAAGGGTAAGGGGAAAGGTCAAAACGACAGGACAATGATACGGGAAGCCTTCCCGCCCGACGGGCGAAAAGGCTGCGGCCCCGATCATGAGAAGGCGACGGACGCCCCGAGGGGAGGCGCCTGTAGAAGCGATGCGTGCGGTCAGATAGCCACGTCGACGGGCGTCGCGCCGAGAACGTCGGCGAGCACGCTGCCCGCAATTTCCACGAGAAACCCGCGGCGTCCGCCGTTGATGTAGATGCGGGGCATCTCGAGGATCTCGCGCTCGACGTACACCGGCATCTTCTTTCGGGTGCCGAAGGGGCTCGTGCCGCCCACCATGTAGCCCGAGTTGCGCTGGGCCTGTTCGGGTTTGCAGGGTGCAATCGACTTGCGGCCCGTCTGACGGGCAAGGTTTTTGGTGGAGACCTCGCGGTCGCCGCACATGAGGATCACGAGCGGCTTGGCGTTCTCATCTTCCATGATGAGGGTCTTGACGACGTTGTGATGGTCGACGCCGAGCTCGGCGCTTGCGCGCGCCGTCCCGCCGTGCTCGACGTACTCGTAGGAGTGTTCGACGAAGCTGACGTTGTGCGCCTTGAGCCAGTCGGTGGCGGGCGTGGCGCTTTCGTGTTTGGGTTTCTTCATGATGACTGCCGCCGCCTTGTCGGGCGGCGTCTGGATGTTCCTGTCACAGAGGGGCTTGAAGAGCCAAGCCCAAATCGACGTGTGGACGCAATAGTAGCCCGAGAGCACGTTGGGAGCCTGAAGCGGCAAAAAACTTTTTCCTTTGCCGTGCCGGCTTTCCGAAAGCCGGACGCAAAAAAGCCCGCGCGCAGGGACTGCGCCGGGCTTTGAGCTGCCTGCCGGATGCTGTCGGTAGACAAACAAAAACTGGTGAAGTCCTTTGGGACGACACCAGCTTCTGCAGATTGGGTTGGCGCGCTTCGCTTTAAGGAAACGTCGCCGACTCTCAATTCAAGGCGTTGAGCGCGCGAATTAGCGCAGCTTCACTTCCTTGAAAAGGACATGCTTGCGGGCAACCGGATCAAACATGTTGCGCTCAAGCTTGCCAGTGGAGTTCTTCTTGTTCTTCGTGGTGGTCACGAAGTAACCCGTACCGGCGGAAGACTCCATCTTGATGATTTCGCGTGCACCCTTTGCCATGGTTCAATCTCCTAATTAGATTTCGCCGCGGGCGCGGAGATCCGCGAGAACCGCATCGATACCAACCTTGTCGACAGTACGCAGACCAGCCGTCGTCAAACGCAGGCGGACCCAACGATTTTCACTTTCGACCCAGAAACGACGATACTGCAGGTTCGGCATGAAACGACGCTTGGTCTTGTTGTTCGCGTGCGAGACTTGATGGCCGACCATCGGCGCCTTGCCGGTGACTTGACACACTCGTGCCATCGCTTACTCCCGTAAATAAAAAATATGTTGATGACGCTTCACGCTTCGGCTTCTGTTAGGGGAGCGTGAGCGCGAAAATCCGAAAGACTAAAATTATACGACAAAAACCACCCCCTTGCCAAGATTTCTCCCGGCAAAAGCGGTCGACCGATGGAAGCTGTCGCGTGCGTGCATCTCGCACGGCTTTGTGTCGCAGGGCGCGTATTGTACTGATTTTTTTGGAAAAAAACTAGAACGCGCTTTGAGCGTGCTGCGGCAGGTCTCCCGCTTGGATCCATCCGGTGCTCCCTCTTATATGAAAGAGACTGGTTGAGGCTCGCTCGGGCTCTCCGGCTCTCTTCGTTGGTCAAGCGCGCCTGCGGCGGCTCGGCTAAGATTTTCGTCTGTGCGCCGTAAGGGGCCATTAAGCCCACATCCTTGCGCGCAGCCATTGACTTACTCCTCATAGGACACAACCCAAGCATGCAGGTTCTTCTTGCCCGTCCCCGCGGATTTTGTGCGGGCGTGACCCGCGCCATCGCCATCGTCGAACGCGCCATTGAAGTGTTCGGCGCTCCCATCTACGTGCGCCATGAGATCGTGCACAACCGCACCGTGGTCGACAAGCTGCGCGAGCGCGGCGCCGTTTTCGTCGACGACGTGAGCGAAGTGCCCGACGGCGCCACGCTCATCTTCTCGGCGCACGGCGTCTCGCGCGCCGTCGAGCAGCAGGCCCGTAATCGGCCGCTGCGTATTTTCGATGCGACCTGCCCGCTGGTGACGAAGGTTCACCGCGAGGTCGTGCGCATGCGCGAGCGCGGCAAGACCATCATCATGATCGGCCACGCAGGCCACCCCGAGGTCGAGGGCACGATGGGACAGGTTCCCGACAACATGGTGTTGGTCGATTCGGCCGCAGCCGTCGAGAACCTTCCCGAAGCGCTCAATCAAAAGGAGCTCTTTTACGTCTCGCAGACGACGCTTTCGGTTGACGACGCCCGCGGCATCATCGATGCGTTGAAAAAGCGCTTCCCGGCAATCGAAGAGCCCAAAAAGAGCGACGTCTGCTACGCCACGCAAAACCGCCAGGATGCTGTCAAAAAGCTTGCCGGGGCCGTCGACATCATTCTCGTGATCGGCTCGGTTACAAGCTCCAACTCCAACCGCCTGCGCGAAGTCGGCAGCCGCGAGGGCGCCCGCGCCTACCTCATCGATAGTGCCGAGCACATCGATCCGGCTTGGTTTGACGGCGTCTCAAGCGTTGGCATCACGGCAGGCGCCTCGGCGCCGGAATTCCTCGTGCAGGGCGTCCTGACGTATCTGCGCGAGCGTTTCAAGGACGTCGAGGTGCGCGAGCTTGACGGCGCCGATGAGTCGGTGGCCTTCCCGATGCCCAAGGGCCTCTGGGAAAGCGACCTTGAAGCCGTGCGCCAGAAGGCTCCCTAAAAATCTTCAGAAAAAAAAGCGTCAGGAAAAGGAACAACGACGATGCAGACGACGCGAAGCGATGCGATGCGAAGCTACCGGCAGCCCGCCCCCTGGGGTGCCGTGCGCTTTGATGAAGAAGACGGGCTTCTCTACGCGGTGGTCCCGGAGCTTGAGCCCGTCGCGGTCCCGGAGGCTGCGCCCGAGGCGATTGCGCATTGGATGGCCGAGGTCGATGCGATGATCGAGCACCCGCATGCACTCTCAGGAAGCGATCGCGCCGCGCTTTTCTGCCTGCCGCACATGCGCTCGCTCTCGCCCTTTGCGCGCAGCGTCCTTTCGTGCGCTGCCGACATCCCCGTGGGCGAGATGCTCTCCTACGCGGAAATCGCCCGCCGCATCGGTGAGCCCCATGCGGCCCGGGCGGTGGGAAGGGCGCTCGCGCTCAATCCCTTTCCTATTCTGATAGCCTGCCATCGGGTCGCGAGCGCCCAGGCACTTGCCTCAATGGATATTCTCAAGCCCGAGACGCTCATGCCCGAGGCCTATATGGGGCAGCAGGCGATGAAGGGCGTGGGCGCCTGGCTGCGGCTTCACGATCTCGCAGCAGCGCCTTAGTCCGCAGAAGGCCGCAAAAAATGAAGGTATAAAAAAAGAGGGAATGGCGCGATCTGCGTCTCCCTCTTTTTTCGTTCAGAGTTCGTGTTGTTTACGGCATCTGAATCTTGCCGCCCGCCGTGGGCGGAACGCCGAAGCCCGGAGAATCCGGGGTCACGATCTTGCTTGCGGCTTCGCGGCGCATTTCCTGCAGACGTTCAATGGTCTTCTTGACGCCGGCCTTGGCGGATTCGCCGTACTTGGCAACCGCTTCAGCAACCGTCTCGGCCTCGATTTCAAAGGAAATCGGCAGACCGCCCATCTGGGTCATGATCTGCACTTCGCCGGTGAAGATCGACTTTCTTTCCGGATCGCGCGAGCCGTCGGCCTTGATCGGCGTGAGCACATGGATGGTGCCGACCTTGCGGTCGGTCACGATCTCTTCGGAGTAGAGATTGTTGGCGTCCATCTGGACGTTCATATCGTCGAGTTCGGGCATTTCAGTCCTGTCTAAATCGAAAAATCAAACAAAAAGCACAAGGCTTGTATCCCCATAGATGAGGGCGGCGGCGCCGTTTTTCAAGTCCCTTGCGAAGAAAGCCGCAAAAACAATTCTGCCCCGGGGCGATGCGCGTCCGAGGGGCAGATGAATGTGTTGGCTGGGGTTTTACCCAACGGGGCTTTTTAGCGGTAGACCATCACGGGAATCTTCGAGTGCGTGAGCACCTTCTGGGTTTCGCTGCCGAGCAGCACGGCGGCAATGCCCTTGCGGCCGTGGCTAGCCATGAAGACGCAGTCGCAGTCGTACTGCGTGCTCGCCTCCATGATGGCTTCAGCCGGCGAGAAGGACTTCACCGCGACCGTCTGCACCGGCACCTGCGCTTCATCAAAGATGGTGCGGGCTTCGGAGAGTCGTTCTTCGGCGATGCCGCGCATTCTCTCGTCATAGTCGTCGATCGACTCAGGACGGTATTCCGAGAGCGAGGTGTAGCTGTAGGGCTCGATCACCGTGATGAGCACCACTGATGCGTTCAGCGGCTTGGCAAAGCGAGCAGCACCCTTGACGGCGGCAATGGAGAGTTCGGAACCGTCCGTGGGCACCAGAATGCGTTTGTACATGACTAAGAAATCTCCAGAAAAATTGAATAAGTGAACAGATTGTAACCATAAAGGTCAAATGCAGTCTGCGGCACTGTGTTAAAGGTGCCCGCCTTCATTGATGCCGGATGCGTGCGCATCAATTTTTGTGCGATGAGCCCCGAGCTCCCGGCGCACGCAATCGTTGTTGGGAAATTCAATACGACTTCGCGCGGGCATTAAGCCGCAGGAACAAGACGAACGCAGCGGCTTCGAGCACGATGACGCAAAGCGCTACGCCCGCAGCGCCCAGGACGTCGTACAAAAGCCCCATCACGCTGCTTCCCGCCAAAAAGCCCAGACCGTAGACGACGTTGAAGATGCCGTAGGCCGTGCCGCGCTTGCGAAACACCGTGAGATCGACAATGGCAGAGCGCATGATCGTCTCATGCGTGCCGAGCACGATGCCGTAAAGCGCCATGCCGGCGGCCGCGGCCCACGCATCGCCTGAAAGCGCAAGAAAGGGGATGCCGAGCGAGCAGACCGGAATCACAAAAAGCGTTCTGAGCCCCGCCGTCTTGCGGCCGCTGTGCTCCTTAAAAACGTCGTACAGGCGCCCGATCACGAGCGCGGCGACGGCGTCAATCACCATGGCCGCCGCATAAAGCGTCGTGATCGCGCCGTCGGCGATGACGCCCTTGCTCTTGAGGTGAAAGCCGATGATGGAAAAGGCAACGAGGCCTGCCGAGGCAAAAAACGTAAAGGCCATGTAAAGCCGGAAGATGTCCGCGGGCTTGTCCTCAGGGCGCGCGGCGCCCGCCGCCTCTTCAACAAGATGAAAGTGCGTGACGATGCGCCAGGCGGCAATGACGGCGGCAACGACGAGAACGACGCCCGCAAAAAGAAGCGTGTAGCCCGTCTGATAGGCCGCAATCGTCGTCTCACCGGTCTTTAAAAAGACGAAGGTGAAGACGAGCGGTCCGGCGAAGGCGCCCAGCTGATCGAGTGCTTCCTGAATGCCGAAGACCATGCCGGTGCCGATTTTCTTTTCAGAAAGCTGCGAGAGCACGGCGTCCTTGGGCGGGTTGCGCAGGGCCTTGCCGATGCGCTCGATGAGAAAGAGCGTGCACAGCACGTAGAGGTTGTCGGTGAGTCCCATGAAGGGCACGACGACAAGCGAGCTGTAGCCCGCGATGATGAGCGGCCAGTGGCGCCCGGTCGCGTCGCAGATGCGCCCCGAGACCAGGCGCAGCGCATAGCCCAAAAATTCGCCCACGCCGTAGAGCACGCCCATCATGGTGGCGCTTGCGCCGAGAAGGCTGAAGTACTGTCCGTTGGCGCTGCGCGCGCCTTCATAGACCACATCCCCAAAGCAGCTCACAAGACCAAAGAGGAGCACGACGAACATCACGCGGCGCATGACGGTTCTCGACGGCGTCCGGTTTTGATTGATTTCCATGCGAGGTCTCCGCAAGAAATTCAAAATCCCGCAAAAAGAAGCCCGAAAGCCAATCGGGATGATCAAAAATCGCTGCAGAGAACAGAGCGTTTTTTCGCATTTTCCCGACGCGGCGTCATCGTGCGATTGGCAGCTGAAACTGCATTCTAGGCGGCGGTTTTGAGGCTTCCGTCAACGGCGCGTGAGAAAAATTGACCTCAGGCGCAATACGTTCTTTTTTCCTTCAAAACCGGGGGAACGAGAGCGGTTATGAGGGAGGGGTGGCGGCACGAGAGTCGTCTGGAAAAACGGACGAAATCCCAATAGTCTTTGCCGTCTCGAAGGTCGATCTCTTTATCAAGGTCAATCAAACCACGGCAGCGGAGCTGCGCGAAATGCTGGGTACCCCTGCCATGACCGCGACTGATGCGAACGGCAATCGGATCATGGCCTTTACCCTTGTGGGAAACCGCCCGGGCGGCGCCTTCGGACGCAATGTGGGCAAGAGCGCGCTCACGCTGGGACTTGGTGCCGACGTCTGGGAGCAGACGGCAAAGAACGTCATTTTCAAGCTCGACGACAAGGGCGTCGTGATCGACTACAAGACAAACGGCTGGGCGTGGCTGCAAAAGCACCGCTTCACTTTCTGGAACGAGTGCGACCGCAAGCTCACGCCGGCAGAAATGCGCACGGCGCTCAACTACACGGTGAAGGAAATTCAAACCACGTACGCGCAGGCGGTCGCGGTCGAGAAGAACATCCCGGTCGAGGATGTCGACATGGGTGAGGAATTCGAATGGTGCAACATTCCCTGCCACACCGCCCGCGGCGCCGTTGAGGCCTACGGCAAGCTCACGAACATTGAGCAGAGCGTCAAGGCCGAGCCCAACGACGGCTCGCGCTTTACCATGATCTTCCCGGCGAAGTAGCCTCCTTCCTCAAGGCGTTAGCGTCTACCAGGGCACCGACGTCTTTTGGAAATAAAAAGCCGCGCGGCCTGCGCTTCAACGAATAGGCTGGCGCGGCTTTTTTGCGCATGGAAAAAGCCCCGATGCGGCAGCACACCGGGGCTTTGAAAGGCTGCCGGTGAGTAGCGTCGGCAGCAGGACGAAAGTCTTATGCGAAGAAGCCTCTCAAACCGTAGGCAAAGATCGCAATGATCACGACGGGAATGACGTAGCGCACGCAGTTGAACCACAGGCGCGTTGTCTTGTGCGGGAGCTTGCCGTTGTTGTCGAGTTCGCCGACCGCGTTTTGCTTCATCACCCAGCCCACGAAGAGCGTGGCGCCAAGCGCCGTCAGAACGAAGCAGATGTTGCCGCTGATGAAGTCGAACGCATCAAAGATGTTGCGATCGAGAATGCGCACGTCGCGCCAGGGGCCGTAGGCAAGAATGCAGGGGATGTTGCCGAAGATGAAGATGCCGCCCAGCGTGATGTTGATCGCGCGGTCAAGCGTCATGCGAAGCTTCTCGGTGAGCACGCTGATGATCACCTGATAGATCGTCAGCGACGTCGTGAGCGCAGCCACCACCAGCAGAAGGAAGAAGACGATTGCAAAGAAGTCGCCCAAGAACATCTGGGAGAAGGCGATCGGCAGCGACTTGAACACGAGCGAGGGACCAGAGTCGGGTGCAAGGTTGGCGCTGAAAAGCGACGGGAAGATCATGAAGCCCGCCATGACCGCAACGACCGTATTGATGACGCCGGTGATGACGGCGGTCTTTGCCATGTCCTCGCGCTCGCTCAAGTGCGACGAGAGCGTGATCATGACGCCGAATCCGAGCGACAGCGCAAAAAAGACCTGACCCAGCACGTCGAGAAAGAGCTGCGGGGTGATCTTCGAGAAGTCGGGCATCAGATAAAAGCGGATGCCTTCGGCGGCGTTGTCAAGGGTGAGGTTTCTCACCACCATGACGAGAAGGCACAGGAAAAGAAGCGGCATGAGGTACTTCACCGAACGCTCGATGCCGCCGATGACGCCCTTGCGCAGAATCACCCAGTTCACCAGCACAAAGACGAAGGTCGAGCAGGCGATTGCCAGGGGCGAATTCTCAATATTGAGGTGATAGAAGCTCTCGGTCACTTCCTTCGTGACGGGGCTCGAGAGATCAAGGCCGCCCGCAATGCCTGCCATGCCGAGCAGGATGTGCCAGATGTAGGAGATCACCCAGCCGCCGATCACCATGTAGTAGGCAAGAATGCCGAAGGCGCCCAGAAGCCCCGTGTAGCCGAAGATCTTCCAGAGCGGATTCGGTGTGCTTCCCGGTGCGCGGTCGGCGAGAACGAAGGCGTCCACGCTGTTGGACTTGGCGCGGCGTCCGATCACGTTTTCAACGAGGATGATCGGGATGCCCACGAGCAGCATCACGGCAATGAAGGTCAGCACATAGGCGCCGCCGCCGTTTGAACCAACAAGATAAGGAAAGCGCCAGGTGGCGCCAAAGCCGATCGTTGCTCCCGCAACGGTCAGGATGTATGTCAAACGGCTTGACCACGTCTGTCGTGTACTCACACGAATTCTCCCGAGAGTTTGTTCTTGTTGAACCGCGGACAGGAGGTTTGAGAGTGTCCGCAGCCGATGATTGTGTTGATTTCGGGCGACAAACCCGAACGGCAAACAACTAATATAACCGACAAAGCCTTCCTCGACCAAACGGTCGGCCGTCAATTGGGCCTGGTAGGACTGCCCGTGAGAGGCCGCCGCGGCAGGGCGAAAGGGCGTGCGAAGCCGCAGCCCTGGGGCGGATGAAGAGAAGGAAATCGGCGGGAATAAAAAAATCCGCGGATGTTTGTGAACATCCGCGGATTCTTGTCTGGTGGAGATGAGGAGGATCGAACTCCTGACCTCTGCATTGCGAACGCAGCGCTCTCCCAGCTGAGCTACACCCCCAGAATTGGGTAGAAGTCAAAACGCGTGAATTCTGTACGCGCTTTCTTCAGACCGCGTATTGTGCCGAAACCTTCCTAAAAAAGCAAGTCCCTTCGCGCAATGCGTTGCGTGCGGCAAGTTGCCCGGGGAATCGGCCCAATGCGCGGGGATCGATCAGAGCGCGAGCGCCTTTTCGACGAATTCCTTGAATGGAGCGACGCTCTTGGGCTCGACGAGCGTATCGACGACCTTGCCGTCCTTGATGAGCACGAGGGTCGGGATGTGGCGCACGTCGAACTTTTCCTTGATGCCGGGATTTTCGTCGAAGTTGCAGCTTGCGAAGACGAGCTTGTCGGAGTACTGCTCGGCGAACTGCCCGAAGAAGGGGGCGATGCGCTTGCAGTCGACGCACCACATGGCGCCGATGGCAAGGAAGACGGGCTTGGTGGCCTTGCCGACGACTTCGTCATAGTTCTGGTCATTGACCATTTGTACATTGTTCATCACGATACCTCACTCAAAAAGAATCGAAACCTACAGAAACCGCGGGACGCGGTTGTCAGGTCGTGTCGCGTTCATGCTAACAAAAGGCGCGGAGGAACGGTGTTCAAGGCATGATTTTGTTGCAAAAACTTGGGTACGCTAACCATCTTGGTCTTTGGGGCTCATTCGTATAATGCTTCGACTATGAGGAAGAACAAAAAACCCGCCATCGCAAGCGAATGGCGTGAAAACAAAGCCGCGCAGGATCGCGCCGAACAGCAGGCCGAGCGCGAGCGGGCACGTGTGAACCGCTCGCGCCGCGTAGCGCTTGTGGGCGCGTTTTTCAAGCACCTGCTTGCGAGCGCGGGCTGGGTCGTCGCGATCGTGCTTGCCGTCCTTCTGGCTACGGCGCTTGCAACCTACACGGCTGCCGATCCTGGCTTTTCGGCTACGGGCACGGTCGGCGCGCGAAATCTCTGCGGCCTGATCGGCGCTTGGGTTTCGGATTTTCTCTATTGGCTTTTTGGGCGCTCGTCATGGTGGATTGTTGCGGCGCTCCTTGCAACCGGGGTGAGCCTCGTGCGCGTCATTTGGGCGCGCGGCGACTCGATCATGCTGCGCATCCACCCAGTGTCGGCCACCTTCGGCATGGTGCTTCTGCTCACGGCTTCCTCGGGACTCGAGTGCTTGCAGTTTGGCTACGTTGGTGAAGAGCTTCCGCTTGGCGCGGGCGGCCTCTACGGGCAGTATGTTGCAGGGTGGGTGACGCCGTACCTCGGCATCTGGGGCTCGAGCTTCGTTGCCTTCGTCTGCGTGGCGGTGGGCGCCTCCTTCGTCTTTGGTTTTTCTTGGTTTGACGTTGCCGAGCGCATCGGCACGGTGCTGGAGTCGATTGGCGCGCTCATCAGCTTCAAGCGTCCGGTCAAAAAGGGAAAGGAAGCCAAGTCTTCCAAGGAGGTCTCCGATGCCGCAGCGCCCGAGGTCGCGGCTGCATTGCCCGAAGTTGAAGCTGCGCCAGAAGCAAAGGGTCGGCAGCTAAAAACGCGCGCGATCAACGTGGAGCTTCCGCAGTCGACGCCTAAGCCCTCAAACCGCGATATTGCCGCGCGTCAGCCTGAACTCTTTCCCAAGGCCAACGACGGCAGCATTCTTCCGAGCATCAGCATGCTGCAGGCGCCTGCCACTAACCGCGCGGGAATCTCCGAAGAGACCGTGCGCGTCACAAGCCGCCTCATCGAAAGCAAGCTCAAGGCCTACCGCATCAACGCCACCGTGGTGGGTGCACAGGCTGGCCCCGTCATCACGCAGTACTGGCTTGAGCCCGGCCCGGGCGTCAAGGGCAGCCAGATCGAAGACATCCGCAAGGATCTCTCGCGAGCGCTTGCCGTGCCCTCCGTGCGCGTCGTGCCCGTCATTCCCGGCAAGCCTTACATGGGGCTTGAGATTCCCAACGGCAGCTCACAGCGCTTGAGCGTCTATCTGCGCGAAATCATCGGCAGCGTCGACTTCGAGTCGAGCAAGTCGTCCCTGTCGCTTGCGCTCGGCAAGGACATCGCGGGCAAGCCCGTGGTGATTGATCTTGCAAAACTCCCGCACCTTCTCGTGGGCGGTACGACGGGCTCGGGCAAGTCGGTGTGCATCAACACGATGATCCTGTCGCTGCTCTACAAAAACGAGCCCGATCGCCTGCGCCTCGTGCTGATCGACCCGAAGACGGTGGAGTTTTCGCTCTATCAGGACATCCCGCATCTGCTGTGCCCGGTGGTGACCGACATGAACAAGGCTTCCAACGCCTTGAACTGGCTCGTGACCGAGATGGAACGGCGCTATCACCTGATGGCAAAACTCGGCGTGCGCAGCTTCGACAGCTTCAACAAGACGGTCGAAGAGGCGATCAAAAACGGCAAGCCGATCATGGACCCGTTTGACGTCACGCCCGAAAATCCCGAGCCGCACACGCCGCTCAAACCCTTTAGCTACATCGTCTGCTTCATCGACGAGCTCGCCGATCTGATGCTCGTCAACCGCAAGCAGGTCGAAACCCAGATCATGCGTCTGGCGCAGAAGGCCCGAGCCGCGGGCATTCACCTCGTGCTCGCCACGCAGCGCCCGAGCGCGGACATCGTCACGCCGCTCATCAAGGCCAACATCGTCGCGCGCATCGCCTTTCAGGTCGGCAGCCGCTACGACAGTCAGGTGGTGCTCGACGAGACGGGCGCGCAGGATCTGCTGGGGCGCGGCGACATGCTCTTCAAGCGCCCCGGCGCATCGCCGCAGCGCGTGCAGGGCTGCATGGTCGAGGAAGACGAAGTGCTGCGCGTCGTGGCCGAGCTCAAGTCGATGGGCGCGCCCGAGTACGTCGAGGGCGTCACCGACTCCGAAGAAGAGGGCGGACAGGGCGCCTCGGGCGGCTTTGGCTTGAGCCGCAGCAACGATGTCGATCCGCTCTACGATCAGGCCGCCAAGATCGTGATCGAGGAAAAGCGCGCCTCGACGAGCTACGTGCAGCGGCGCCTTGGAATCGGCTACAACCGTGCGGCCAATCTGCTCGAGCGCATGGAGGCCGACGGCCTCGTGAGCAAGCCCAATGCCGCGGGTAAGCGCGAAGTGCTCGTCAAGCACGAAGGAGGTGTGTTGTGAAGCGAAGAATGTTGATCGCGGCGGCCGCGGCCGTCAGCGTTGCGCCGCTTGCCTCGATGTTTCCTCTCAATGCCCTTGCGGCTGCAGGGGAGAAGTCGGGCTCGAAGCAGCTTGAAGCTTTCGTCAAGAGCGCCGTGCGGGCCTCGGGGCATTTCTCGCAGGTCGTGATCGGCAAGGACGGCAAGAAGGTCGACGGGCCGCTCGAGGGCGACTTCGCGTTCATGCGCCCGGGGCGCTTCGTCTGGAACGTGAAGACGCCCTATCCGCAGCGCATTGTTTCGGATGCCAAGAGCATCTACATCTGGGATCCGGACTTGAACCAGGTGACGATCAAGCGCCTCACCTCGGCCCTTTCAAGCACGCCCGCCTCGATTCTTTTCGGCGAAGCCGACATCGGCGCCTCGTTTGAATTAAAGGACCTCCCCGCCGCCGAGGGGCTCGTCTGGGTGCGCGCGACGCCCAGGGTCGAAGATCTGACGTATGCGGCAATTGAGCTCGGATTTGACGCAAAGGGGCGCATTGCCGCGATGCGCCTGAAGGACCATTTCGGACAGACGACGGCGTTGACGCTCACCGACCTTGAGATCAACGGGGGTATGGACGAAAAGCAGTTTGCCTTCACCATCCCCGAAGGGGCCGACGTGCTCAAGGACGACAACGGCGCTTAAAAAGTCGAGCTTTTCGGGATTCCGGCAGGGCTCTTCTTTCTACGAGCCCAGTTTTGCCGTTGTTTTTGCACCCTTTTTTCTCACTTTTTGACTTCATCAGGAGCCTCCCGCCGGGAGGCTTTCCTGTTTCGGGGCTCAAGCTCATTTTTTCATAGCGTTTTTGTTTGCCTTCAATTACACAAAAACACCCCGCAATCGCAGTGTCCGCGCGGAAACGGCGGGTGTCTTCGCCCCTATAATGCAGACACCATACAAATTTTTGTGTTACGAACAATGCGTTCCCACATGTCCTTCACGATGCGGCTTTTCCGCATCGATCAGATGATTCAGGAGGCAGGGGTAGTAGGTTTTGAAACGCTCAGAACAACGCTGCAGTGCTCGGCGCCGACGTTGAAGAGAGATCTGCGCTACATGCGAGAGCAGTTGGGCGCGCCCATCGTGTATTCGGCCGCCAAGGGCGGGTATTGCTACTCCGACGACTCCAAGGGCACGGCCCGGCAGATCGAAAAGGCGCAGGAAAAGCTCCCTTCGGCGTGGTATTCCGCCAACGAGATGCGCGTTCTGATGACGATTCTCGAGGAATTGGGCGAGATCGAGTCCGACAAGCGCGCCGTGCTCGCAAGCGACATGCGCGCCCTGCGCGCGCGGCTTCTGGCCTGCGTGCGCGGCGACAAAATCTCCGCCCAAGACCTGCTGCGCCGCGTGAAGGTGGTGCTCGAAGAGCACGTTCACGTCGAGCTTCCCTTCTTTGACGTCGTGGGTGAAGCGCTCGGCAAGCGCCGCCGTCTTCGCATCACCTACTACACCCGCTCGCGCGGCGCCGAAAACGCCCGTGAAATCAGCCCGCTTCGACTCGTGAACTACCGCAGCCACTGGTACGTGGATGCGTGGTGCCATCAGGTCGAGGGGTTGAGGACGTTCAATATCGAAAACATTTTGTCGGCCGAGATTCTCACCAAGAAGTGCCGCGTCGTCGCCATGCGCACCGTCCAGGAGACGCTCGACAAGAGCTACGGCATCTTCTCGGGCGGGGAATTAAAGCACGCCGTGATCGAGATCGATTCCGTCATGACGCCCTATGTCGGCAGCGAAATCTGGCACAAGGATCAGCAGACGCGGCGCCACAGCGACGGGTCGATGACGCTCGAAGTGCCCTACTCAAGCGAAATTGAGCTCGCAGGCCGCGTGCTGAGCCTGGGCTCGCACGCGCGCGTCGCCTCGCCCGAATCGCTCAGAAGCTACGTCATGGATGAGTTGAAAAGCATGGCCGCGGGCTATGGAATGACTGCGACAACCGAGGCCGGCGGTCGCGACGGGGGAGAGGCGTGATGGGTCAGCAAACTACGTCATCGTCGCCCCGGCACCGCAATCCGCGCCGCAATGCGGCCAAGAACGCACGCCGTTTCGGCAAGCCTCTGCCCAAGATCTTCTTTTGCGGCGATCCGCACGGCGAATTCGGCTTCATCAACGAGGCCGTCGAAAAGCACCATCCGGACGCCGTCGTGATCCTGGGCGATCTGCAGCCGCACGAGGCAATCGACAAGCTTCTGGCGCCTGCGCTTGCGCTCACCCAGATTTGGTGGATTCCCGGCAACCACGACACCGACACGGAGGAGTACTACGACCGCCTCTGGCACGGCGTGATTGCTGGGCGCAATCTGCACGGCCGCGTGGGCAACGTGGCCGGCATCCGCATTGCGGGCTTGGGCGGCGTGTTCCGCGGCCAGATCTGGATGCCGGATCTGGAGCCCAACTATCGCTCTGCGCAGTCCTTCATCAAGCGCAGCCCGCGCTCGAACCTCTGGCGCGGCGGACTGCCGCGGCGCCACCGCTCGTCGATCTTCCCGAGCGTCTACGACGGGCTCGCCAAGCAAAAGGCCGACGTGCTCGTCACGCACGAGGCAGCCGGCTGCCATCACAAAGGCTTTGCCGCGATCGATCGATTGGCGAGGAGCCTCGGCGTACGCTGGCTCTTTCACGGGCATCAGCACGAGGATCACGACTACGGCCAGTACAAGGGCATGACCGTGCGCGCGGTGGGCTACCGCGGCATCGTCGATCTTGAGGGCCACGTGATCCGCGAGTCGGAGATTGATCCGCGTGATCTCTTCGTGATGCAGTCTGCCGGTGAAGAGCCGCCGCCCGAAGTGCTCGACAGCGTCGAGTTCGATCCCATGCCGCGGCCCCAGCTGCGGCGCCGCCGCCGTCGTTTCGTGCGCCGCGGCAGGCGTGGTGGCGACGCGCAGGCATCAAACGAGGCCGCGGCCTCCCAGAGCGCAGCGACGCCCGCCCCTGCCGAGAAGTCCTAGCGGCGGGAAAGTGCCCGTCAAGAAGCCGCCAAGAAAAACGGCTGCCGAAAGCACCTTCAAAGTGCTTTCCCGGCAGCCGTTTTTGCGTCCGGAGGACGAAATCGCAAGCGACTAAAGAAGCTCGGAGAGCAGCTGATAGCGCACGACCTCACCCTTCTTGATGAGGTCGCCGTCGTGCGGCAGGCAGATGAGAACTTCTGCGTTCGTCATCGAGCGCATCGAAGACGAGCTCTGGTTGCAGATCGGCTCGACGACCGCTGAGCCGCGTTCGTAGCGGGTGATGACGCCGCGCATGAACTCGGCGCGGCCGGGTTTCTTGCGGATGTCGCAGCCTGCGATCGCGCGCCGCTCCGAGGGCCAGACGCCGCGGGTGCGTCCCTGCATGTGAAGGATGGCGCCGCGCACGAATTCAAGGAAGGTGACGAACGTTGCCACGGGATTGCCCGGCAGCACGAAGACGGGCTTTTGCCCGATGCGGCCAAAGCGCATGGGGCGGCCCGGGCGCATGTTGATGTTCCAGTCGAAGATTTCGCCCAGAAGCCGCAGCTGCTGCTGCGAGTAGTCGGCCGAGCTGTCCGCGGCCCCGCCCGTGATGATGATCATCTGGTTGCGCTCACGCGACATGCGCAATTCCATCGAGATGCGGTTGGGGTCGTCGGCGATGGTGCCGGCGTAGGAGACGTTGCAGCCCAGGCGCTTTAAAAGCGAGCAGAGCATCAGGCCGGAGGCGTTGTAGATGTGGTTTGCGATGAGCGGCTGCCCCGGGTCGACGAGTTCGTCGCCCGTGCAGATCAAGGCCACGTTGAGCGGATTGCTCACCATGACGCGGTCGATGCCGACCGAGGCAAGAAGCCCGATGTGCGAAGACTCGATGCGCGTACCCGCCTCGACGATGACCTGTCCGATCTGGATGTCTTCGCCTGCGCGGCGCACGTTGGCGCCTTCCTTGACGCTCGCGGTCGAAAATGACACCGTGGTCTCGGTGCCTGTCGTCTTCTCATAGGGAATGACGGTGTCGCACCAGGAGGGAATCGGTGCTCCCGTGGTGATGCGCGCTGCAGTCATCGGCTCGTGCGCACGGCCGCAAAGCGGATGTCCGGCAAAGGCCGAGCCAACAAGCGAGAGCGTCACGTCCCCGTGTCCGGCGACATCGGAATACTTGAAGGCGTAGCCGTCCATGGCCGAATTCGTGTAGGCCGGCAGCTGAATCGGGCTGCGGACAGGGCGTCCGAGCACTTTTCCATGCGCTTCAAGAAGGGGAACGCTGTCGAGTGCGGGAACTCTTGGACAGTAATCAAGGATGAACTGGCGTGCCTGATCGACTGTGATAGATTGCGTAGAAGTTGCCATCGTGTGATGTTGCCAGAGGGTATTGCGGGCACGGCCGAAGAAGGCGGCTGTCTCCGGATGGGAAAGCGAAGAGCCTTCTCCATCCTGCGTGCCTGAGAACGATCGATCAATCTTAATGCATGCGGCTGTAGCGATGATAGGAAATGAAGGCGAAGTAATCGGCAAACGACGGGAGTGTGCACAAAGTTCGCCCCGGACGTTGAGCCCCAAGGACGTAACCGCGATCGTTCTTGCGGGGGGCGCCGCCACCCGCATGGGCGGCTGCGACAAGGGGCTCGTCTCTTTTGAGGGAAGGCCGCTTGTGCACCACGTCCTTGATCGCCTGCAGCCGCAGTGCGCTGAAATTGTTGTCAGCGCCAACCGAAACCTTGAGATGTATCGCGCGCTGGGCTACCCCGTTGTGAGTGATACGGTGACGGGCTTTCAGGGGCCGCTGGCAGGAATTGCCGCCGCCCTTTCGATCGTGAAGACGCCATTGGCCGTTGCTGCGCCCTGCGACAGTCCCTATGTGCCGATGGATTACGTGAAAAGGCTTCTGTCTGCCTTTGAGGCTGATCCCCATTGCCGCGCAGCGGCCGCCAAGGCCGAAGGCCGTGCGCAGCCCGTCTTCATGATGATTGATGTGCAACTGAAGGAGGGCCTTGAGGCCTATGTGAAGGAGGGCGGCCGCAGGGTGCGCGAGTGGCTCGAGCGCGAGAAGGTGGTCTGGGTGGAGTTTGAAAAGCTCTCGGACTTCGACAATCTCAACAGCGCGGAAGACCTGGAACGTGCGCAGCGCGAGCATGGCGCAGCTAGGGACTGATGACGCGTTTGCAGCTGGTAAAAGAAGACGAAAGCCGTCTTTCACCCAGGAGTCTTGAAGCGGCGTAAAAATTTTTCACGCTCTTCATCTTTGATTTTGAAGGATTTTTACGCAGTTCCGAGAAAAAGCCGTCAAGCGCGTGTTTGAAAGCCTTGACAAGGCAAAAATTCCTCTTCATAATGCGCACCTCGCTTGATGATGAATCAAGCAGCGCAAGCCGAAACGAAGAGTGCTCAGCACTCTTTTTTCATGACTTCCAGAAGCTTCCGACAGCTTCGCGAAGAAGAAAAACAAAAAAAGTTTTTCGAACGACTTGCAAAACGGATTTGAATCGCGTATGATTTCAATCCTTCGCCGCTGAA
>ENA-UOJV01000770-UOJV01000770.1-human-gut-metagenome-genome-assembly--contig:-C82-NODE-770-length-42826-cov-19.152790_pt1 | contig 42826 bp, 34 predicted proteins | sample MGYA00242356_ERZ723903 | MGnify/ENA metagenome assembly ERZ723903
ACTTGCGGTTGACGCAGTAGCTGCAATCGAAGGAGCAGCAGTTGGTCATCAGCACTTTCAGCAGGCTGACACAGCGGCCATCGGCAGTAAAGGCGTGGCAGCAGCCCGGGGCGTAACAGCTGCCGACCCCGCCGGCTCCTGCTGCCCGGGAAGCGCCGCTGGAGGTACAGGCCACATCATATTTTGCGCTGTCCGCCAGGATCGTCAGCTTATCCATCAGGCTCTGTTCCATGGGACACCTCCGAAAAATGGGTATAAAAAAGAAAGCCATACAGGATGGCTTTTCTTTTTCAGGCACTGGTGGGTCGTTTTTACCACTTCGCCTTGGTCTCCACCACACGGCCTGCAATGTGCAGGTGGTTGAGCTCCTCACCCTTGATGACCATTTCCTTATAGGCCGGGTTGAAGGGCTGCAGCACCACGCAGTTGCCGCGCTGGAGGTAGCGCTTGAGGGTACCCTCGCCCTCGTCACCGTAGATCAGCACGCCCAGGTCGCCGTTTTCCAGCGTATCCTGACGGTGCACCAGGGCAAGGTCACCATCGTGGATGCGGGGCTCCATGCTGTCGCCGCGCACAACGAGATAGAAGTAGCTGGAAGGGTCCTTGACCCGGGCATACTCCTTGCCGTAGTCTTCCTCATAGGCCAGCGCGCCGTAGCCCGCCTTGACCGTGCCGATGACAGGGATCAGGCTGTACACATAGCTGCCGAAGAAGCGCTCTTCGGTCTGGCCCTCCGCGGTGGGGTCGAACAGACCCAACAGATAGTCCGCGGTCGTGTCCAGGATCTCCGCCAGCTTTGCCACGGTGGTGGGGTCCGGGGAACTCTTTCCGCTCTCCCATTTGCCCACGGCCTGCTGAGTCACGCCCAACAGGGAAGCAAGCTCCGCCTGGCTCATGTGCTTTTGCTTTCGGCATTGCCGTAACAGCTCCGGAAACGACATTGTTCAACACTCCTCTGCTTGTACCGGGTCCGGTAAGGTTTTATCTGTATTTATTATACAACAAAAAGATGTTTCAGTAAAGAGGAAATCCCGCTTTTTCTCGAAGAAAAGTTGTCGTGCCGCACAAAAATGCGCACAACGAGCGGAAATTTTGATTTTGGGCTTGACAGCGCCGCTGAAATCTGGTAAATTAAATAGGCATTCGGTACGGCGTGTGCGGGTGCCCACGAGGAGAGATGTCCGAGTGGTTTAAGGAAGCAGTCTTGAAAACTGCCGTACGGCAACGTACCGTGGGTTCGAATCCCACTCTCTCCGCCATTTTTTATTGAATAAGTGTAACGCACTTTGCTCTGGAGTAGTACTCAAGAGGCCGAAGAGGCGCCCCTGCTAAGGGCGTAGGTCGTCTAAACAACGGCGCGAGGGTTCAAATCCCTCCTACTCCGCCAAGAAAAAGCTCGATGATTCTTTGAAATCACCGGGCTTTTTCCATTTTTAGAAACCAAAAGGCCGCCTCCTCGGAATTTGTTCCGTGAAAGCGGCCTTTCTGTTACAAGATCAGATTCGTCACCGCAGCCAGCACGCTCAGGTGCACCGGGTAGAACCAGTAAAAGGCCTTCTTTTGCAGCGGACTGCACGCGCCCCGCTGCCCGTTGTAGAACCAGACCAGCACAAAAGCCAGCGGGGCGGTGAGCTCCCAGGCAAACAGCACGGCTCCCACGATGCACTGCCGCTTGCGGTCGCCACGGGTCAGGTACAGCGCACAGATGATGAGCACACCGATGCCGTCGTAGTCCGTACAAGCCAGAAGCGCCGCAAGCGTGCAGCCTGCCGCACACAAGAGTCCTTTCCAGCTGGCAGAGCCGTCCGGCTTTTCAAAATGCTTCAGGCCTGCCATGGCCAGCACGCCCAGCGCCAGCGTCCAGTAAACATTCTGATGGTCCAGTGCAAAGGGCGTGCGGAAAAATGCAAGGTCAAAGGGCACCTCACTGATGAGGGCAAACAGGAACAGCCTCCGGACGTATTTTTTCACATCGTGGGTATGTACAAAGCCCTCCACCAGCAGAAAACAGAAGATGGGAAAGGCCAGCCGCCCGGTGAAGCGCAGGACCCTGTCCAGCTGGAACAGCGAAAGCTGATTCCATGCGCCACCGGAAACTTCTCCCGTTTCCAGCTCCGGCAGCAAAAGGCCTGCCTCGATACAGGACGCGCCGATGTGGTCCACCAGCATGGTGATGCAGGCAATGGTTTTAAGAGCGGTGCCGCTGAAACTGCAGCGCGGGGAAAGTGCGGTCATAAAAACACCTCGGTCAGTTTGTAAAAAATCGTTATAAGAACTATAACGGAGGAAAGGTGGCATTTCCTCCGTCTGTTGCGGCAAAATCTACACAGAGCGTGCACAAATCCGCCCAAAATGCTTGACAGGACGGGCGCGGGATAGTAAAATCAAGAAGATAATTGAACTATCTCAAACCAAAGATGAAAAAGATTCACAGAGGATCGAGCGTCTCCGAACCAGATCAGACCGGAAGGAGGCATTGGGAATGACGCTGTTTTCTTATGAGATTTTCGACGCAGTTGCACGGCAGGGCAGCTTTAACAAGGCGGCTCAGCAGCTGCATCTGACCCCCTCAGCCATCAGCCACGCCATCGCCGTAATGGAGGCTGAGCTGGGCTTTACCTTATTCAATCGCGGCAAAAACGGCGTTACCATGACCAGCTACGGCGCTTCGCTGTACCCCTCCATCCGTGCGGTGCTGAACAGCGACGAGGCCCTGCAGCAGAGCATTGCCCGCCTGAACGGCCTGGAAAAGGGCAAGGTCAAGTTGGGTGCCTTCAACTCGATCTGCTCCGGGCTGCTGCCCAGCATCCTCAAGGGCTTTATGGCCCACTACCCCCAGATCGAAGTCGAGGTCTATCAGGGCACCTACGATGATGTCAAGGAGTGGCTGCGCACCGGTCAGGTGGACATTGCCTTCCTCTCCAACAACTGCCGGGAGGAGTTTGTTCTGACCGAGCTGTTCCACGAGCCGCTGCTCTGCATCACCCCCATGGACTGGCCCGAGCCGCCCAACGGCGTGATGACCCCCGCCCTGATGAACGGGCAGAACTTTGTGGTGCAGTGGGATGCCACCGACGCGGAGATGCGTCAGTTCCTCAAGAAGTATTCCCTCTCAACGGAGCGCCGCTGCCATGTCATCGACGACCAGTCGAACATTGCCATGGTCGAGGCAGGCCTGGGTATTTCCATCATGCCCCGGATGCTGCTGCGCAACTGCACGGCAGCAGTCAAGATCTACCCCATCGAGCCCGAAGAGGACCGCGTGGTGGGTCTGGCCGTCCAGCGCCCCACCGCCATGGCTCCCGCCGTGGAGCAGATGTTCCACCACATCGTGGAGTACTGCAAGGATCTGGACTGAACAACAGTGTAACATAACGGGCCGGTGTGCGCAACACCGGCCCGTTTTTTGCCGCCCGGAAAACTTTGGATTGTATCCCCGCCCGGGATACGGTATACTAAGAAAAAATCCATTCTGGTTTTTGAGGGGAAAAATTATGGATCGAAGAAGTTTTTGCAAGGTGCTGGGGTTTGCGGCCGGCAGCACTTTGCTGCCCGGGCTGATGGTCCAGGCCGCCGGGCAGAGTTCCGTGGGCCATGCAGTGCCGGATGGCCGCTACACCATCGGCATCCGCAGCGACCTGAGCGGCTGTGACCTGACCCACGCGTTCTATTATTCCGACAGCTTTTTCGCCCACCCGGCCACCCAATATGACCACCAGCTGGCGCTGGCAACGCTGGGTCTGGTCTGCGCTGCGGCCAACACCGTGGCCAGCGATGCGGAATACTGGGTCAACGGCTCTGTGGGGCGGGAAGCCCACATTGCCGCCGCCTACGAGGCCCTGGGCTTTGAGGACGCGCTGTTCTACAATTACGATCTCGACACCGGCCGGGCCGGAGACTTTGTGGGCTACTCGCTGGCCCGCAAGACCCTGACCCTGAACGGCCAGCGTACCACCCTTGTGGCGCTTGTCCTGCGGGGCGGCGGCTATGGCGGCGAGTGGGCCAGCAACTTCCACACAGGTGATACCAGCGCGCACACCGGTTTTGTCACGCCTGTGGCGGCGGTGTTTGCGTCCCTCAAGGCCTATCTGGCCCGGGCAGGGCAGGGCGGCACCTTCAAGCTCTGGCTGGGCGGCTACAGCCGCGGTTCCATCATTGCAAATCTGCTGGCGGCAAAGATCGCCCGGGAGCTGCCCCAGCTGGGGCGGGAGAACATCTATGCCTACGGCTTTGCGGTGCCTGCGGCCCTGACTGCCGCCGACCGGCCTGACCTGCAGCAGGATTTCGATGCCAACCACGCCCCGGACGGCACCCTGCTGGAAAACTGGCCCGAGAGCAACATCTTCAACATCATTTCCAGCGGCGACGCGGTGGCCCGGGTGCTGCCCGCTGCCTGGGGCTACCACCGCAACGGCTGTGACCGCTTTCTGCCCGCCACCCGGAATGCCGAAGAGCTGGCCGACCTGGACGCACTGGGGGCGGAATTCGGCCCCACGCCGCTGGTGATCAGCAGTCTTGCCACCGCCGAGGACACCAGTGCCCTCATCGACATCGTGGCCAGGTTCTGCGTTTCCCGGGAAAATTTCCACCAGAAATACGAGGCCGCCATCATGGACATGATCCAGTGTGCCTTTCTCCGCTCCGAAAAAGAGGTGGTCGATGGCTACATCCTCAGCGACGGTGAGATCGTGGAGCGGCTGCAGAGCCTTTCCCACATGAAAGAGATCAATTACTGGCAGATCGTGGGCAGCGTCTGGGCCGCCTCCACCATGAGCCGCCCCATCCTTGAGCGGTACGGCCAGAACGTGCCCCTGCTGGCCCGGCAGATCCTTATCCCGGTGCTGGCGGTCGGCCTGTGCTACGGCATCGAGACCGATGTGGTGCAGATGGTGGCCCAGTACATCATCCGTCTGCTCACCGCCCGGGGCGAGCTGGACAGTGTTCTGCGCGCAGCGTTCTGCCACCACCCGGAAAACTACATTTCCCTGATGGAATACTACACCCCCGAGGAGCACGGTATGGAGCCCTTTACCCGAAAGTGATTCACTTTTCTTCATCTTCCGCCTGAAATCTCTCCACCGGTGAAACGCCTGCGATTCGTTGAAATCCTGTTTTCTCTATGTTACACTTGATTTTATCAACTGGAAAAGAGGAAAAGAACATGGAAACTCAACACAAGCGCAGTGCGTTTTCCGGCAAACTCGGATTCGTGCTGTCCGCCGCCGGTGCGTCGGTCGGGTTGGGAAACATCTGGCGCTTCCCGTATCTGGCCGCAAAATATGGCGGCGGCATTTTTCTGCTCATCTACATCCTGCTGGCTGTCACCTTTGGCTACACCATGATCATTGCCGAAACGGCGCTGGGCCGGATGACCCGCAAAAGCCCGGTGGGCGCTTACAGCCATTTTGGCAAGGGGAAGGGGCTGGCGTTCGGCGGCTGGATCAACGCCGTCATCCCCATCCTGATCGTTCCCTATTATTCGGTCATCGGCGGATGGGTCATCCACTATCTGGCCCAGTATCTCACCGGCCACGGCAGCGCGCTGGCATCGGACGGGTATTTCTCCGGCTTCATCTCCAACGGTCTGCTGGCCGAGATCGCGTTCCTGCTGTTCACCTTTATCACGCTGGGCATCATCTTTGCGGGTGTGCGCAACGGCGTGGAGCGCGTTTCCAAGGTGATGATGCCGGTGCTGGTGGTGCTCTCGGTAGTCATTGCCGTCTACTCGGTCACACGGCCCGGCGCACTGGCAGGTGTAAAGTATTTTCTGGTGCCCAACCCGGCCAACTTCTCCTGGATGACCGTGGTTTCCGCCATGGGGCAGATGTTCTACTCCCTCTCCATTGCCATGGGCATCCTGGTGACCTTTGGCTCCTACATGAAAAAGAACGTGTCCATTGAGCAGTCCACGGAAAACGTGGAGATCTTCGACACCGCCATTGCCATCATGGCGGGCCTGATGATCATTCCCGCCGTGTTCGCTTTTTCGGGCGGCGACCCTGACACCCTGCAGGCGGGCCCGGCCCTGATGTTCATTACCATCCCCAAGGTCTTTGCCAGCATGGGCATGGGCACTGCCGTAGGCGTGCTCTTCTTTGTGCTGGTGCTGTTCGCGGCCCTCACCAGCTCCATTGCCCTGACCGAGAGTGCTGTTTCTACCTTTGAGGACGAGCTGGGCTGGGACCGCACCCGCTCCACCATCCTCATCGGCTGCATTATGATCACACTGGGCAGCCTTTCCGCGCTGGGCTACGGCCCCCTTGCCAGTGTGACCGTGTTCGGGATGCAGTTCCTCGATTTCTTCGACTTCCTGACCAACTCGGTGATGATGCCCATTGCGGCCATTGCCACCTGCCTGCTGGTCTCCCGGATCGTCGGCGTGGAAAAGATCGAGGAAGAGGTCACGCAGGAAGGTCAGCCCTTCCGCCGCAAACCGGTGTTCAACTTTATGCTCCGGTATCTCTGCCCCATCTTCGCGGCTATCATCCTGGCCAGCTCGGTCGCCAACGCACTGGGCTGGATCGCAATGTAACCCTGTTTTCTGCACGCAAAAAGCCCCCGGCCTGTATCCTCACAGGCCGGGGGCTTTCCGATCATTCTTTTTCAAACACAAGGAAGCGGAACGCGATGTCCGTGGTCAGCTCGGGCAGGGCGGCCAGGCGGGCCGCGCCATCCCGTGGCGTTTTCCAGTAATAGGGGGTCATGGCGAACAGCGCCTCCAGCTGCCCGGCAGGCACCGTGATGCTGCCCGAGACTTCCCGCTCCCCGATGGGACGGAAGCCCTCATAGGCCACCTCCTGCACCGGATTTTTATAGGGCGTGTCGTAGAGGACAGCCTTCATCTGGTAGAGGTGCTCTGCACCGGGCACAACATAGATCATCCGTCCGCCCGGGCGCAGCACGCGCCGGAACTCTTCCTGCGCAAAGGGCGAGAAGCAGTTGAGCAGCAGGTCGGCCCATCCGGTGCGGACAGGCTGGGCAAAACTGGATGCCACCGCGTATTTTGCGGCAGGCAGTGCCTTTGCGGCCAGACGCACCGCAGGCTTTGCGATATCAAAGCCCGCCAGCTGCACCGACTGGCCCGCCTGTGCAAAGGCCTGTGCAATGCAGCGGTCGTACCAGCCCTCGCCGCAGCCCGCATCCAGCAGATGGAGCGGTGCATCTGCCCCGGCGGAAGCGCCGTACGCAAGGCACAGTTCCCCCAACGCCCGGCCGAAGATGCCGTAATACCCGGCGTTCAGGAAGGCACGGCGGGCGGCGACCATCTCTTTGCTGTCACCCGGGGCCTTGGTGCGCATACTCTGCACCGGCAGCAGGTGCCAGTACCCCTCTTTCGCCCGGTCAAAGCTGTGGTTCCTGCCGCATTTCAGGGCAGTGTCCCCGGTCAGGGGTTCGCCGCAGAGCGGGCACTGCCAGGGGGCAAACGGCTCAGGTTTCATCGGTGTGATCCTCAATGGGTGCGGTGGCACCGCCGTGGGCGGTCATATACTCTTCAAAGTTGGTGAACTTCTGCTGGGGCGGGCGGCGGCTGATCAGCATTAGGCCCGGGTCCTCGTCCCGTGCGGGGGCGGCGTTCCGGCTGCGGCCGCGGGGTGCCTCGCTCTTGGCGGGGCGGGCCGGACGGCTGCTCTGCGCCGCATTGCGGCTGCCCTGCTGGCTCTGGCTGTTCTGGGCCGGGCGGGCATTGCGCGCATTCCGCTCTGCCCGCTGCTCGGTGCGCGGATCATTGCGGTCGGTGCGCTGCTCGGCACGGGCAGGCTGACCGCCGCGCTGACGCTGGCCGTTCTGGGCCGGAGCAGTCTGCTTTGCGGCAGGCTGCGCAGCCGGAGCCTTTTTGACCGGGCGCAGTGGGGTAGCCTCCGGGGCGCTCACAAAGTGGGGGTCGAATTTGGGCTGGGCGTTGCTGCCGCGGTTGGCCGGCTGCGGGGCATTGCCCTCGCGGCGAGTGCGGCTGTTATTGGAGCGGCGGTTCTCACTGCGTCCGCCGGAAGTGCGCTTCTGGTTTTCCTCCATGGATGTTCCTTCTTTCGGTTCGGTATTCTTGGGGCTGGGCTGTTTTGCAGCCGCTTTTTCCTTCTTGGGGACAGCGGGCTTTTCGGCCTTGGCTGCCTTTTCTGCTTTGGCAGGCTTCTCTGCCTTCACAGGCTTTTCCGGCTGCTCTGCTTCCGCCTTGGGCTTTTTGCCCCGCACCGGGGGCGCAGCCTTGACAGGGGCAGGCACGCCGTCCCAGGGGTGGCCGGAGACAACCGGGATCTGGCGGCGGTTCAGCTTTTCGATCCCGGCCAGATATTCCTTTTCCTCCGGGGCGCAGAAGCTGACGGCAGTGCCGTCGGCACCGGCACGGGCCGTGCGGCCAATGCGGTGGACGTAGGTCTCGGGCACCTCGGGCAGGTCGTAGTTGAACACATGGGACAGCTCGCTGATGTCAATGCCGCGGGCGGCGATATCGGTCGCCACCAGCACCCGGGTCTTGCCCGCCTTGAAATCCTCCAGCGCCGTCACACGGGCGGTCTGGCTCTTGTTGCCGTGGATGGCGGCAGCGGGGATGCCCTGCTTGTTCAGGTCTTTTGCGATCTTATCGGCCCCGTGCTTGGTGCGGCTGAACACCAGCGCGTTCACCACCTCAGGCTTCAGGTTTTTGATGAGCCAGGGCAGCAGGAACTTCTTGTTGCCCTTCTCCACAAAATACAGGCTCTGCTGGATGCGGTCCACCGTGCTGGACACCGGGTCCACCTTGACAAAGGCCGGATCATGCAGGATGCCTGCGGCCAGCTGCTCGATCTCCTTGGGCATGGTGGCGCTGAACATCAGGTTCTGGCGCTGCCTGGGCAGCTTGGCGATCACCTTTTTCACGTCGTGGACAAAGCCCATATCCAGCATCCGGTCGGCTTCGTCCAGAACAAAGATCTCAATGTTGGAGAGGTCCAGCAGCCCCTGCCCCACCAGGTCGTTCAAGCGGCCCGGGCAGGCAATGAGGATGTCCACGCCCTTTTTCAGGGCTGCGACCTGCGGAGCCTGACCCACACCGCCAAAGATGACGGTGCTGCGCAGGGTCAGATACTTGCCGTAGGCTTCAAAGCTCTCGCCGATCTGCAAAGCCAGCTCCCGGGTAGGAGTCAGGATCAGGGCGCGGATGGCACCCTTTTTGCGGGGCGCGCTGGCAGTCAGGCGGTCGAGCATGGGCAGCGCAAAGGCAGCCGTCTTGCCGGTACCCGTCTGGGCGCAGCCCATCAAGTCCCTCCCGGCCAGCACCGGCGGAATGGCCGCTGCCTGAATGGGCGAGGGGGATTCATAGCCCGCCTGTGCCACAGCACGCAGCACAGGCGCGGAAAGATTCAGTTCGTTAAATGTCATTCTTCACCTAAAATGTTTCTGCATTCCATATAATAGCGCTTTTCCTCTGCGTGCCCCATGCTGAAGGTCTTGCGGGGCAGCACACCACCCATAACGATGCCCTTGAACAGATCGCTCTTCTCAAAGGGCGGCATCAGGAAAGCCACACCCCCCTGCCTGCACAGGGCGCGGACAGCGGGCTCATCGTGGACATAATCCACCCGGGCCTCGATGTGGCGGGCCATGAAATACTCAATGAATGCGTCAATGGTGCCCACGGTCAGCGGGGCAACGGGATGTTCAAAGCTGAGCACATTGGCCACATGGGGGCCTGCCAGCGTAAAGGACTGCTGTTTTGCATCGCCGAAGCAGATGCCTGCCGCGTGGGAATCGCTCCACGCGATGAGGGCCAGCAGCACAGCACCGCAGTCCACATTGAAGAGGACGCGGTGGATGGGCTCGATCTCAATGGCCGGAGAGTGGACATTGCAGACCTCAGCCAGGCACCAGCGGGCCGGGTGGGTCAGCTGCTGCTCCGGGGTCAGGGTCTTTTTCAGCTCCTCCCAGCAGGCCTTGGCGGAAGCCAGCGAATGGTTGCCGTCGCCCACGGCCAGCGTCAGGGGCGCGCCGCCCTTTGCCTGGGGATACCGGGCATCAAAGGCCTCCTGGCTGCCCAGAGCGTTCAGGGCGCTGTCGATCTGGGCCAGCAGGGCGGGATCTTCCACTGCCCAGCCGGCAATGTGGCCGCCGTTCAGCATCAGGTCGCCCTCGTAGACCTTGCGCAGCTGCTCCTTTTTCTCGCCGATGGGCTCGATGAGGGTGCAGCCGGGGTCATCGGCCAGCATCATAATATGGGGCGTTTCCAGCCTTGCCCCCCGGCGCACCGCCATGCGGGGCGGGATGCGGCTTTCCACGGTGTGCTCACTGGGGCGGATGGCAGGCACCGCACCCTCGGCATAGCTGTATGCCTCCAGGTCGATCTTGCCCACAAGGCCCTGCCGCACCCGGCCGCTCTGCTCGGTGCGCTCCACATAAATGAAGCCGTCCACCGCGCGGGTCAGCACGTTCCGGGTATAATCGTCCATGGCCGCATGGATGGCGCTGATCCTTGCATCCACGTCATCCTCTTCCAGATAGACCTCTGGCAGGATCAGGTCCAGTGTACTGGGGCCGCCTGCGGCGGCCTGCGCAGCCTTTTCCCAATAGGAGCGGTCACTGGTGAACTGATCGCAGGCCACACAGCCCCACTGCCCCACCGGGATCTGTTCCGACGGCAGCAGGATGTGCGCCGGGGAAAAACAGGGTGTTTTGTTCATAATACTTCCCTCCCTCTCACAAAAACGCAGGGATCACTCAAAATAGCTGGCGGCATCGTCCCGGATGACCACATGCTCCACACCTGCCTCGGTCAGGGAGAGGGTCAGCTCCTCCCGGGCCGCTGCATCCAGCGTAGAGGAGGACGGGACCTTCACCAGCAGCTTCTTCACGCCCAGCTGGGCCGCAGGGGCTCCCAGCTGGCTGGAGGAGCCGGTCACCTCGGCCAGCGAATAACCGTACCAGAGCGTCACCGTATCTCCGAAGCGGGCCTGCCAGGCGGCGATATCCGCAGTCAGCTGCCCGGCACGGTCCACACCGTTGGTGGTGCCATAGTCCTGCTTGGCGCTGGTGGACGAGGGGAACTGGACATTTTCCAGCAGCACCTGATCAAACCCGGCGGCGTGCACCTCGGCGATCAGATCGCCGATATACTGCACGGTCTCCGCAGCGTAGGGGTTCAGCCAGGGGTTGCCTCCGGCGGAAGCCTTGTTGTCCAGCCAGAGGTACTCCTGCCCCTGATACCGGATGGCCAGAGCGTGGTCGGCCCGGGCACCGGCAGGGTCACGGAAGGCGGTCAGCGCAGCCACCGGCACCAGCCCCTCCTCCTTGAAGATGGATGCCACGCTCGTCAGCTCGACCTGCGTGGGGGCTGCATTGGCGGCACCCACTGCCGTCTGGGAGGCGTAATACACCTGCCCGGCGGTGTCCTTCAGGGTCAGGATGGCATAGGTCATGCCCTGTGCCTTGAGCTGCCGGGCGGCGGAGCGGATGGTTGCCTCGTCGGTCAGGGTGGTCACATCCACCTCTGCCCACAGGCCCGTCACAATATCAGTGCCCTTGACCTCGGGCTCCGGCTCCTTTTCCGGCACCGAGGAAGCTGCCGGTTCGCTGGCAGCGGTGCTCTGCGTCCCGGAGGATGCACTCTCGCTGACAACACTGGATGCGGAAAGGTCACGATCCCGCACCACGGTATACCAGGTGTGGGTGGCCCAGTCCAACACATGGGGCGCGGCCACCCAGGCCGCTGCCAGCACGGCCACCACCAGCACCGCAATGCCGATGCCCTTTTTCAGCCGCATCTCGCGGGTGTAAAAGCTGCGCCGGTAGCGCTTGACCTTCTGGCGTTTGGGATATCTTGCCATAATCAACCACCCTCCTTGGGGTCAACTTACAGGATCACGGAATGGCCGGTAAAGCCGTAGATGGCCAGCGCCAGCACACCGATATAGATCAGGGTGATGGGCAGGCCGCGGAATGCTTCAGGGATGGCCTTGCTGCGCAGGCGGTTGCCCGCCTCGGTCACCAGCATCACAGCCAGCAGGTAGCCCAGGCCGCTGCCCAGGCCAAAGCCGATGGACTGCGCCAGCGTAAAGCTCTGGGTGCGCTCCACCAGCACGGTGCCCAGCACGCCGCTGTTCACGGCGGCAATGGGCAGGATGCGGATGAGCAGGCCGCTGCGGGGGCCCTTGACCGCCCGCAGGATGGCGTGCTCAAAGATGCAGACCATCGCCACACAGGCCAGGTAGAGCAGCGGGCGGAGCTGGGCACGGTAGGGCAGATCCACGATCTGGCTGCCCGCAAAATACGCCAGCGGGGCCACCAGCGTCTGGGTAACACAGAGCAGCAGGGCAAACCACCAGCTGCTGGTGCGCTCGTCACCCACCAGCTGGATCAGGCGCGACACGCCCAGACCACGGGTAAAGATGGCGTTCTGGGCAAACAGGGCCAGCACGGCGTAGGCAAAGGCCACACCGATGGTATTCATCACAGCACTCACTGATCCTGCACCTCCTTCCGGGGGTGCGCAGCCAGAGTGCCACGCGCCTCAGTTTTCAGGTATTCCTTGTGTTTGCGGGCCAGCGCGCGCCAGACGGCACACACCACGCCCAGCACGATGAAACCGCCTGCCGGCATGGATGCCATGGGCAGGACAGAGCGGCTGAGCTGGACCCCAAACACACTGCCCAGCGCCAGCCACTCCCGCAGGCAGCCCACGATGAACAGGATGAGCGCGTAGCCCACCGTGATGCGCAGACCCTTGGAGACAGCCTTGCGCATGGTTTCCTGCACACGGCCAAAGCGGTAGGTCAGCAAGGGCTCCACCACCAGCATGGGCAGGTAGATGCCCAGCATCAGCAGGTCGGTGCCGAACACAGCGTTCAGGATGGGATAAGCGGCAAGGTAGACCACCGCCGCACTGCCGCTGTACACCAGCGCCCGGGGCAGCAGCTTTTTCTCCAGCTCTTCCGGGGCGGGCTGCTCGTCCCGCAGGGGGAACAGGCGGCTGACCAGGCAGGCCAGCATCCGGGAAGGCGTGAGCAGCAGGGCCACAGCCACGGCCAGCATCAAAGCATTTTTGCCTGTGGTGGCAAGCACCACCAGCGGAGCCAGACCCATGCCCTGCATGACAACGGGATTGTTTTTGAACACCCGGTCATGGTGGGCGAACTTTTCAGGATCACGGGTGATCAGTTCTGCAATGGAACGTTTCATTCAGCGCCCTCCTTTCCGGCCGCAGGGCGGTGCATCAGCTGATACAGGCGGCTCTCGGTGCGGTCCATCCAGCCGGAAATGCTGTTGACCGTGAGCAGGGCAAAGCAGACACCCGTCTCGTACACGCCGTAATACCGGAAGCCCATGGTGATCGCACCCACCAGCACACCGTACAGGATGCGGCCCAGACGGTGGTGGGCGCAGGTGTAGGGCTCGTTGAGCAGGAACGCCGCGCTGAACAGCATGGCACCGGTCAGCAGCTCGTCCCGCACGCACTGCAGGCGCAGGGCGATGTCCACGCCGTTCACCCCCACCTGACGGGGGAAGAGGAAGGCGATGAGGGCACAGGTGACCACAAAGCTGACAGAAGCGCCCAGACGGACATCCTTTTGCAGCCAGAGGAAAAGCCCGCAGGCCAGAAGGATGAGGGCGGCACCCGTGCCCATGGGGGCGGCGTACTCGCCCAGCACCAGCGAAATTGCGCCGATGTTCAGGCTGCCGCCGCTGCGCAGGGTATCCGAGATGGTGCTGGACACCGGCACGCCGGTGGCATCCCACAGGGGGATGTTGGTATAGGGCTGGGGGTAGCGGAACACCTGCTCCGGCCAGGACACCGCCGCCACGGCGTAGCCCACAGCAGCGGGGTTGAAGGGATAGCTGCCGTAGCCGCCAAACACTTCCTTGCCGATGAGGACACCGGCCAGCACCGCCATAATGACCACATACCAGTCCACCGTGGCGGGCATGAGCAGGGCGATGATGAGGGCAAAGCTCTCGTTGGAGAAATCCCCGGCCCGATACACGCGGCGGCGCAGCAGGGAGACCAGGCGGTCACACAGATTGCCGGTGAGCAGCGCCGCGCCGCAGAGCAGCAGGGGCCGCAGACCGTACAGGAAGCAGGCCATGCAGAGCAGCGGGATGGTCATAAAGCAGACGTGCAGATAGTACCGCCCCGTCTTTGTAAGCTCCTGCTCCTGCTGCTGGATCAAACGTTCATCCATGGTAAGGCACCTCTCACAGGGCGGCCAGACGGCGCACCGCCGCAGCCGGGTCGGCTGCGCCGAACACGGCACTGCCCGCCACCAGAATATCGGCACCCGCCTCCACACACAGGGGGGCGGTGGTGTCGTCCACGCCGCCATCCACTTCCAGCAGGTAGCGGGCGCTCCGCTTTGCCCGCTCTTCCTTGAGCCAGCGCAGCTTTTCCAGCGCCGAGGGCATGAACTTCTGCCCGCCGAAGCCGGGCTCCACGCTCATCACCAGCACCAGATCCAGCTGGTCGAGATACGGGGCCAGCGCCTCCGGCGCAGTACCGGGCTTGATGGTCAGGCCCACCTTGCAGCCCAGTGCCTTGACCGCATCGATGGTCTGCTGGATGTCGTCCTCGCACTCGAGGTGGAAGTTGTACAGGCTGGCACCCGCCTTGATGAAAGGCTCTGCATACTGCAGCGGGTGGCTGATCATCAGGTGGACATCGTAGAATGCTGCGGGCATCCCCTTGTGCAGGCTTTTCAGCACCGGCACGCCAAAGCTGATGTTGGGCACAAAGTGGCCGTCCATCACGTCATAATGCAGCATCTGCGCACCGGCATCCAGCACCATGCGGCAGTCTGCGCCAAGCTGATTGAAATCAGCCGAAAGGATCGAAGGACTAATGATCGTCATTGTGTTTTATACTCTCCGTTATTTTTCAGAAAGATTACACCATCCGTTCTGCCAGAGCACCTGTTTTGGGGCCGGAATGCAGGGCGGGCATGGTTATTCTTAGTTTACATGAAAACAAGCAAAAAATCAAACCCGGAGCCGTGTTTTTCACGGAAAAGTCTCAAACCTGCCCCTGAATCCATCCAAAATCTATTCCAAAACCAAAAACGACCAGACCGCCCCGCCCGTTTCAGGGGGACAGTCTGGCCGCGGATTCAGTTGACAGGCTTCATGCTGGCGGGGTCCTCCACCGGCACGGGCTGACCGGATTCGTCCGGCAGGCGCTTCATGCCGCTGGGGTTGGGGGGCATGGCGGGCAGGGTGAACACGAACTGACACCACTCGCCCTGCTGGCTCTCCACACGGATCTGGCCTCCGGAAAGGTTGACCAGCACCTTGCAGATATTCAGGCCAAGACCGGCCCCCCGGGCGTGCAGGCCGCGGGACCTGTCCTCTTTGTAGAAGCGCTGGAACACATAGGGCAGCGCCTCGGGGCTGATGCCCTGACCGGAATTCCAGATCGAGATCTCCACCTCGGGGCCCAGCTTCTCCACATGGAACTTGATGGTGCCGCCCGCCGGGGTGAACTTGATGGCATTGTCCAGAATGTTATAAGCCACCTGATGGATGAGGTCGGGGTCCGCGTAGACCAGCACCTTTTCATCCATGGTCAGGCCTTCCAGATCGATCATGCCGTCGTTGATGCGCTGCTCCGCCGAAAGGGCCACACCGGTGAGCGTCTCCCAGATGTTGAACATCCGGGCGTTCACCTGATACTCGCCGCTTTCCAGCTTGGAGAGATCGAGCATGTTCTGGATGAGCCGGGCCAGGCGGCCGGTCTCCTCGCTGACCAGCTGCAGGTAGTGGTTCTGCATATCGGGCGGGATGGTGCCGTCCAGAATGCCGTCCACAAAGCCCTTGATGGTGGTCATGGGGGTGCGCAGCTCGTGGGCGATGTTGCCCATGAACTGGCCGCGGGAATTGTCGTTGGACTGGATGTTCTCCGCCATCTGGTTGAAGGTGTGGGCCAGGTCCACCACTTCGCCCTCACCTTCCACGCCCTCAACACGGACAGAGAAGTCCCCGCCGCCAAACCGCTGGGCGGCATCGGTGATCTTCTGGAGCGGATCGGTCAGCTTCCGCATCAGGAAGGAGGTCAGCACGCTGGCGCAGAGCAGCATGACGCAGGCCGAGAAGAAGAAGTTCGACCAGAACTCCTCCTTGAAGTCGGTCAGCCGCGCACCGGAGGAGCAGAGGAAGAGATAGCCGCTGTTGTTGCCCCGTGCATCCTGCATGTGCCGCACCGAGACATAGCTCTTCTCGGTCAGCACACCGTCCAGCGTGCTCAGGGTGTGGTAGGGCTGATCTCCGGCAACTTTTTTCATAAGCTCCGGCCCCACAATATTTGTTCCCACCATCTCGGGGTTGGAGGCAATGAGGATCCTGCCCTCTTCATCGGTGAAAAACAGGTAAGCCTCGGCGCTCTCGCCGATGATCTCCAGCTTGGTGTTCAGGGCATCCAGCTCGGCCCCCTTGGGCAGAGCCGCCTGCTGCACGATATAATCCGCCGCGCGCTGGGTCACATCCGCCACGCTGTCCAGCGTGTCGTACCGCTCCTGGGCAAAATAGCGGCTGAACAGCAGCCACTCGGAGCAGCCCAGCACCGCCGTGCCCAGCACCAGCAGGGTGGCCACCATCGAAAAGAAGGTGACCGAAATACTTTTGCGCATTACTGACGCACCTCGAACTTATAGCCCACGCCCCAGACGGTCTTGAGCTCCCACTTGTCGGAAGCGCCTGCCAGCTTTTCGCGCAGACGCTTGACATGAACATCGATGGTGCGGCTGTCGCCGTAGTACTCAAAGCCCCACACCTCGTCCAGCAGCTGGTCGCGGGTGTAAACACGGTTGGGGTGGGAGGCCAGGCAGTTCAGCAGCTCCAGCTCCTTGGGGGGAGCTTCCACCACCTTGCCCTTGACCCGCAGCTCGTAGCTGTTCATGTCCAGCCGCAGGTTGTCGAACTCGATCACGCCCTCGGTGCTCTCGGTCTGGGCGGTGGTGGTGGTGCAGCGGCGCAGCACTGCCTTGATGCGGGCCACGACTTCCTTGGTGTCAAAGGGCTTGACCATGTAATCGTCTGCACCCAGCTCCAGGCCCAGCACCTTGTCAAAAGTCTCGCCCTTGGCGGTCAGCATCATCACCGGGGTGTTGCCCAGCTTGCGGATGCGGCGGCAGACCTCCAGGCCATCCATCTTGGGCATCATCACATCCAGCAGCACCATATCCGGCTTGACCTGATTGAACTTGTCCAGACCTTCTTCGCCGTCGTTCGCGGTGGTGACCTGATAGCCCTCCTTGGTCAGATAAAGCCGCAGCAGCTCGCAGATGTTGGTATCGTCGTCCACGACGAGGATCTTTTCGTTGGCCATAGTGGTTTCCTCCCCAATTCTGTATGTTCCGGCCCTTTCGGGCCTTGTGACAAAGTATTCCACTTCTTATTATACGGAAGAGTTATGACAAAATAAAGAAGGTTTTGTATGATTTTTGGGACGCAGGCTCCGCCGCTCAGCTCATCATCAGCCGGATGATCTCCTCATTGGTCTGCCGCATCCCGTCCTTGCCCAGACGTCCGATGCCCTTGATGGTGGTCTCGATGTCCTTCATCACGATGCCATCGCCGCCCTTGAACTCCTGATTGCACTTGTACATGTTGTAGCCCAGCAGCGCCGCATCCACCGAAGATGCGATCTTTGCGGCGCAGGAAGCCTTGGCTCCGTCGCACACGATGCCGGACACGATGGCAAGGGCGTTGACCACCGTGTGGATGGCAGCCTGATAGCCGTCGCCGCACAGGTACACGATGCCTGCGCCTGCACCCGCACCCGCGCTGACCGCGCCGCAGTAGGCAGACAGGGTGCCGATGCCGGTCTTTTCGTGGATGGCCACCAGATTGGAGATGATGAGGGCGCGGTAGAGCTTTTCCTTGCCGCTGTGCAGCTCCTTGGCGTACTCGATGAGGGGCACCGAGCAGGTGATGCCCTGATTGCCGCTGCCGGAGTTGATGATGACCGGCAGCTCGCAGCCGTTCATGCGGGCATCGGAGCCGGCGGCGGCTTTGGCTTTTGCGCGGTTGGAGACATCGTTGCCGTAAGTGGTCAGCAGCACCCGCCCGATGTTGGCACCGTAGTCGCCCAGCAGGCCCTCTTCTGCAATGGCGTTATTGTAGCGGATCTGCCGTTCCAGCAGGTCTGCCACGTCCCGCAGGTCGGCGGTCTCGGCAAAGTCCCAGATGTCCTGCATGTTCAGCAGGCTGAGGTCGGCGCGGGCATCCTCCTGCACGGTCTCGTCCAGCAGGGGCATCTCGTACAGCACCGTGCCGTTCTTCTCGATGCGGCAGATGTTGGTGTGGTAGTCCGCGATGCGCACCCGGGCGTAGTCCTGCCCGCAGCGCTCGGTGACGACGATGTCAAACACATGCCCCTGCTCGGTGTGCTCGATGGTAATGGGCACTGTCTGCAGATAGTCCCGGATGGCAGACTTCTTTTCCTCGCTGACCTCCGAGATGACCTCCAGCTCCTTCTCGGCGGAACCGGCGATAATGCCTGCCGCCACCGCCGCCTCCATGCCCTTCAGGTGCCCGGTGTTGGGCACGATGACGCTTTTCACGTTCTTGATGATGCTGCCGCTCACCTGCAGCTGCACGCTGTCCGGCAGCACCCCCAGCACCTCGCGGGCTTTTGCCGCCGCATAGGCCAGCGCGATGGGCTCGGTGCAGCCCATCGCCGGGATCAGCTCCTCCTTCAGGATCTCCACATAAGCCTGATAGCGCGGGTCGTTGCGTTCCATAACATCCTCCTGCCTTCCCTTCCGGAAATCGGTTCGTATTTTAAGAACAGTATAATATAGAACTCCCGCCGTGTAAATCCGTTGTTTTGCGCCCATCCCCTTGCGCTCCGGGTTTTCATCGCGTATAATGATAGTTGTATCGTTATGCCAAAAAACGTGTAAGGAGCGTATTTTATATGAAGTTAGGTATCGTCGGTCTGCCGAACGTCGGCAAGTCCACTCTGTTCAACGCCATCACCTCCACCAAGAACGCGGAAGCCGCCAACTACCCCTTCTGCACCATTGAGCCCAACAGCGGCATCGTGGCCGTGCCGGACAAGCGGCTGGACAAGCTGGCTGAGATCTGGCAGACCAATAAAAAGACACCTGCCATCGTGGAGTTTGTAGACATCGCCGGTCTGGTCAAGGGTGCCAGCCAGGGTGCAGGCCTGGGCAACAAGTTCCTGGGCCACATCCGCGAGTGCGATGCCATCGTGCACGTGGTGCGCTGCTTTGATGACGACAACATCATCCATGTGGTGGAGGACGTGACCAAGGCCGAGGCCGTGGACCCCATCGCTGACATCGATGCCATTGACTACGAGCTGATCCTCTCTGACCTCGAGGTCGTTCAGAACCGCGCCGGCCGGATGGCCAAGGCTGCCAAGAGTGGCAACAACAAGGGCGCTGCCGCTGAAGCCGCCTGGCTGCAGAAGCTGGCCGACCACCTGAGCGCAGGCAAGCCCGCCCGCAGCTTTGACTTTGACGAGGGGGATGCCGAGCAGCAGGCCGTGCTGCACGAGATGGGCCTGCTGAGCTCCAAGCCTGTGCTCTACGCCTGCAACGTGGGCGAGGATGACCTGATGGAGGGCATCGAGAATAACCGCTATGTCCCGCTGGTGGCCGCCCGCGCCGCCGAGGAGGGGGCCCGCTACATTCCCATCTGCGCCAAGACCGAAGAAGACATTGCCGACTACTCCCCCGAGGAGAAGAAGGCTTTCCTGGCCGAGATGGGCATCGAGGCCAGCGGCCTGGACAACCTGATCACTGCCAGCTACGACCTGCTGGGTCTCATCTCCTTCCTGACCGACGGCAAAAAGGAGTGCCGCGCCTGGACCATCCGCAAGGGCACCAAGGCTCCTCAGGCCGCCGGTAAGATCCACAGCGATTTCGAGCGCGGCTTCATCCGCGCCAGCGTCATCGGCTATGGCGACCTGGAAGCCAACAACTTCGATTATGCCGCTGTCAAGGCCAAGGGCCTGCAGCGCACCGAGGGCAAGGAGTACGTCGTGAAGGACGGCGACGTGATCGAGTTCCTGTTCAACGTCTGATGCATGATAAAAGTGTCTCCCGCGCGGCGCGCGGGAGACACTTTTGCCCAGGAGAAAGGACATCTATATGATTATCGGAATTATGGGCGCAATGCCCGATGAAGTCGATCAGCTGTGTGCAAAACTGGAAAACGTCACCGTGGAGCCCTACGGCGGCGTGGAGTACCACAGGGGCACGCTGGCAGGCAAGCAGGTGGTGGTCTGCTGTGCAGGCATGGGCAAGGCCAATGCCGCCGCCACCACTCAGGTGCTCATCACCCGATACGGTGCCGAGAAGATCATCTTCTCCGGCATTGCAGGCAACATGACCAGCAAGATCGGCATTGGTGATGTGGTCATTGGCAAGACGGTGCTCTACCACGATGCCCAGCTGGACATGATCTGCCAGAACCCGCCCTACCTGAAGGCGTACGCCGGTGACCCGGCCCTCATCGCCGCCGCTGAAAAAGCCTGCGCCGAGGCCGGGGTCAAGGCCCTGACCGGCAAGATCGCCACCGGCGACCTGTTCGTGGGCGACAGCGAGACCAAGGCCGCCATTGAGGCCAAATGCGCCCCCGACTGCGTTGAGATGGAGGGTGCTGCTGTGAGCCAGATCGCCGCCAAGAACGATGTGCCCTGCGTCATCCTGCGCGCCATGAGCGACAACGCCGACGAGGACGGCCACGAGGTGCTGGTGGTGAAGAAATTCAGCATCGCCGAGTACGTGGCTACCGCCACCCGGATCGTGGCGGCCATGGTGGAAGCACTCTGAGCAGCCGGAGCGGCCTTTACAGAAACTGCTCCAGTTTCAGCCGGTTCTCTTCCTCCAGGTCCTGCAGCTTCTGCATCAGGCGCTTGGAGCCGGGGGCCGCATCGGGATAATCCTTCTGGCTCTTGATGCAGTCCATCACGCCCTGACTGCTTCCCTCGCTGAGCATTTCGGCCAGATTGCGGGTGGATCTGTCGGTGAGCGTTTTCATGCCGATGCCCATTTTGGTGTTGAGCTTTGCCATGATGCTCTGGCCCTGAGCCGTGCCGCCGCAGGCCTCGATGGCGGTGTGGGCCTCCTGATTCAGTTCCCGGTAGAGGTTCCGCTCCCGCAGAAGCTCGGCCCGGAAGGCAGGGTCCTCGGTCATGGGCACGATCTGTTCCAGCGTGTTCTTGCCCATCTCCGTGTTCTGCACCACCGCTTCCAGCAGATTCAGGTTATCATTTTTCTGGTTTTCCATACAAAAATCCCCCTTTGTGGCACTAGCTTGTACCGCAAAGGGGGATTTTATGCATTCGGTTTATTTGCTGCAGATCTGGTCGCCGCCGGCGGTCTGGGCCGCCTTCAGGCGCTGCTCACACAGCTGATACAGTGCGTCCCAGTTTTTGCCCCGCACCTCGCCGGTGCAGGCGCAGCCGATGGACTGGGTAAAGGGTACCCGGCGCATCAGACCCACCGATGCCACGCACGCGCGGGGCATCTCGGCATAAATGCCGTTCAGCTCCTCGGCCAGCTCTGCGCAGTTCTTATCCGCGCAGCCGATGGCGAACAGCGTGTCCGTCAGGCGGCAGACCACCCGCTCTGCAGGGCGGTCGTAGTACTTTTTCCACTGGTTGGCCACAAAACAGACCAGCTGGTTCATCACGGCATCGCCCTGCCGGGTGCGCATCCCGTCCTCATCGTCCAGCGCCACCAGCGCCAGCGAAGCACAGCGGTGAGCATCCGTCCACTCATCCAGCCGGGTGCAGAACTCCGTTTCAAAATAGCGGCGGTTGAACACACCGGTCAGGAAATCGTGATTCATATCGTCCCGGCAGAGCTCCCGCTCCCGCGCGGTCATCCGATCCTCCGGCAGGTCGCTGCCCGCCAGCGGAGCCGTCATCTGCAGCTGCCAGAGCTTGCCGTCCGCCTCGATCAGGCGGCGCAGCACGCAGTCCACCTGCCCATTGCGCAGGACATAATCCACCTGCAGACCATCGTCCTGCCAGGTGTCCGCGGTCTCCTCATCGGCTTCCGTCAGGGTCACGTCCTCAAAGGCGGTCTGTGCGTTTTCTGCAAAGGCGCGCAGATCCTGTTCCGTCCATTCTTTTTTCATGCGTTTTTCCCCATTATCCGGTGCCGGACTCTCTCCCTTCCGGCACAGCTTTGCCACACGGCCGCTGAAAGCGCAGCCCCATTACCGGAATTATATCACCTTGTGCCGGGCGTTTCCAGCAAAACGCACAAACTTTAACGCAATTTTTTACATTTTCGTCAAACTGCTAAACACACTCCGGGTTTCCGGCCCGGTTATGTACGGCAGTACACGGCGCACTCCGCCAGAATGCGCTTGGCCAGCGCGGCAGTGTCGAACCCATCGGCGGCGCGCCAGCTCCAGTTTCCGCCCAGCTTGCCGGGGCTGTTCAGGTGGGCTTCCTCGCCCAGGCCCAGCCAGTCGGCCATGGGGATGATGGCACGGTCGGCCACAGAGCCCAGCGCGGCCCGGAGCAGCGCGGTGCGGGCCGCCTCTGTTTTGACAGCGGCCACCTCCTTTGCGGTGGGCTGATAGCCGGTCAGATGCAGGTAGGCAGCGGCCACAGCCTTCTCCTTGGCCGATGCGCTCTCGTCCCACCAGGCGGTCAGCGTCGTGTTGTCATGGGTGCCGGGGTAGACCACGCTGTTCTTGACGTGGTTGTGGGGCAGGTACTCGCTGTCCCCGCCGCCGAACGCGAACTGCAGCACCTTCATGCCCGGGAAGGTGCTGTCTGCCAGCAGCTCCCGCACACTGGGGAACAGCTCACCCAGATCCTCGGCGATGATGGGCAGCTTGCCCAGCGCACCTTCCAGCGCGTTGAACAGCTCCATCCGGGGGCCGGTCTCCCACTTGCCGGTCTTGGCGGTAGTGCTGTCTGCCGGGATGGCCCAGTAGGTGTCAAAACCACGGAAGTGGTCGATGCGGAGCAGGTCATAGATGCCCAGCGCATGGCGGACACGCTGGATCCACCAGGCATAGCCGGTCTGCTTATGGTAGGGCCAGTTGTACAGCGGGTTGCCCCAGAGCTGGCCCTCTGCCGAGAAGTAATCCGGCGGGCAGCCTGCCACCCGGGCAAAGCCGCCGTCTGCATCCAGCTCAAACAGCGGGCCGCCCACCCAGGCATCCACGGAATCTGCCGAGACATAGATGGGGATATCGCCCAGGATCTGCACATTGTTGGCGTTGGCGTAGGCTTTCAGCTTCTTCCACTGGATGCTGAACTCGTACTGCAGAAACTTCCAGAAGCCGATCTCTTCCTCGTTCTCTGCCTTAAAAGCTTCCAGCGCCTGCGGCTCCCGCTTGCGGTACTCCCGGGGCCACTGGGTCCAGCTCTTCATGCCGTTGGCGGTCTTGAGGGCCATGTAGAGGGCATAATCCTCCAGCCAGCCCTCGTTTTCCAGCGTGAAGGCATAGTACGCATCCGGATAGTAATAGGCACAGCCGTGCTGGCCCGCGCACTGCCTGCGCCAGGCGGCATAGGCGGCACGCAGGACCTTGTAGCGGCTGGTGTACAGGGTGCCGTAATCCACGTTCAGCGGGTCCTTGCCCCAAGGCTCGGCCTTGAGCTGGGCGGCTGTCAGCAGCCCCTCGGCTTTCAGAGCATCCAGATCAATGAAATAGGGGTTGCCCGCAAAGGCAGAGCAGCTCTGGTAGGGGCTGTCCCCATAGCCCGTAGGGCTCAGGGGCAGGATCTGCCAGATCTTCTGGCCTGCCGCCGCAAGGAAATCCACAAATTTTTCTGCCTTTTTGCCAAAGCAGCCGATCCCGTAGGGGCCGGGCAGGCTGGACACCGGCATCAGAATACCACTTTCACGCATTGTAAATCCTTCCTCGTCTCAAACTTTTTGCTGGGGCTTGTCTGTTTTCTATCATAACATAACTGCAGACTATTTTCCACAGGCAAAAAACGTGGTATACTTGGTTTTAGACCATGAGCGAGCGTGTATCTGGGTAGGCTGGCCTTCGTACAACCTCTCCGTCATTGCTCCGCAATGCCACCTCTCCTAGTAGGAGAGGCCTTGGCAGTAATTGCAAAGTTTCCGTTTTTGCCAAGGGCTCCCCTACTAGGAGCAACAGCAACAACCGCCGCCAGTGGCGGATAAAGGGCGTTGCTGTTGGGGCCGCGGCCAGCAAGACATAAGTGTTGTTTACAACACGAATTGGATGCTGGGTGCCGCAACCCGGGCCTGCCGAGCGTCAGCGAAGGCTGAGGGGTTGGACAAAGACGGAACCTTTCCTTTGGAGGTTCTATGCAACGCACTGAGAAATATTTTGAGCAAAATGCCTACCGCCGGGAGGCGGTGGGGCATATTTTAGCCGCAGAGCCGGACAGCCGGACCGGCGGCGGGCGCATCGCGCTGGACGGCACGGTGTTTTACCCCGAGGGCGGCGGCCAGCCTGCCGACCGGGGCACCCTGACCCTTGCCGACGGCACGGTGCTGACCGTCACCGATGTCCACGAGCAGGCGGGTGTCATCTGGCACATGGTCACTTCCCTGCCCGCCGGGGCGGTGCCCGGGGCCGAAGCGGCACAGGCCATCGACTGGGCGTGGCGCTTTGACAAGATGCAGCAGCACACCGGCGAGCACATCCTCTCCGGCATCCTGCACAGCATGTTCGGGGCCGAGAACGTGGGCTTCCACATCGGCTCCGATGCCGTGCGGATGGACACGAACATCCCCATCTCCGCCGAGGGGCTGAAAGCGGCCGAGACTGCCGCCAACCGCATCATCTGGGAGAATGTGCCGGTGAACATCACCTACCCCACTCGGGAGGAGCTGGCCGCCCTGACCTACCGCTCCAAAAAGGAGATCGAGGGGCAGGTGCGGATCGTGACCATCCCCGGGGCGGATGTCTGTGCCTGCTGCGGCACCCACACCGCCTTTACCGGCGCGGTGGGCCAGATCAAGGTCCTGGCCGCCGAAAACTATAAGGGCGGCGTGCGCCTGAGCATCGTCTGCGGCGGGCGCGCGCTGGAAGCCGCGCAGGCCATGCGGGCACGGCAGGCAGAGATCGGTGCCCTGCTCAGCGCCAAGGCCAGCGAGACGGCCAACGCCGTGCACCGGGTGTATGACGAGTACACCGCCCTGAAATTCACCCACTTCGGGCTGTGCAGCCAGCTCTTTGACGCGCTGGCCGCGCAGGCAACGCCCGGTGCGGATGCCATCCGCATCGTGCCGGGGCTGGACCCGGACGGCCTGCACCGGCTGGCTGTCCGCCTGACCGAAGCCACCACCGGCCTGTGCGCGGCCCTGACCCCCAACGAAAAGGGCACCGGCTACTGCCTTGCCCAGGCGGGCGGCGATGTCCGCGCCCTGACCAAAGCCCTGAACGCCGCCCTCAATGGCCGCGGCGGCGGCAAACCCGGCATCTGTCAGGGAAGCTGCGCCGCAGAGCCGGAACAGGTGGAAGAATTTTTGAGAAAGACGAAATTGTAAGCATCCTCACCCTCTCAGTCAAAGCCTTACGGCTTTGCCAGCTCCCCCGAAGGGGGAGCCCTTGGCAAAACCGGTAAGTTTTCCGCACTGCCAAGGCCTCTCCCTTTGGGAGAGGTGGATTTGCGAAGCAAAGACGGAGAGGGCGAGCCACGTTAATTTTAAGGAGAATTACAAACTATGAGAATGCGTTTCAAACCCTACGCCCACGATGAGCTGATGGCCGCCGATTTCCACGTCCACGAGCCCCTGATCTGGGGCGGCAAGTGGCACGCACAGTATGCCCGCCCGGAGCAGCCCTTTGTGCTGGAACTGGGCTGCGGCAAGGGCGGCTTTATCTCCCAGCTGGCCTGCGCCCACCCGGAGAACAACTATCTGGGCATCGACATCACCGACAAGGTGCTGATCCTTGCCAAACGCAAGATCGAGGCCGCTTACACCGAGGCAGGCCGCCCCATCGACAACGTGAAGATCATGAGCACCGACATCGAGCGCATCAAGGGCGTGCTCACCGCTGAGGATACCGTCAGCCGCATCTATATCAACTTCTGTAACCCGTGGAGCAAGAACGCTTCCTCCAACAAGCACCGGCTCACCTATCCCCGCCAGCTCATCCAGTACCGCGAATTCCTGAAGGACGGCGGCGAGATCTACTTCAAGACCGATGACGACGACCTGTTCCGCGACAGCCTGGAGTATTTCCCCGCTTCCGGCTACGAGATCACCTGGAAGACCTTTGACCTGCACGAAAACGAGCCGGAGTGGAACATCCGCACCGAGCACGAGGGGATGTTCACCGAGATGGGCATCAAGATCAAGGCCCTGATCGCCAAAAAGCTGCCCGGCGATGCCGCCGTGACCTGGATCGAGCCCAAGGTCCTGAAAAAGAGGAAGGCTGCGGAGGAAGCCGCTGCCGCCGCAAAGGAGGAGTAAGATGTCCTTTTTTGTCAACACCATGGTCTGCGGCTTTTCGCTGTATCAGATCCTGGCGTTTTTCCTGATCTACTCCTGCCTGGGCTGGTGCCTGGAGGTCATCTATGCCGCCGTTTCCACCGGCCAGCTGGTGAACCGCGGCTTTCTGAACGGCCCGGTCTGCCCCATCTACGGCTTTGGCATGATCATCGTGCTGTTCACCCTTTCGCCGCTGGCAGACAACCTGCTGCTGCTCTATATCGGCGGCGTGATCCTGCCCAGCGTGCTGGAGCTGGTGGGCGGCTGGGCGCTCTACAAGCTCTACCACACCCGGTGGTGGGATTACAGCGACTTTCCCTTCAACATCGGCGGATATATCTGCCTGGAGTTCTCCCTTTTGTGGGGCGTGGGCACCGTTGTGGTGATGAAGGCCGTTCACCCCGTGATCGCGGGCTTTGTGGAGATGGTCCCCCAGATGGTGGGCTTTGTCCTCATGTGCATCCTGTACGCCTGCTACGCCGCCGACGTGGTCGTGACCGCCTTTGCGGCCTCTGACCTGGCCCGTGAGCTGGATGCCCTGGAAAAGGTGGCCGACAGTATGCACGCCGTGTCCGATGCCATGACCGAGCTGCTGGGCACCACCGCCATGGATGTGGACCAGAAGATGGACGAGAGCCGCCTGCAGCTCAAGCTGGCGGCTGCCGAGGCCCGGGACAATGCCGCCAAACTGAGCCCCCGGGATGCCGCTGCCGCCCTGCGCGCCAAGGCCGACGAGGCCATGGAGGCTGCCCGCAAGTCCTCCCAGGAGGCCCGGCTCAATGCCTCTGAGGCCGCCGCTGCCGTCAAGCTGGCCGCCAAGGGCACCGCAGAGCGCACGGCAGAGCTGCTCCGTCTGGAACAGCTGGCCGAAGAACTGCAGGCCCGCAGCGAGGAGATGCGCGCCCGCACCCGGAGCTCCAAGTACTTTGGCAAGGGCCGTATGCTCCGCGCTTACCCCAAGCTGCGCCACGGCGAAAAGCACCGCTCTCTGGACGAGCTGCGGGAGCGCCTGAAGTACGAGCGCAGGCACTGACCCTGCCCGCTGCAGCAACCCCAAATGCCCCTGACCGGCTTCTTTCGGTCAGGGGCATTTTTCCTGCGCTGCATTCTCCATAAAATCAGGCAGATCTTGTTCTGCTGCACGCTTTTGTTCTCATTCTGTTTTCAACATTATACGTTCCTTTTTTGTACACTCTTCCAAATCTATTTTCGTCATATTGACAAAAAAAAGAGTATTTTATCCTGTGCAATATGCTATTCCTGCTAAAAACTGAAGAATCGGCAAGCCAGTCGAAAGGCTGCGACGCAAAGCTACAAGGGCCTGTAATATGGCAGCCAGCCGCACGTTATTCTCTCCGGGTAAGGTAATCCGAAACCTTGCACCTCCTTGTGAAGATGCGTCGGCTTCCCTTCAGGAGAGCGAGCGCGCAGCGGGTCTACAAGGGTTCAGAGCGTCGTACCAGCCGTTTGGCCGGTGCGGCGCTCTTTTGTTTTGGCTGAAATAGAGAGAGTTTTTGGGAATATCATGGAAAAGGAGTAAAGAATTATGAAACCTAAGCGTTTGATCAGCTTATTGGTTGCGGTCTGCATGATGATCACCATGCTGCCCCTGTCGGCAGTCACGGCATTTGCAGAAGACACGTCAGCGCCAACTGGTACAGCCAGCTATGGCGATTACGAGTATGACTATACGATAAATACAGAAGACGGTACTGCAACCATCACAAAATTTCGTGCCCTTGTTGATGGCTCCTACGACATCACCATACCCACAGATTTTGGCAGATTCCCTGTAACTGCTATCGGCGATGATGCCTTTAGAGGTTGCTCTGCTCTGAAGAAGGTCACCATTCCACAAAGCGTCACTTCCATCGGCGATTCTGCCTTTGCAGGTTGCCACAACTTGGACTCTGTTACCATCAATGACGCTGCCACATCAATAGGAAACCGGGCCTTTACGGAATGCCCTCTTACAACAACGCTTTCATTAGGTAAAAAAATTACGACGATCGGCGATGAGGCCTTTTATGATTGCCGTGGTCTGACGAGCGTCACCATTCCACCAAGCGTCACTTCCATCGGCAAGAAAGCCTTTCTCCAATGCATTCATCTTAAAACGCTTTCGTTCGGTGAGAATATTAAGACGAATATTGAGACGATCGGCGATGATGCCTTTTATTATTGCATTGAGCTGGAGAGTGTCACCATTCCACAGAGCGTCACTTCCATCGGCAATGATGCCTTTGGACAATGCCATGACTTGCAATCTCTTACCATCAAGGACGCTGCCACATCGATAGGACACCGGGCCTTTTTAGGGTGCACTTCTCTTGAAACGATTTCGTTAGGTGAGAATATTAAGACGATCGGCTATCATGCCTTTAATTCTTGCACTTCCATTAATCTGACGAACGTCACCATCCCGGAAAATGTAACAACCATTAGACCTGGTACCTTTGACTATTGCACCCATCTGGAATACATTATGCTCCCTGCTGGATTGACTTCTTTCCAAGACAGTCTGAAAGGTTGTCCAGCTGGGAACCCCAATGGTGCCATCTACTACAAAAACTACAAGGCCGCCGCAGATGCTCTGCTTGCAGACAATGATGACAATTCTAACATTGATGCCAATGATAAACTGAGAAAACGCAATTTTCTTTACCTCTGCAAGGTGACCTTTGATGCCAAGGGCGGCGAACTGAACGACGACGCTGAGGTGCCGGTTTATAAGACCGAAAAAATCACTGATACCAAGGCAAACGATCTGACTGCCATCCATGATCCCACCCGTGCGGGTTACAAGTTCACCGGCTGGTACACCGCAGATGACCAGCCCTTGAATGTGAACGAAATAATTACGAAGGACATCACCTTCTATGCCCATTGGGAGCTCGCCCCCAAAGCTCCGGTCTGCCACCCGCTGACCTTGAAGGACGGCGTTATCACCAGCGTAACAGTGCCCGGCAAGGATGGTGCTGACCCCGAGGATATCACCGAGATCGTTAAAAAGAATGCCAACGAGGACGGTTCCTTTAATGTCCCCGAGGGTGCAACGGTGAGTGTTGCATTTGATAAGGATGCTTTTGCAGATAGCGGTCTGAAATTTGGCCACTGGGATATCACCGGCCTGGATGATCCGAACGCTTATCAGGATAAGGAAAGCTTTGCCTTTGAGATGCCTGCAAAGGCCGTGACCCTGAAAGCCATGACACAGGATGCATCCATTGAAGATGACGAGCCCGATATCGTTGGCCCCATCGTGATCGGCACTACTGTTGTTGTGGGCGGTGCAGTGCTGGGCTATCAGGCCTATTCTCTGGGCGCTGAATTTGCAGGCAAGCTGATGGCTCTGCCCTACTTCCCCAGCAACCGCAGCGCCCTTGCCATGATGCTGTGGGAGGATGCAGGCAAACCCATGCCCGAATCCGAACTGCTCTACCCCGATGTAGGGCAGGAAGAGCGGGATATGGACCTGCAGCACGCCGCCCGCTGGGCCATGGAGAATGAGCTTATCCCTGACCTGAATGATGAGGGCACGGCTCCGGAAGAGATGAAGTTCTTCCCGGCCAATCCCGTAAGCAAGCTTGATGTGCTGAATGCATGGCAGAAAGCACAGGAGCTCAAGAACAACTAACGCCATCCCCGAATATTCCCAAATATACGTAGAAGCGCCTCATCCTTCACCGGATGGGGCGCTTCTGCGTTGTAATGTGTCGAATTTTCTGTTATACTGTACTTGTCGGCCTTCCGACCTCGATCTATAAGAGGAAGGGGGTGAGTTTTATGAACTTTATAATCTCTTTTACACTGTCCGTCGCAGCGGGTGTAGTCAGCTATTACATCTGCAAGTGGCTTGACGACCAGTTCAAGGCCGGTAAGCACTAATCCTTAGCAAGCAGGAAGCCCCCTCGGTATTCGCACTACCGCGGGGGCTTCTTGTTGCTACTTGGTGAGTTTTATGAACTGCAACCAATCTCTTTTACAGCTTTATTATATGCTGTATCGCTCAAAAAGTCAAGCAGATTTTGTTTTGCTCACGCCCACAGATCCTCGGGGTACAGACCCTCCTGGGTTTTCTGGGCGATGGCGGCCACCACGGTGGGCTTATCCTCACGGTAGGTCACGCCGTACCACTTATCGGTGCTCTTGAGCACGGTGACCGCTGCCTTGCCCTCATCGATGAGCTCGCTGGCCACGGTGGGCAGGAAATACTCGCACTTGAGGGGGTTCTGGGGCAGATTCTCACGCAGCCAGCCTGCAAAGCGGCGGTCGGCCTCGTCCAGGAAGCTCTTGCCGAAGCCCCACAGGTTCATGCTGACAGGTGCTTCCACCGGCAGGTCATCCGTGCCCTCACCGGTGAGGGAGGTGCAGCGGATGCCGCCCTCATAGGTCTCGATGCCGGTGCGCTCGGTCACGCTGTGCAGGGTGCCGTCCGGGTTCACCACGCAGACACCGCGGGAGACGGTGCCGTTCTCAGAGACGGTATTTTTGAGCAGGTAGCTCACCATGCAGTAATCGTAAACTGCGCCGTCCTGATGGGTGGACAGATACTCATAGATGACCTTGAAGGCCTCGGGGCCGTAGTAATCGTCCGCGTTGATGACAGCGAAGGGGCCATCAATGAGGTCTTTTGCGGCCAGCACGGCGTGGCAGGTGCCCCAGGGCTTGACACGGCCCTCGGGGATGGTGAAGCCTGCGGGCAGCTCATCCAGCTGCTGGAAAGCGTATTTCACGTTCATGCCCTGAGAGACGCGGTCACCGATGGCGGCTTTGAAAGCCTCCTCGATCTCGTGCTTGATGACAAAGATCACGGTCTCAAAGCCTGCACGGTGGGCATCGTACAGGGAGTACTCCACAATGGGCTGGCCCTTGGGGCCCACCGGGTCGATCTGCTTCATGCCGCCGTAACGGCTGCCCATGCCGGCAGCCATGACCACCAATACCGGTTTGTTCATTTTTCTTTCCTCCTGCGTCAGTGCGCTGTTCTTTGCGTCTATTATACTCCAAATTTTCCCGGGCAACAAGGGACAGCTTTTCCTTGAATTTTTGCATGGATTCTCACCCGCTGCCGTGATAGAATAGAGGCAATGGAGTTTCCGCAGAAAAGGAGAATGCTTATGTCAACCAAAACTGTCTGGATCACCGGCGCGTCCTCCGGCATCGGGCGGGAGTTTGCCCGCCGCTATGCCCGGCTGGGCTTCCGGCTCATTCTGACCGCCCGCCGCCGCGACCGGCTGGAGACCCTTGCCGCTGAGCTCCGGGCGAAACACGGCACCCTCTGCCGCATCGTACCCGCCGACCTTGCGCAGGATGCGCAGGTCACCGCCCTGTGCGAAGCACTGGCAGACGAACGCATCGACCTGTTCATCAACAACGCGGGCTTTGGTGCCTGCGGTGCCTTTTCCGAGACGGACGCGGGCAAGGAGCTTTCCATGCTGCGGGTAAACGTGCTGGCCATGCACCGGCTGTTCAAGTTCACTCTGCGCAAGATGGAAGCCCAGGGCTTCGGCACCATCCTGAACGTGGCATCCTCGGCGGGCCTGCTGCCGGGCGGGCCCTATATGGCGGGCTACTATGCCTCCAAAGCATACGTTGTCAGCCTGACCCGCGGCGTGGCTGAGGAGCTGCGGGAGCAGCACAGCCCGGTCTATGTCTGTGCCCTCTGCCCCGGCCCCGTGGACACCGAGTTCAACGACCGCGCCGATGTGGTGTTCGCCCTCAAGGGCATCACCCCGGAGCTCTGCGTGGAGGAAGCCATGCGCGGGATGCTCCGCCGCAAAACCATCATCGTGCCCAGCACCCTGATGCGCCTTGCCACCACGGCCCAGAAGCTCGTTCCCACGCCCCTGCTCATGCCCATTCTGGCCCACCAGCAGAAGAAAAAGCTGGGCTGATGGCCGCTTGACAGCGCACCGCCGCTCATGTATTTTAGAGGTATCCGAAAAAACAGGAGGAATGTCCCATGAAAATTGCACTCATCAACGAAAACAGCCAGGCCGCCAAAAACGGCATCATTGAAGCCGCCCTGAAAAAGTGGTGGAGCCCATGGGCCACGAGGTGGTCAACTACGGCATGTACACCGCAGAGGATGCCGCCCAGCTGACTTATGTTCAGTGCGGCATTCTGGCCGCCATCCTGCTGAACAGCGGCGCGGCCGACTACGTCATCACCGGCTGCGGCACCGGCGAGGGTGCCATGCTGGCCCTGAACAGCTTCCCCGGCGTGATCTGCGGCCATGTGGAGGACCCCGTGGACGCTTACACCTTTGCCCACGTCAACGACGGCAACGCCGTTTCCATGCCCTTTGCTAAGGGCTTTGGCTGGGGCGGCGAGCTGAACCTCGAGTACTGCTTCGAGAAGCTGTTCGGCTTTGGCCACGGTCAGGGCTACCCCAAGGAGCGCGTTGTGCCCGAGATGCGGAACAAGGCCATTCTGGATGATGTGCGCGCCGCCACCTTCAAGCCCCTGATCGAGTGCCTGCAGAGCATCGACCAGGACCTGCTCAAGGGAGCCATTGCAGGCGAGAAGTTCAGCAAGCTGTTCTTCGCCTCCTGCAAGGACGAGCAGCTGGCCACCTACATCAAGACCCTGCTGTAAGCGGAAGCAGCAGGATATATTTTCAAGCGCTTTGCACCCGAAGAGCCTTTTCTTTTTTGAGAAGGCTTTCCGGGTGTTTTTTTGTCATTTTTTACATTTCTCAATTGAAATTTTGTCGATTTCAACAATTGACGATATATATATATATATATAATGGTTATAGACAAAATTCATCGAGTTTCGACACTCTTTTGCTGCTTCATGGAGGTGAAGCCAATGGCCGGAAAGCTCTGCCCGAACTGCAAACAATTCACATTTTTCAAAACAGTTGGTGAAAACCGTGAGTGCACCAAATGTGGGTACAAAATGGTCGTTCCGATCCAAAGCAAGGGCCGCGGCGAACGTTGCCCCAACTGCGGAAAACTGACTGTACAAAATCAGGGTGGAAGGAAGTGCTGCACAAACTGCGGCGCAACCTTCAAAGGAGGAAAAAATGGCTAAAACCAAAGTTACAATGCCGGATGACCTGAAGAGCAAGTGCGCCGCTGTCATTCACACTGCCACAACAGCTGCCGCCGCTGCAGGTATTATCCCGATTCCTATGGCTGACACCATTCCCATTACTGCCGCTCAGATTACCATGATTATCGGCTTGGGGCATATCTTCGATATTTCTCTTTCCGAAACGGCAGCCAAATCCATTTTGGGTGGTACAATGGCAAGCCAGACCGGGCGTGCTGTATTTTCTGGCATTATCAAAGGCATTCCCGGTGTCGGAACCGTTGTGGGCGGTGTCATCAGTGCTGGCACTTCTGTTGCATTGACCGAGACCCTTGGCTGGATCGTTGCGGAGGATTTCTATAAAAAGAGCCTCGATCCGACAGCAGAGAGTGTTCTCGATACGGCCAATACAGTTATGAACGGTTTCAATGACTTTACCGGAAGCGTAAATTCTCAGGCTCGTGCATCTGCTGCGGCAAACGCTGCCGCCACTGCAAAAAAGACCAAAAAGCGCTTCTTCTAAGTACATCCTATAAGTAAAAAGCCGTAACGCAGTTTCGATTGTGTTACGGCTTTTTTGGCTTAATTTTTCTTCAATTGACTTTTCCCCGGAAACCGGATACACTAATCCTATCCAAACACATCCTGCTCACCCTGAAAAGGGCGGTTTATGATACGAAACACGAGGAAGTCTAATATGGCATGGTTATACCATTTCAATCAGATCGTCACCCACGGCATGGAGGGGTTTCTGGAGACGGCGGTGCCGCTGATCTCCGGGTTGGCTGAGATCATCGGCCTGTTCATCATCGTCACCAGCCTTGTCAAGGCCACCTACCACTATGTGCGGGTCACCTTTTTCCATGGCCAGCACGATTTCCTCCACGAGATGTCCAGCGGCCTGACCACGGCGCTGGAGTTCCTGATGTCGGCGGAGATCGCCAAGACCTTCCTGTTGCAGAATCTGGAATCGGTGGTGCCGCTGGCGGCCACCTTTGCCCTGCGGGCCATGATGAGCCTGATGCTCCACTGGGAGATGGAGGGCGGGCACCGCTCCGGCCGCAAAAAGGAAGAAACGCCCGCCGGTGAGGCTGAGAAAAAGAATGACTTATAAAGTTTCCCTCTTTTTTCTCGGTTCTGGGTTGTGTAAAACGTAAAAATCGTGCCCCGGCTCTTGACAGTTTTGCACAAAGGGGCTATACTCGTGCCATCGAAAGCAAAGGCGCTGACGGAAGTGATTCCGCCAGCGCCTTTTGTGTTTTCGCTGGATATTGCTCGGGAGGAATAGAGGGCCTCCTGAACAAGGCTCCCGCGCACATTCGGTGCGGGGAGCGCATTACAAACCGGGGAGGTATTATAATGTTCAGTTCCATAAACACCTGTTGGGTGCTGGTTGCGGCATTCCTGGTCTACTTTATGCAGGCCGGTTTTGCGCTGTGTGAGGCGGGCTTTACCCGCGCCAAAAACACCGGCAACATCCTGATGAAAAACATGATGGACTTCTGCATCGGCACACCGTGCTACTGGGTCATCGGCTTCGGCCTGATGTTCGGCGGCACAAGCGCGTTGATCGGCGGGTTCGATCCGTTCATTCAGGGCGATTACAGCCACCTGGGGCTTGATATCCCGCTGTGGGTGTACATCGTGTTCCAGACCGTGTTCTGTGCCACGGCAGCCACCATCGTGTCCGGCTCCATGGCCGAGCGCACCAACTTCAAGGCTTACTGCGTTTATTCCGCTGCCATTTCGCTGGTGGTCTACCCCATCTGCGGCCACTGGATGTGGGGCGGCGGCTGGCTGCAGAGCATGGGCTTCCATGATTTTGCCGGTTCCGCAGCCGTTCACAATGTGGGCGGCGTGATTGCCCTGCTGGGTGCCGCAATGCTCGGCCCCCGCATCGGCAAGTACGATAAGGACGGCAACCCCCACGCCATTCCCGGCCACAACCTGACCGCCGGTGCGCTGGGCGTGTTCATCCTGTGGTTCTGCTGGTTCGGCTTCAACGGCGGCTCTTCCCTGAGCCTTGCCACCGACGAGGCCATGACCCTGACGGGTCTTGTCTGCTTCAACACCAACCTGGCCGCTGCCGTTGCCACCTGCGTGACCATGATCTTCACCTGGCTGCGCTACGGCAAGCCCGATGTCTCCATGACCCTGAACGGCTCTCTGGCCGGTCTGGTCGCCATCACCGCAGGCTGCGACGCGGTCTCTCCCTTCGGTGCCTTTATCATCGGCTTCGTGGCCGGCATCCTTGTGGTCCTGAGCGTTGAATTCTTTGATAAGATCGCAAAGATCGATGACCCCGTGGGCGCTGTCTCCGTTCACTTTGCAAACGGCGTGTGGGGCACCATTGCCGTGGGCCTGTTCTCCAACGGCGGCGACGGCGTGGGCAAGGGCCTGTTCTACGGCGGCGGCTTTGCACAGCTGGGCACCCAGCTGCTGGGCCTTATCACCGTTGATGTGTACGTTGTGGTCGTGATGTTCATCATCTTCAAGATCATCGACAAAACCATCGGCCTGCGCGTCCCCGCCGAGGTGGAGATCGACGGCCTGGATATCCACGAGCACGGCCTGGCTTCCGCTTACGCCGGTTTCTCCATCTCCGATGCCAACGCCGCTGCCATGGTGCCCAACGAGAACACCGATCTGGGCGAGGATGATGCCTCCAAGGCAAGCGCCGTGCAGATGAACGCTGCCGTGCCTGTGGTCAAGGAGCCTGCCGTCATCCACGATGGCATCTACGACACCGGTATGCACAAAGTGTCCATCATTGCAAAGCTCTCCAAGTTCGATCAGCTCAAGACCGCGCTGAACGATCTGGGCGTGACCGGCATGACCGTGACCCAGGTGATGGGCTGCGGCATCCAGAAGGGCACCACCGAGAAATACCGCGGCGTGCCTGTGGACAGCACCCTGCTGCCCAAGATCAAGGTGGAGGTCATCGTGTCCAAGATCAGTGTGGATTCGGTGGTGGAAGCTGCCAAAAAGGCCCTGTACACCGGCCACATCGGCGATGGCAAGATCTTTGTCTACAACGTGACCCGCGTGGTCAAGATCCGCACCGGCGAAGAGGACTTCGCCGCCCTGCAGGATGTGGAGTAACGCTCCGCACAATTTCAACCGCTGTCCCGCTTTGAAAGCGTGACGATATTTGTTCTCCTTGTTCTCCTTTTCCTTTTTCTGAAATCCATTCGGCAGAACCCCTGCTTCCTCCGCACAAGGAAGCAGGGGTTTGTCGTTGTCATCACGATGTGAGCCCCCCTGCAATGGTTCCGGGTTGACATCCCTGTGCGGGCGTGTTATTTTGGGGTGTAAAATTTTCAGTTTTTTTGTATCAGGAGTTTCTATGAGCAACTTGAATGATTTTAACCGCGAGGCCAAAGCCGCCCTGTGGGTGGTCCTGCAATGGCTGCTGCTGGCCGTGCCCACGGGTCTGGTCTGCGGCGTAGTCGGCACAGCGTTCCACCTGAGCGTGGAGTACGTCACCGAGCTGCGGGCCGCGCAGAGCTGGCTGCTGCTCTGCCTGCCGCTGGCGGGCCTTGCCATCGTGGCACTCTACAAGGTCACAAAGTGCGAAGGCGTGGGCACCAACAATGTCATCCGCGCCGTGCAGAGCGGCGAGCCGGTCAGCCCGCTGCTGGTGCCCGCCATCTTTCTGGGCACGGTGCTCACCCACCTGTGCGGCGGTTCTGCCGGCCGCGAGGGTGCCGCTTTGCAGATGGGCGGCAGCATCGGCTGGAACGTGGGCAAACTGCTGCATCTGAGCGACTACGTCCGCCGCACTGCCACCATCAGCGGCATGGCCGCGTTCTTCTCCGCCCTGTTCGGCACCCCGCTGACCGCCGCCCTCTTCGCCATGATGGTGGAGGACGTGGGGCTGACGTTCACCTCGGCCTTTATGCCCGCGTTCACGTCGGCCCTCATTGCTTACGGCGTATCCCTGTTCTTCGGGATCGCCCCGACCAATTTTGTGCTCAATTCCATCCCGCACCTGACGCTGGAAACCGCGCTTCAGACCGCCCTGCTGGGCATTGCCTGTGCCGCCGTGACCCGGCTGTTCTGCTGGACGCTTCACACCCTGGAACACCAGCTGCCCAGGCGGATGCCCAACCCCTGGCTGCGGGCTTTTGCGGGCGGTGCAGCCGTGGTAGCGTTCTCGTATCTGTTCGGTGTCGGGCGGTACAACGGGGCCGGAATGGCCGTCATTGCCGATGCCGTGGAGCAGGGAGCCGCGCTGCCCTGGGATTTTCTGTGCAAGATCTTCCTGACCGCGCTGACGCTGGCGGTGGGCTTCAAAGGCGGCGAGGTGGTCCCAAGTTTCTACATCGGGGCGACCTTTGGCTGCATCGCCGGGCCATGGCTGGGCCTGCCCGCCGGGTTTGCCGGTGCCATCGGTCTGGTCTGCGTGTTCTGCGGAGCCACAAACGCCCTGATCCCCTCCATCCTGCTGGGATTCGAGCTGTTTGGCGGGCAGGGGCTGGAGCTTATTGCGCTGGGCTGCGGCGTGTGCTACATGCTCTCGGGCCACCACGGCCTCTACATCAGCCAGACCTTTGTCACCAACAAGCTGCGGCCGGAGTACGCCTCCCACAAGTGGCAGATCAAGCTGAAGAAAAAAGAAGAATGATTTTTCGCAGATTTTCGCCGTGGAGAGCTTGATTTTTTGCCGCCATCGTGCTACAATCAGCGTAGTTTCATCCTGACCAAAGCGATGATGCGGACAAACCGAAGCTCGTTCCCCATGACGCAGAGAGGGCTGCCCCGGATACCGGGTGCTGCAAGCAGCCTGCCGTGCATCGGGCTTCTACCACCGCAGAGCGCAGAGGAGAACCTCTGCCGGGTGCGCCCGTTACAGCACAGCGAGTGGCGTGTTCTCAAGGGCACGCAATTCGGGTGGAACCGTGGAACGCGTGAAATCTTCAGGCGCTTCATCCCGTAAATTTGAGCGGGATGGAGCGCTTTTTTGTTTTAACTTTCATCAAAAGGAGAACCACTATGAAGATCATCTACAAAGACGGCCATGTGGACGAGTGCCCGCAGGACCAGGAACTGCATGTTATCCGCCACACCGCTGCTCACATCATGGCGCAGGCTATCAAGCGCCTGTACCCCGAGGCTGACTTTGCCTTTGGCCCCGCCACTGAGAACGGCTTCTACTACGATGTCGATCTGGGCGACACCAAGCTCACCGATGACGATCTGGCCAACATCGAAAAAGAGATGCGCAAGATCTGCAAGGAAAATCTGGCCATCAAGCCCTTCATCCTGCCCCGTGACGAGGCTGTGAAGCTGATGGAGGAGCGCCAGGAGCACTACAAGATCGAGCACATGGCTGATCTGGCCGACGAGACCGAGTTCAGCTTCTTCCAGCAGGGCGAGTACGTTGACATGTGCATCGGACCCCACCTGACCTACACCAAGGCGCTGAAGGCCTTCAAGATCACCCAGCAGTCCGGCGCATACTGGAAGAACGACAAAGAAAACAAGATGCTGACCCGTATCAACGGTGTGGCATTCCACAACCAGGAAGAGCTGGAAGCCTGGGAGAAGGAGCAGCAGGAGGCCCGTGAGCGCGATCACCGCAAGATCGGCAAGGAGATGGGCCTGTTCATGACCGATGACCTGGTGGGCCGCGGCCTGCCCATGTTCCTGCCCGCAGGCTACACCGTCTGGCAGGAGCTGGAGAACTATATCAAGGAGAAGGAGCGTGCACGCGGCTACCTGCACGTGATGACCCCCTGCATCGGCACCGTGAACCTGTACAAGACCTCCGGCCACTGGGATCACTACCGTGAGAACATGTTCCCCGCCATGGAGATGGAGGGCGAGAGCTATGTTCTGCGCCCGATGAACTGCCCCCACCACATGATGATCTACGCAAATCGTCCCCATTCTTACCGTGACCTGCCCATGCGCATCGGTGAGATCGCCCACGATTTCCGTTACGAGTCCTCCGGCACCCTGAAGGGCATCGAGCGCGGCCGTCACTTCTGCCAGAACGACGCCCATCTGTTCTGCACCCCGGAGCAGATCAAGAGCGAAGTGGCCGACGTGTGCAACCTGATCTTTGAGACCTACAAGGACTTCAACATCACCGATTACCGCTGCGTGCTGAGCCTGCGCGACCCCGCCGACAAGAAGAAGTACCATGACGACGACGCCATGTGGAACCACGCCGAGAACGCTCTGCGCGAGGTTCTGACCGAGCTGGGCATCCACTTCACCGAGGAGATCGGCGAGGCCGCCTTCTACGGCCCCAAGCTGGACGTGAACGTCAAGCCCGCCGTGGGTGCTGAGTATACTCTATCCACCTGCCAGCTGGACTTCTGCCTGCCCGCAAAGTTCCACCTGACCTATGTGGACAAGGACGGCTCCGAAAAGACCCCCGTTGTCCTGCACCGTGCGATCCTGGGCTCCCTGGACCGCTTCATGGCCTACCTGATTGAGGAGACCAAGGGCAAGTTCCCCACCTGGCTGGCACCTGTTCAGGTCAAGGTCCTGCCCGTTTCCGAAAAGACCCTCGAGTATGCTGAGAGCATCACCGAGAAGCTGGTGGAGGCCGGTGTCCGCGTGGCTCTGGACGACGACAACCAGAAGATCGGCTACAAGATCCGTGCCGCACAGCAGGTGGACCGTGTGCCCTACATGCTGGTTCTGGGTGCAAAGGAAGCCGAGGCCGGCAACCTTTCTGTCCGTGACCGCAAGGGCGAGACCACCACGATGGAAGTGGATGAATTCATCGCAAAGGTCACCGAGGAGATCAAGACCCGCGCATATAACAACTGATTTCGCCTGAAATAAACAGCAAGCGCCGCGTTCCCAAACCGGGAGCGCGGCGCTTGTTTTATGCTTATTTTGTTTTACGAGCAGTTACTTCAGCAAGTTATTATCCGCGAAGTAGTCAATGCGCATGGCTTTGCGGACATTGGCCAGGGTGGCGGCAGCGGTCTTTTCAGCCACGGCGCTGCCTTCCTTCAGGATCTCCACGACCTCGGGCAGGCGCTGCTCCCACTCCTTGCGACGGTTGCGGATGGGCTCCAGCTCGGCCTGCATGACGGCGTTGAGGAACTTCTTGATCTTCACGTCGCCCAGACCGCCACGCTGATAGTGGGCCTTGAGCTCATCGAGGTTCTGGTACTCCGGCAGGAACTCGGCGAAGTGCTCAGGGCGGCTGAAAGCGTCCAGATAGATGAACACGGGGTTACCCTCCACCTTGCCGGGGTCCTGCACCCGCAGGTGGTTGGGGTCGGTGTACATGGACATGATCTTCTTCTTGATGTCCTCGGGCTCATCCGACAGGTAGATGCAGTTGCCCAGGCTCTTACTCATCTTAGCCTTGCCATCGATGCCGGGCAGGCGCAGGCAGGCGGCATTCTGGGGCAGCATGATCTCAGGCATGGTCAGGGTCTCGCCGTAGACGGCGTTGAACTTGTGCACGATCTCGCGGCACTGCTCCAGCATGGGCATCTGATCCTCACCGGCCGGCACAGTGGTGGCACCGAACGCCGTGATATCCGCTGCCTGGCTGATGGGGTAGGTGAAGAAGCCCACCGGGATGCTGGTCTCGAAGTTCCGCATCTGGATCTCGCTCTTCACGGTGGGGTTGCGCTGCAGGCGGCTCACCGTGACCAGATTCATATAATAGAAGCTCAGCTCCGTCAGCTGCGGCACCATGGACTGGATGAAGATGTGAACCTTGTTGGGGTCCAGACCGCAGGCCAGATAGTCCAGTGCCACCTGCAGGATGTTCTGGCGGACCTTCTCCGGGTTATCGGCATTGTCCGTCAGGGCCTGCGCGTCAGCGATCATAATATAGATCTCGTCGAACTTGCCGGTGTTCTGCAGGCGCACGCGCTCCTTTAAAGAGCCAACGTAGTGGCCAACATGCAGGCGGCCCGTGGGACGGTCGCCGGTCAGAATGATCTGTTTCATTGTAATTCTTCTCCTCAAAAGTCTCCTTGCTCCGCCTTGCCTTTTCCGAAAAACGTTCTGCTTCTGCCAAGGGCTCCCCTACCAGGGGAGCTGGCCGCCGCCAGGCGGACTGAGAGGTTTAATCGTTATTTATAAGTATATCCCCCGCCGCATTCGCTGTCAACAAAAAGAAAAAAGCGATGGAACATTTCCATCGCTTTGCTGGCGCCTCTTGCCTGACTCGAACAGGCGACACCCTGATTAACAGTCAGGTGCTCTAACCGACTGAGCTAAAGAGGCATCTATATAAAACGGCATACAGCCGTTTTACTACTATAAAATGGTGACCCGTACCGGAATCGAACCGATGTTAAAGGCGTGAGAGGCCTCTGTCTTAACCGCTTGACCAACGGGCCATACGTCCATTTTCGCATCGGGGTTTCGCTCCCGACTCGATTATTTTAGCATAGCAGTCGTACTTTGTCAACAGGAAATTTCAAGTTTTTCAGAAATTTGTGCTGCGGGCCTCCCGCCCCGGTTTTTCCGCTCTGGGATACCCGCTTGCATCCAGAATCGACAAAATATTATCAAAGTTGTGTTTTGGGTCTCTTTTCTTTATTTTGTTCGCCGCGGTTCCCCTTTCTTCTTATGAAATCACTTCAAACAGCTAAGATTCTGAATAAAATTTGTTACATTTATAAGAACCTTTTGTTCCCTCTGGTTGATTTTGGAACGATTTTATGTATAATGATAAACAGGAGAATACGCATCTGTATTTCTTCATCGCCCGCGCTGCCCATTGGCTAAGGGCATGTGCGTCGCGCGATCAGAATTGATCTGAACGAAAGAAGAGGTATAAGTATTATGGCAAAGGTAGATCTGAGCAAGTACGGCATTACCGGCACGACCGAGGTCGTGTATAACCCCTCTTACGAGCAGCTGTTCGAGGAAGAGACCAAGCCCGGCCTGGAAGGCTACGAAGTGGGCAAGGTCAGCGAGCTGGGCGCTGTGAACGTTATGACCGGCATCTACACCGGCCGTTCCCCCAAGGACAAGTTCATCGTGATGGACGAGAACTCCAAGAACACCGTTTGGTGGACCAGCGACGAGTACAAGAACGACAACCACCCCGCTTCTGAGGAAGCCTGGGCTGCCGTGAAGGAGATCGCAAAGAAGGAGCTGTCCAACAAGCGCCTGTACGTTGTGGATGCTTTCTGCGGCGCAAACAAGGACACCCGCATGGCTGTCCGTTTCATCATGGAAGTGGCCTGGCAGGCACACTTCGTCACCAACATGTTCATCAAGCCCACCGCTGAGGAGCTGGAGAACTTTGAGCCTGATTTCGTTGTTTACAACGCTTCCAAGGCCAAGGTCGAGAACTACAAGGAGCTGGGCCTGAACTCCGAGACTGCTGTTATGTTCAACATCACCAGCAAGGAGCAGGTCATCGTCAACACCTGGTACGGCGGCGAGATGAAGAAGGGCATGTTCTCCATGATGAACTA
>ENA-UOJV01000780-UOJV01000780.1-human-gut-metagenome-genome-assembly--contig:-C82-NODE-780-length-42409-cov-20.874510_pt1 | contig 42409 bp, 38 predicted proteins | sample MGYA00242356_ERZ723903 | MGnify/ENA metagenome assembly ERZ723903
GCTGTTTATATAGAAAAAGTGAGGAGTGCAGAATGTACATGAATGACGGAAATAAGTACAAAACGCAGAAGTATTACGAAGAAGAAATCAACGGCGTGAAAGTGCTGAGAATCCGGGTTCCGGAGTTCAGCAAGACCAATAAGAAGAGCCGTGTGAAGAACATTGTCTCTTATTTCTTTGGGGCAATGGGTGCAACCTTCAAGGTCGGCAAGATGGACTATGTGTTCTCCATTTCCCAGCCTCCGATTCTGGGCGGTTTACTGGGTGTCTGGGGCAAATGGGTAAAACACGCTAAGTACATCGAGAAGCTGGACATCTTTGCCGACGTCAAGACCGGCGATTTTGAAGCAGGCGTGGCAGACGGCAGCATCCAGTACATCCCGGATGAGGTCTACACCGCATTCGTGGAGCAGGTCAAGAATCAGTCTGTTCTGTTTGGCGAGACTGTCAACAAGGATGTACGGCGCAAAGCCTTCTGCCCCGACAGACAGCAGCACCCCGGCCTCCCTTAAAAAGGGAAAGCCGGGGTGCTGTTGTATCGGCCCGGTCAGCCGTCCATCCGGCGCTCGACGAAATCATCCACCATCTTGTCCAGCTGGCTCACGGCGTGTTCGGCGCCCTTCGCCAGCTTGCGGGCGGTGCGGCGCATCTGACGCTGGCTGGTGTTGGTGGCCATGACGCCGGCAGCACCCAGTGCGGCCCCGGCGGCCATGCCGAGCAGGAGCGGGGCGGTGGAGCTTGCGTGTTCGTTTTTCATGGGAGAAACTCCTTTCGAATCGGAAATTTTGGGCGGTGAGGCTAGTATTTCCACCAAAGGATTCACTATACGCTTTTTTTGTGCAGGAAAATGTGGTATACTGTATGATATGCTGATAAACTGGGCCGGTTATGGGCTGGCTTGGTTTATGGGAAAAGGCATATTCTGCGAAGGAGGTTTCTTTTTTGCTGAAGATAACGGAACCGAAAAAAGTTCTCTGTATCCACGACCTTTCCGGCGTGGGGCGCTGCAGTCTGGCGGTCATCCTGCCGGTGCTCAGCGTCATGGGCATCCAGCCGGTGGCCCTGCCCACGGTGATGCTCTCCACCCACACCGGCGGCTTTGGCGCTCCGGCTCGTCTGGACGGCTGCGCCTACGGGGAGGCCGCGCTGGAGCACTACCGGGAGCTGGGGCTGAGCTTTGACTGCATCTACACCGGCTACCTCGGGGGCGAGGCGCAGGCCGCGCTGGCCGAGAAAGCCTTCGACCTCTGGCCCTCGGCCTACAAGGTGGTAGACCCCGTGATGGGGGATAACGGCAGGGCCTACACCACCGTCACCCCGGCCTTCATCGACCGGATGCGGCAGCTCTGCCGCCGGGCCGACCTTATCCTGCCCAACGCCACCGAGGCCGGGCTGCTGCTGGAAAAGCCCCTGCCCGACCCGCTGGACGAGGCGGGCGCACAGGCGCTGGCCGACGAGCTGGCAGCGGCGCTGGCCCCCAACGTGGTGGTCACGGGCTTACAGCTGGACAAGTACATTGCCTGCGCCGGTGCGGGCCGCGAACGCTTCGTGGTCAAAAAGCTGCACATCGCCCGCAATTTCCCCGGCACGGGCGACCTCTACGGCGCGGTGCTCATCGGCTCGCTGATTCAGGGCAACGCCCTGAGCGCGGCGGCAGACAATGCAGCGGAATTTGTGGCGCTGGCCATCCAGAAGACGCCCTATGACCAGGACACCCGCTTCGGCGTCTGGTTCGAGCCTCTGCTGCCCCGGCTGTGCCCGCTGCGGGAAGAGTGAGGCGGCGGATATGAGCGATAAACCGACCCTGAACATCGTGATGGTGGAGCCGCGCATCCCGCAGAACACCGGCAACGTGGCCCGCACCTGCGCCTGCACGGCCTGCCGCCTCCATCTGGTGGGGCCGATGGGCTTTGCCATCGACGACCGGAAGCTCAAGCACGCCGGGCTGGACTACTGGCACTATCTGGACATCAGCTATTATGATGGTCTGGACGACTTCTTCGCCCGGAACGCCGGGCCGTTCTACTACTTTACGACCAAAGCGCCCCAGCGCTACACCGACGTCGCCTACCCGGACGGGGCCTACCTCGTGTTTGGCCGGGAGGACGCCGGGCTGCCGGAAGCGCTGCTGGCAGCCAATCAGGAGCACTGCATCCGGATGCCCATGCGGGACACCTGCCGCAGCCTGAACCTGTCCAACAGCGTCGCTGTGGGTGTGTACGAGGTGCTGCGCCAGTGGGATTTTCCGGAGCTGCTGGACCACGGCCATCTGCGAGACTATGAATGGAAATGAGGGATACTATGAGCAAAATTGCGATTCTGACCGACTCCTCCTGCGACATCCCGCAGGAGCTGGCCGAAAAATACGGCATCGACATCATGGGCTTCCATATCCTGCTGGACGACGAGGATATTGTGGAGCGCGAGAAATACACCCCCGAGGAGTTCTACGACAAGATGCGGGCCGCTAAGGGCATCCCCTCCACGGCTGCCATCACCCCCATCCAGTTCTGTGAGAAGTACTGCCAGTATGTGGACGAGGGCTACACCGACGTCATCCATGTGCCCATCAACCGCTCCGGCTCCTCCACCTACAACAACGCCGTCATGGCGCAGGGGATGCTGCGGGAGGAGCGCCCGGAACACCACCTGAACATCCATCTGCTCGACCCCCACACCTACTCGATGGTGTTCGGCTGGTATCTGTGCGAGATGGCCCGCAAGCTGCAGAACGGCGCGGAGCTCCGCCACGTCATCAGCGAGTTTGAGACCCAGATGAACAAGATGGAGGTCATCCTCGGACCCTACAGCCTCAAGCAGATGAAGAAGAGCGGCCGCATCTCCGCCGCTGCCGCCGTCATGGGCGAGCTGATGGGCATCCGCCCCATCATCACCCTCATCGACGGCAAGACCAAGGTGGAGAGCAAGGTGCGCGGCGACGACAAGGTCATACCCGCCATGATCGACCTGTGCAAAAAGCGCACCGAGGGCGTGGAGGACTTCGACTATATGATCGGCCACACCTCCATCCCGCAGGCCGTGGAGCTGGAAAAGGCCTGCCGCAGGGCGTTCGGCAAAGCCCCCCTCACCACCTTTGATCTGGGCGGCGTCGTCTCGGCCAACACCGGCCCCGACACCCTTGCGCTGGTCTATGTGGGCAAGCCCCGGGGCTGAGCCACGCTGGAAGACTGCTGCTGTGCGGCAGTCTTTTTTCGTGCAGCCGTTGCATCCCGGCCCAAACTATGATATAATTACTTGAGTTGTGCCTGCGGGCACGGTGTCTCAAAGAGCAACTTAGGATTTTAGGCTCCCCGGCGTGTCTCGAACCATGCCGGGCCAAACCCACGGGGGCTGGCGGTCCCCGCGCGGTCAAAATCAAACCGCTGGAGTTATACTATGAAAAATCAGAACCTTTCCGTCCGTAAACTGGCCCGCTGCGGCATGGTCGCAGCACTTTACGTCGTGCTCTGCATGGCACTGCAGCCGTTCTCTTACGGCGCGGTGCAGGTGCGTGTGGCCGAGGCGCTCTGCCTGCTGCCCGTGTTTGGTGCCGAGTACATTTTCGGCGTGGTGCTGGGCTGCTTCCTGGCAAACCTGCTGGGCTCCACCATCGTGGACGTCATCTTCGGCACTCTGGCCACCCTGCTGGCCTGCCTCGTGACCTACAAGCTGCGGAACATCCGCTTCAAGGGTCTGGCCGTCGCAGCCTCGCTGCCCCCGGTGGTCTTCAATGCCGTCATCATCGGCATCGAGATCGCGGTGATGTTCCCGGACCCTGCTTCCAGCGCACCCCTCTGGCTGGCCTGCATCACCAACGGCATCTCCGTGGGCATCGGCGAGCTGATCAGCTGCACCGTGCTGGGCGTCCTGCTGGTCCGTATCATCGAGGCCAGCCCTTCGGTCAGGAAGGTCTTCGAAGCCTGAATATAAGACGCTCCCGCGCCGTCCCGGCGGGCGTGCCTGATCGAGCAGGCCGCCTGTCCGGGCCTGAAAGGCTATTTTACCGAGTTGCTCGGCCTTTCGGGCGGCTGCGGCGGGAAGCGATACGATACGAAGCGCTGCGCGGGAGACCGTGCGGCGTTTTTTCTTTGTAAAAGAGACGGAGAAGCGATGATTCTACCGCCCGTCGGTTGCGCGGGAGGATGCGGCCCGGTACAATAAGGCCAGAAAAGGGCGGCAGACGCCCGCAAGGAGGCAGAAGATATGTACGAACTGGACAAAGCCGCATTTGGCCGCTTTCTGGCTCAGCTGCGCAGGGAAAAGGGGATGACCCAGAAGGAGCTTGCCGCGACGCTGTATGTGTCCGACAAGGCCGTCAGCAAGTGGGAGCGGGGGCAGAGCGTGCCCGACATCTCGCTGCTGGTGCCGCTGGCCGAGCAGCTGAACGCGACGGTGGCCGAGCTTTTGCAGGGCCGCAGGGTAGAGGAGGAGCGGCGCTTCACCCGCGAGGAGACGGAGGAGCTTATCCGCAAGGCGCTGACCTTTTCGGCAGAGCCGCCGGAGCGCCGTCAGGCGCGGACGAAGAAGTATCTGCCGGTGTATGTCATCTGCTGTGTGCTGGGCGTCGCCGGAGCGCTGGCCGTCTGGGCAGCGGGACTGGCCGACATCGAGGGAGCGCTGGCTCTGCTCATCATCGGTGTGGTGTTCGGCGTCGTCTACGGGGCATATGCCATGTTCTGGATGGCCGAGACCCTGCCCCGCTACTACGACGAGAACCGCATCTGCAACTTTGCACAGGGTGCGTTCCACATCCACATCCCGGGGGTGTACTACAACAACCGCAACTGGAAGCATATCCTGCGGGCGTTCCGGGTCTGGTCGATGGCGTCGCTGGTGCTGGTGCCACCCTGCACGGCGGGGGCAGTTTTCGTTGAGCGTGCCACCGGCTGGCAGGTGTGGGGCGCGGTGCTGGTGGTGTATATCGCCTCGCTGTTCGGGGCTATCGTGATACCGGCGAAGAGGTTTGAGTGAGGGCGAAAGCCCCTCCGAGCCACGCAGGTTATCTGGCCAAGTGACACTTTTCCATCGCTGCTATGTCGAAATATCCACTTGGCCAAGGTGGCCAAATGAGCATAGCTGACCAAGTGGGGTCACTTGGCCAATCCATGTCACTTGGCCAAACTGACCAACTGGGGAAATATAACGTATCTATATTATTAAATGGCCACTTGGCCATATAATTCACCACAGTATACAGGAGAGATCATATGCTCAAGGATTCACAGCTCGACCTCTGCGGACGGGTCGATTTTGCCCGCACGGCCCCGCTGCTGGAGCGGGACGAGGCGTTTTCCTTCGCCTGCGCAGGCTGCGGCGACTGCTGCCGGGGACGGGAGGACATCGTGCTGTCGGGCTTCGACCTCTGGCGCATCGCGGCCCGCCTCCGCCTGCCGCCTCAGACCGTGGCCCGGGCCTTCTGCCGGGCGTCCATCGGGCCGGTGAGCCATCTGCCGGTGCTGCGGCTGGCCCCCGTGAAGGAGGAGCGGAACAACTGCCCCTTCCTCACCGAAGACCACTGCGCCATCCACGACGCCGAGCCGCTGGTCTGCGCCCTCTACCCGCTGGCGCAGGAGATCAGCCGGGAAGGGGAGGTGCGCTACTTTTTGCAGCCCACCGGCTGTGGGGGAACGGTCTTTGCGGCGCGGGTGGAGGACTATCTGGCCCGCTACGATGTGCCCGCCCGGGAAAAGACCGACGTCCGCTGGGCACAGACCTGCATGGAGCTGGAGGACGTGGTGGAGCCGCTGGACGCTGCCCTCGAGCCGCCGCTGCGCCGCCGGATGCAGGCGAAGCTCTGGCAGGCCCTCTATTTCCGGTTCGACTACGGGCAGGCCTACCTGCCGCAGCTGGAAGCAAACCTCGTCTGGCTGGACGAAGCACTGCAAAAACTGACGGAGTATCAGCAGAGAAGAAATACCTATCGAAAAAAGTGATGGATAGATGCACTCTAATCGATAATTAGAGCCGAAAGAGCGTTGCCAACGGAGGGAAATCGTGCTATACTTCACGAGTGTAAAGCAGAGATCGCTCTGCTGGACATTGAAATGCGTGTTTGCGCGGCATCCTGTGGCCGCGTGAGCGAAAAATGAGGGAGTAATCATTATGCGTAAAATCACTCGTCGTTCGTTTCTGGCCGCCGCCGCTGTCTGCGGCGCTGCTGCTGCCCTGACCGCCTGCGGCGGCTCTTCTGCCTCCTCCGCAGCGGCTTCCTCTGTGGCAAGTTCTGCCGCAGCAGGCTCTGCTGCCGCTTCCGGCGACAGCTACACCGTCGGCATCTGCCAGCTGGTGCAGCACGCCGCGCTGGACGCTGCAACGCAGGGCTTTGAGGACGCTCTGACCGCAGAGTTCGGCGACAATGTGAAGTTCGACTTCCAGAACGCACAGGGTGATTCCGCTACCTGCGCCACCATCGCCAACGGCTTCGTCTCCGCAGGCGTGGACCTCATCATGGCAAACGCCACCCCCGCCCTGCAGGCGGCACAGTCTGCCACCAACGAGATCCCCGTGCTGGGTACCTCCGTCACCGAGTATGGCGTGGCGCTGGGCCTGAGCGACTTCTCCGGCACGGTGGGCGGCAACATCTCCGGCACCTCCGACCTCGCCCCGCTGGACCAGCAGGCCGATATGATCGTGGAGTGGATGCCCGAGGCCAAGAAGGTGGGCCTGCTGTACTGCTCCGCAGAGGCCAACAGCCAGTATCAGGTGGATGAGGTCCAGAAGTATCTGGAGGCCAAGGGCGTCACCGCGACCCAGTACGCCTTCTCCGACTCCAACGACCTGTCCTCCGTCTGCCAGAAGGCCGCTGACGAGAACGACGCCCTGTATGTCCCCACCGATAACACCGTCGCCGCCAACACCGGCATCGTGGACGGCATCTGCCGCCCCGCCAAGAAGCCCGTCTTCGCCGGTGAGGAGGGCATCTGCGCCGGCTGCGGCGTGGCGACCCTGTCCATCAGCTACTACGATCTGGGCTACACCACCGGCGAGATGGCCGTCAAGATCCTGAAGGGCGAGGCCGACATCTCCACCATGCCCATCGAGTACACCGACGTGACCAAGAAGTACAACAAGGCCGTCTGCGACGATCTGGGCCTGACCGCCCCCGAGGGATACGAGGCGATCGAGGGGTAAGCCGCCCTCTCCGTCACCTTCGGTGACACCTCTCCCAAGGGGAGAGGCACTGGCGTGTCGGTCAGGCCCACGCGGGACGAGCAAAGCTTACTCTATCCGGAAACAGTAGTGCCCTGCGGTCTGGATTCACAGCAGCTTGACAAGGTGCTCTTGTCCAGAAGCCGCTGCCCTCTGTAGCAGGGCACTATCTTTTGCGCCATATTGAGCTTTCAGCGGTCAGCGGAAAGTGGCCCGGCACGCCAGTGGCTCCCCCTTTGGGGGAGCTGGCAAAGCCGACAGGCTTTGACTGAGAGGGCTATCGCGGAGAAGGGCATTTTCCCGCCTTTCTCCGCTTTCCCGTATCAAGCGGGAGAATAAAAAAGTGTAATTTACAGGAGGAATCATTTTGGAACTGCTTGCAAGACTGGCGAACCTGCCCGGCGCTCTGCCGGGTGCGTGCGCACAGGGCCTGATCTGGGGCATCATGGCCATCGGCGTTTACCTCACCTACCGCATCCTTGATGTGGCCGACCTGACCGTGGACGGCTCCTTCGGCACCGGCGGCGCAGTCTGCGTCATGTGCCTGCTGTCGGGGCAGAACGTCTGGGTGTCGCTCCTCGTGGCTGTGCTGGCGGGCCTTGCCACCGGCCTCGTCACCGGCCTGCTCCACACCTTCATGGGCATCCCGGCCATCCTTTCCGGCATCCTGACCCAGCTGGCCCTCTACTCCATCAACCTGAAGATCATGGGCAAGGCCAACCAGTCCATCAACGTGGACAAGTACGGCCTGCTCATCTCCCTGCGCTGGGTCAAGGAGTTTGCCCTCCACAACCCCATCATCATGGTCATCCTCGTGACGGCTGTGGTCATCGGCGTGCTGTACTGGTTCTTCGGCACCGAGCTGGGCTGCGCCATCCGCGCCACCGGCTCCAACCCCGCCATGTCCCGTGCACAGGGCATCAACACCAACTTCAACATCGTGCTGGGTCTGGCCGTCTCCAATGCGCTGGTGGCCCTGTCCGGCGCTCTCCTGAGCCAGTATCAGGGCTTTGCCGATGTCGGCATGGGCCGCGGTGCCATCGTCATCGGTCTGGCCGCCGTCATCATCGGCGAGGCGGTGTTTGGCCGCATCTTCCACAACTTTGCCCTCAAGATGATGTCCGTCTCGCTGGGCGCCATCATCTACTACATCGTCATCCAGCTGGTGCTGACCCTCGGCTTCGACGCAAACCTGCTGAAGCTCCTGAGCGCATCCGTCGTGGCCATCTTCCTCGCTGTGCCGTACTGGAAGGGCAAGTATTTCTCGAAGCCTGCGGCCAAGAAGGCAAACAAGGAGGGCGCAAAAAATGCTTGAGATCCAGAATGTTTCCAAGACCTTCAATGCGGGCACGGTCAATCAGAAGACGGCCCTGAACGGCCTGAACCTGAAGCTGAACGAGGGCGACTTCGTCACCGTCATCGGCGGCAACGGCGCGGGCAAGTCCACCATGCTGAACGCCGTGGCCGGTGTCTGGCCCGTGGACTGCGGCAAGATCGTCATTGACGGCGTGGACGTCACCCGCCTGAGCGAGCATCAGCGCGCCGCCTACATCGGCCGCGTCTTTCAGGACCCCATGACCGGCACCGCCGCCACCATGCAGATCGAGGAGAACCTCGCCCTTGCGGCCCGCCGCGGCAAGCCCCGCACCCTCCGCATCGGCATCACCAAGGCCGAGCGGGAGCAGTACCGCGAGCTGCTGAAGAGCCTCGATCTGGGCCTTGAGAACCGGCTGACCGCCCGCGTGGGCCTGCTGTCCGGCGGCCAGCGTCAGGCGCTGACCCTCCTGATGGCGACGATGAACAAGCCCAAGCTCCTGCTGCTGGACGAGCACACCGCCGCCCTCGACCCCAAGACGGCCCTGAAGGTGCTGACCCTCTCGGCCAAGATCGTCGAGGAGAACCACCTGACCACCATGATGATCACCCACAACATGAAGGATGCCATCAAGTACGGCAACCGCCTCATCATGATGCACGAGGGCCACATCATCTACGATGTCTCGGGCGACGAGAAGAAGGATCTTCAGGTCTCCGACCTGCTGGCAAAGTTCCAGATCGCCAGCGGCGGCGAGTTCGCCAACGACCGGATGATCCTGTCCTGATAAGCTGCACACCAAGCTCCTCCGCAAGGGGGAGCTTTTTGATTTTATAAGGAACCCGGGTTGCGGCTCCCAGCGTCTGCTTCGGCCCTTGGTGCGGGCCTCGCATCCTGCTGGCCGCGGCCCCAACAACTCCTCCCTGTTTCCGCCGCTGGCGGCGGTCGTCGTCGTTGCTCCCAAAGGGAGAGGCTTCTGGACGGGGAAGAGTGACTTGCTTTTTTCTCCTGAACTTCATGACAGTGATTTACAAATCGAACAAAATATACTATAATAGGGAGGCAACAATTTCACAATAGGAAGCACTGGGAGGAAATGCTGTGCTGATTCAACTCATCGAGGGCGTCTACCGCCTGCTGTGGGGCGACCTGCTCACCCTGCATCTGGGGAGCGTGACCCTCACGCTCTCCTTTATGGTCATCCTGCTGCTGACGGCGGGGGTGTTCTTCACCCTCCGCACCCGCCTGCTGCCGGTGCGTTTGTTCCGGGATATGCTGGCGGCGGTCTGCGAAAAGAACGACAAGGGCAAGGGCCTCTCGTCCTTCCAGACGCTGGTGGTGTCCACAGCCACCCGGGTGGGCATGGGCAATCTGGTGGGCGTCGTGGCGGCGGTGTCTGTGGGCGGCGCAGGCGCGGTGTTCTGGATGTGGGTGACAGCCCTGCTGGGGGCGTCCACCTCCTTCGTGGAGTCTGCACTGGCCCAGAAATATAAGCAGCCTGACCCCCTCTACGGCGGCTGGCGGGGCGGCCCGGCCTACTACATCCACACCCTCGCCGAGCGCAGGCGGGGGAGAAAGCTCCGCCGCTCGGTGACGGCCTGCCTGTTCGCGGTGTCGGGACTCATCTGCTGGTGCGGCATCAGTCAGGTCGTCAGCAACTCGGTGAGCGAGGCGTTTCAGAACGCCTTCGCCATCCCGCCCCTGACGACGACGCTGGTGCTGACGGCGCTGGCGGCGGTCATCGTCCTGCGGAAGGAGGCTACCGTCAGGAGCCTTGACGTCATCGTCCCCATCATGGCGGGCTGCTACTTCGTCATGACTCTCTGGATCATCCTCACCCACCTGCCCCAGCTGCCCGGCGTTTTTGCCCGCATCTTCTCGGAGGCCTTCGGCCTGCGGCAGGCTGTGGGCGGCGGCTTCGGTGCAGTGGTGATGAACGGCATCAAGCGGGGCCTCTTCTCCAACGAGGCCGGCTCCGGCTCGGCCCCCTGTGCCGCCGCAGCCGCAGAGTGTGACGACCCGGTGAAGATGGGCCTCGTGCAGGCGCTGGGCGTCCTCATCGACACCATCGTCATCTGCAGCTGCACGGCCTTCGTCATGCTGCTGGCCCCCGGGAGCGTCACCGGCGGGCGGCAGGGCATGGATCTTTTGCAGGCGGCCATGGAGTATCATCTGGGCGGCTTCGGCGTGGTGTTCATCGCGGTGACACTGGCGCTGTTCAGCTTCTCCACCTTCCTCGGCATCCTCTACTACGCCCGCTGCAATGTGGCCTACCTCTTCGGCGACCGCTGGCTCTGGCAGACGGCCTACAAGGTGCTGGCGCTGGTGATGCTGGTGGTGGGCGGCATGGAGGCCTACACCGTGGTGTGGGACCTCGGCGATGTGGGCATCGGCCTCATGACCATCTTCAATATGCTGGCCCTCTACCCCCTGTCCGGCGAGGCCCTGACCGCCCTGCGGGAGTACGAAGCAAAAAAGAAGCTCAAGTAAACCAAAAAGCCATCGGCCCAGACAGCCGATGGCTTTCGTTTTATGCGCGGTGTCCCAGCCGCATCTTGAAGTCGTTGTAGCCGAACCGCACCAGCTCCCGGCAGGTGCCGTCCTCGGTCAGCGTCCAGATGGGTGGCAGAGGCATCCCGTTGAAGGTATTGTTCTTGCAGGTGGTGTAGATGGCCATATCGCCGAAAAGGAGCCTGTCGCCCTCGGTCAGGGGGGCGTCGAAGCTGTAGTCTCCCACGACATCGCCTGCGAGGCAGGTCGGCCCGCCGAGGCGGACGGTGACGCTCTTTTCGCCCGGCTCCCCTGCGCCCAGCAGAGGCGGGCGGTAGGGCATCTCGATGACGTCCGGGGTGTGGCAGGCGGCGGACATATCGAGGATGGCGAGGCTGGTGCTGCCGTTGTGCAGGGTGTCCAGCACCGTGGTGACGAGATAGCCCGCGTTCAGCGCCCACGCCTCGCCCGGCTCGAGATAGACCTGTACACCGTACTTCTCCTGCATCCGGGTGATGCAGGCTTCCAGCGTCGGAAGGGCATAGCCCGGGCGGGTGATGTGGTGTCCGCCGCCGAAATTGAGCCACTTCAGGCCCGGCAGCAGGCTGCCGAACTTCGCCTCGACCGCGTCCAGCGTCAGGGCCAGCGCGTCGGCGTCCTGCTCGCAGAGGGTGTGGAAGTGGAGGCCGTCCAGCAGGGAAGAGAGGCCCGGCTGCTTTTCCAGCGCGGCATCCCACTGGGCGCGGGTGGTGCCGAGGCGGCTGCCCGGGGCGCAGGGGTCATAGATGGCGTGGCCCTCCTGCGTCGAGCACTCGGGGTTGATGCGCAGGCCCACGCTCTTGCCCGCAGCCTTTGCCGCCGGGCCGAACTTTGCCAGCTGAGCGGGGGAGTTGAAGACGACGTGGTCGGCGTAGTGGAGCAGCTCTGCGAACTCGTCCACCCGGTAGGCGGCGCAGAAGACGTGGTTCTCCTTCTGGGGCAGCTCCTCCCTGCCCAGACGGCTCTCGTAGAGGCCGCTGGCCTCCGTGCCCGCCAGATAGGGCGCGAGGAGGGGGTAGAGGTCGAAGTTGGAGAAGGCCTTCTGGGCCAGCAGCATCTTGCAGCCCGTCCGCTGCTGGACGCCCAGCAGGATCTCGCCGTTGCGGCGCAGCTGGGCCTCGTCCAGCAGGTAGCAGGGGGTGGGCAGGGAAGCGAGGGCCGCTTCGGAGAGGTTTGCCAGCCCGGCGAAGGGCGGGCGTGTATCGAGCACCCGCATCAGTCCACCAGAGCCGGGCTGTGGCTCTCAGAGCGGGGCAGGCCGTACTTGTCCAGAGCGTCCAGATAGGGGTCCGGATCGAACTCCTCGACCGTGTGGACGCCCTTGGTGGTCCACTTGCCGGTCAGCAGCATCAGGGCGCCGCACATGGCGGGCACGCCGGTGGTGTAGCTGATGGCCTGCGAGCCGACCTCTTTGTAGCACTCCTGATGGTCGCAGACGTTGTAGATGTAGTAGGTCTTCTCCTTGCCGTCCTTCTTGCCGGTGAAGATGCAGCCGATGTTGGTCTTGCCCTTGGTGCGGGGGCCGAGGCTGGCGGGATCAGGCAGGAGGGCTTTCAGGAACTGGATGGGGACGATCTCCTGCCCGTTGAAGTTGATGGGGGTGGTGGAGAGCATCCCCACGTCCTCGAGGCAGCGCATATGGTCGAGATAGCTCTGGCCGAAGGTCATGAAGAAGCGGATGCGCTTTGCCTCCGGGATGTTCTTGGCGAGGGACTCGATCTCCTCGTGGTGGAGCAGGTACATATCCTTCTGGCCCACCTTGTCGAAGTCGTACTCCCGCTTGATGCTCATAGCCGGAATTTCCACCCAGTGGCCGTCCTCCCAGTAGCTGCCGGGGGCAGACACCTCACGCAGGTTGATCTCGGGGTTGAAGTTGGTGGCGAAGGCATAGCCGTGGTCGCCGCCGTTGCAGTCGAGGATGTCGATGGTGTCGATGGTGTCGAACTCGTGCTTCTTGGCGTAGGCGCAGTAAGCCTGCGTCACGCCCGGGTCGAAGCCGCTGCCCAGCAGGGCGGTGAGGCCGGCCGCCTCAAACTTCTTGGCGTAGGCCCACTGCCAGCTGTAGTCGAAGTAGGCGGAGAAGCCTGCCTCCTTGCAGCGCTTCTCGTAGACGGCGCGCCATGCCGGGTCGTCGGTGTTCTCCGGCTCGTAGTTGGCGGTGTCCATGTAGTTGACGCCGCAGGCGAGGCAGGCGTCCATGATGGTCAGGTCCTGATAGGGCAGGGCGATGTTCATCACGAGGTCGGGCTGATAGCTCTTGATGAGGGCGATGACCTCGTCCACATGGTCGGCATCCACCTGTGCGGTGGTGATGTTGGTGGTGGTCTTGGGGGCAAGCTCTGCGGCCAGCTTGTCGCACTTGGACTTGGTGCGGCTGGCGATGCAGATGTCGGTGAACACCTCGGGCACCTGGCAGCATTTGTGGATGGCGACGGAGGCCACGCCGCCGCAGCCGATGATCAGAACTTTGCTCATGATGGTTTCTCCTTTATGTCAAAATATTCATTCCTTCGTCAGGTCTGGAAGCCGGGCCAGCCCTTGTCCAGCGCGATGAGCAGCTCCCGCAGCACCTTGCAGGCCGTGGCCGTGGAGACGCCGGAGATGTCCAGCATGGGGGCCAGCTCGTTGAGGTCCGCGCCTACGATGTTGGCCTTGGCCACGGTGCGGATGGCGTCCAGCAGCTGCAGGAAGCTCACGCCGCCGGCCTCGGGGGTGCCGGTGCCGGGGAAGCAGGAGGGGTCGAGACAGTCGAGGTCGATGGTGAGGTAGACCGGCTCTTTGGTGGCGCAGAGCTGCTCGGTCAGCTCGGCAAGGCCGGTGAAGTCGAACTTGTGCATCTCGGTGTGCTGGGCGGCGAACTCGAACTCGGCCCGCTCGCCGCTGCGGATGCAGAACTGGTGGATGTGTCCGTCGCCCACCAGCTCATGGCAGCGGCGGAGGACGCAGGCGTGGCTCAGCTTCGCGCCGAGGTAGTCGTCCCGCAGGTCGGCGTGGGCGTCGAAGTGGATGATGTGGAGGCCGGGGTATTTCTGCGCCACGGCCCGCACAGCGCCCAGCGTCACCAGATGCTCGCCGCCCAGCAGGAGGGGCAGCTTGCCGTCCTTCAGGATCTCCGCCGCCCGGGCCTCGATGTCGGCGAGGGCTGCCTCGCTGGAGCCGAAGCAAAGCTCGAGGTCGCCGCTGTCGAAGACGTCGAAGTCGGTGAGGTCGGCGTTCTGGTAGGGGCTGTAGGTCTCGAGGCCGAAGCTCTCGTGCCGGATGGCCGACGGGCCGAACCGTGCGCCGGGGCGGTAGCTGGTGGTGGAGTCGAAGGGGGCGCCGTAGAGCACGATGTCGGCGGCGCGGTAGCTGCTGTCGCAGCCGATGAAGGTTTCAACATTGGGTGAGATCATTTGGGTTCCTCCACTTCGCGCAGCATCTCCTCGAGGAATGCCGGCAGATAGAAAGCTCCGACGTGGAGCCGGGTGGTATAGTAGCGGGTGCGCAGATTGAGCGCCTTCCATGCGTCGGCGTCCAGATCGTCGATGGGGTGGTACTTCTTGCTGGCAAAGCCGAAGAGCCAGTAGCCGGCGGCGAAAGTCGGGATGTGTGCCTGATAGACCCGGCTGACGGGGAAGGTGGACGCGATGCGCTTGTGGCTGCGCTGCATGGCGCTGGCGTCCTCGGTGTAGAAGGGGCTGCCCTGCTGGTTGACCATGATGCCGTCCTCTTTCAGGGCGTTGAAGCAGCTGCCGTAGAACTCCCGGGTGAACAGGCCCTCAGAGGGGCCGAAGGGGTCGGAGGAGTCCACGATGATGAGGTCGTAGTCAGCCTCGCAGCGGCGGATGTACTTCAGGGCGTTCTCGAAGTAGATGTGCACCCGGCGGTCATCCATCCGGCAGGCGTTGCCGGGCAGATAGGCGCGGCAGGCCTCCACGACCTGCGGGTCCATCTCCACGAGGTCGATGCGCTCGACCCGGTCGTAGCGGGTCAGCTCCCGCACCACGCCGCCGTCGCCTGCGCCGATGACGAGGATGTCCTTGGCCTCCCGGTGGACGGCCATCGGGACGTGGACGATCATCTCGTCGTAGATGAACTCGTCCCGCTCGGTGAGCATGACGTTGCCGTCCAGCGTCAGCACCCGGCCAAACTCGGGCGTCTCAAAAATATCGATGCGCTGGTAGTCGCTCTGCTTGGAGTAGAGCTGTTTGTTGACCCGGATGCTGTGCTTGACGTCCGGGGTGTGAAATTCCGAAAACCAAAACTCCATCTGCTTCTCCTTATGCCAGAACATTCAGGTGCAGGATGTCCGGGTCTTCCGGGCCGGTCATGCTGCAGCCTTTGGCCTTGGCGTACTCGATATAGTTCAGTATCTCTTTGGTGATGCGCTCGCCGGGGGCAAGGATGGGGATTCCCGGGGGGTAGCACATGACGAACTCGCTGCACACCATCCCCTCGGTCTCCCGGAGGGGCAGGCTCTTTTTGGGGGCGTAGAAGGCCTCCTGCGGGCTGGCGGCGACCACGGGGTCGATGTACTCCTGACTCAGCAGGCCCGCGCCGTCGGTGTGGTAGCGGCGCTTGATCTCGGCCAGCGCACTCACCAGACGCTCGATCTCCTGCGGGCGGTCGCCGATGGAGAGGTAGGCGAGGATGTTGCCGATGTCGCCGAACTCGATCTGGATGTCGTACTCATCCCGCAGGATGTCGTAGACCTCGATGCCGGCGAGGCCGATGTCCAGCGTGTGGACGCTGAGCTTTGTGGTGTCGAAGTCGAAGACCGAGTTGCCGTTGCACAGCTCCTTGCCGAAGGCGTAGTAGCCGCCCACGGCGTTGATCTCTTCGCGGGCATACTCGGCCATGTCAGCCACCTGATGGAACACCTGTCGGCCCCGCAGCGCGAGGTTCCGCCGGGAGATGTCGAGGCTGGACATGAGCAGGTAGCTGCCGGAGGTAGTCTGGGTCAGGTTGATGATCTGGCGCACATAGCCGGGGTGGACGTTGGGGCCGATGAGCAGCAGGCTCGACTGCGTTAAGCTGCCGCCGCTCTTATGCATGGAGACGGACGCCATGTCCGCGCCTGCCGCCATGGCGGAGACGGGCAGACTGCCGCCGCCGAAGTAGAAGTGGGTGCCGTGGGCCTCGTCGGCGAGGCAGAGCATCCCGGCGTCGTGGGCCATCTTGACGATGGCGCGCAGGTCGGAGCAGATGCCGTAGTAGGTGGGGTTGTTCACCAGCACAGCCACGGCATTCGGATGCTCTTTGATGGCCTTTTCCACCTGCTCCCGCTTCATGCCCAGCGAGATGCCGAGGCGCTTGTCCACCTCGGGGTTGACGTAGACCGGCACCGCGCCGCAGAGCACCAGAGCGTTCAGCACGCTGCGGTGGACGTTGCGGGGCAGGATGATCTCATCGCCCCGCTTGCAGACTGTCAGCACCATGCTCTGCACCGAGCTGGTGGTGCCGCCCACCATCAGGAAGGCGTGGGCCGCGCCGAAAGCGTCGGCGGCCAGCTCCTCCGCCTCCCGGATGACCGATACCGGGTGGCAGAGATTGTCCAGCGGTTTCATGCTGTTGACGTCCACGCCCACGCACTGCTGGCCCAGAAAGGCCGTCAGCTCGGGGTTGCCCCGCCCGCGCTTGTGGCCGGGCACGTCGAAGGGCACCACCCGCATCTGCCGGAACTGTTCCAGCGCCTCGTAGATGGGTGCGCGGCGCTGGTCCAGCCGGAACCTCGTACGGTTCTCACTCATGTTTTTTCCTCCGTCCCTGACTCCTGTTACCCCCATGCGGACAAACAAAAAAGCGCAGGCCCTGCACGCGGAGTGCAGACTTGCGCTTTGAAAAACCGTTTGAATGCGCGGATAAATTCCCCGGGCAGAACACCGGAGCAGTATCACAGCATGATTCAAAAGGACGGGATGACGAGAGTCTATATAGCAATTACACTTTTACTACTCTTATTGACCGTTTCACAAGTCTGCGCACGCTTTTTGCGCAATTTCATGGTTGTAAAGGAACCAACTTATAAAATTTAGAGCTTAGCCGCAGGATAGACTCTGCGGCAGGCGCTCCGACGCAGTGATGTGCGGGAGCGCAGTAACTCAATCAATAATGGCAGCTCACGCCGCCGGTCGGCAGTGGACCCGGCTGTCCGTATGGCCTTAGGGCGCAGCGGAAAAGTCGGCTCTTCCGGTGCACCTAGCCCCCATGGGCGGTCCAAGGTTAATTGCTTTCAAAAGACTTCGACACGCTTCGTCTCTCAAAATCGTCTGTATTTTATCATGGAGAAAAAGATTTGTCAATGTTCTGGCAGGAAGAGCCGGGAAATATTTCGGATAAGTCATACTTATCACATCCCGGTAGGGAGTGCTGATGCAGCAAAAAACGGCCCTGATACGCTTTTTTGGCGTACCAGAGCCGTTTTGCAGCCATCTTGCGCCGGGGCGTCAGCGCTTGATGTCGTAGTTCATGTTCATGAGGTTGCGGATGGTGCTGACATCGTCGGTGATGTTGGCATCGCCGTGGATGGTGTGCTTGATGGCGCTGCTGGCCACGGCAAAGTTGATCATATCCATGGCTTTGTAGTTGTGCAGCATGGCATAGATCAGGCCGCTGGCGAAGGCGTCGCCGCCGCCCACGCGGTCCAGAATGTTGAAGGTGAACAGCTTGCTCTCGAAGGTGTGGCCGTCGTACCACATAAAGGCCTTCAGGCTGTTCTCGCTGCCGCTGTGGGCGTAGCGGACGTGGCGGGCGATGCAGGTGAGGTTGGGGTAGCGCTCGATGAAGTGCTGGAAGATCTCGTCCTGCTGCTCATAGCTGGGCTGCAGGGGCACGCCGTCCTTCCAGTCGCCCTTGGAGTGGTCGTTCTCGTCCTTCCAGAGGTGGTACGGCTCGATGCCCAGCAGCACGTCCACATAGGGCAGGCACTCGGTACAGAAATCGCGGGCCTCGTCCCACGTCCAGAGGGTGGAGCGGAAGTTGCCGTCGAAGCTGACGGTCAGACCCTTCTTCTTGGCGACCTTGAGCATATCGATGATGAGGCCGCGGCAGTTGGGGGCCAGAGCCGGGGTGATGCCGCTCAGGTGCAGCCAGTCGAAGCCCTCCAGCAGGGCGTCCAGATCGACCTGAGAGAAATCGTACTCGGTGATGGCGCTGTGCTTGCGGTCATAGATGACCTTGGAGGGGCGGATGCCGTAGCCGGTCTCGAGGTAGTATGTACCCAGACGATTGGAGGGCGTCTCATCCGGCTCGGTGAGGATCATGGGGGTGCAGTGGACGTCGTTGGAGCGCAGCCAGCGCACGGCGCTTTTGCCGAGGCTGTTGTTCGGCACGACGCTGAAGAAGGTGCTGTCCACGCCGAGGTTTGCCAGTGCGAGGGCGATGTTGGCCTCGCTGCCGCCGTAGCTGGCCTCAAAGTTGGTGGCCATGCGGAGTTTTTCGTAGTTCGGCGGGGTCAGGCGCAGCATGATCTCGCCGCAGGTGATGAATTTCGGTCCGGTCGTCTCGTGGCCCAGAATGGGGTTGAAATGTTCCATAACGGTCCTCCTGTTGCTCTTCTCGGGCATTGGCCCCCGGCCTCGCCTATACCATTTCGAGGCGGGGGACGTTTGGCGCTCAGCAGGGCAGCCAGACCCTGAATGACGCACATCGTTGTATCCATTATAGTGCTTTCGGGAGCGTTTTGCAAGGAAAAGAAAGACACCGTGAGAGAAAATTTGGCGGGATTTTTGTGTATCATGACGAAATCAAATGCCGGTCAGGTCAAAACTCGGGGTATACTCCTCCCGAGCGCTGCTCTTCTGCTGCATATAGCCGTCCGTCAGCCCCAAGTCCATGGCCCGGTTGACCACCCGGCGATACTCGTAGGTGGTGATGCGCCGCCCGATGCCGTGGTCTGCGGCCTTGTAGAAGGGTGTGTACTGGCTCATGACGCTGGGGATGAAGCAGCCGGGGTCGGCCTGATTCCACGCGGCCATCTGGTCGAGGACGGCGAAGCTGTCGTCGATGTGGCCGGGCAGGGCCAGATGGCGGAGGATGACGCCTTTCTGCAATATGCCCTCGCCGTCGAACACCGGGCGGCCCGCCTGCGCCATCATGGCCTCGATGGCGGGCTTGGCCTGTGCGAAGTAGTCCGGCGCAGCGGAAAGCTCGGCGGAGAGGGAAGAGGATACGTATTTCAGGTCGGCCAGCCAGATGTCGATGGAGCCGCGCCACGCTTCCACGCTCTCCACCGTCTCGTAGCCGCCGGTGTTGCAGACGATGGGCAGATGCAGCCCCCCGGCCCGGGCGAGGTCCAGCGCGGCGATGATCCATGGCCGCCACTGGCCGGGGGTGACGAGGTTGATGTTGTGTGCGCCCTGCCGCTGCAGATCGAGAAAGATCTCGGCCAGATGCTCGGGCGTGATCTCCCTGCCCAGCCCCTCGGCGCTGATGGGGTAATTCTGGCAGAAGCAGCACTTGAGGGTGCAGCCCGAGAAAAACACCGTGCCGCTGCCCCGGGTGCCGCTGATGCACGGCTCCTCCCAGAAATGCAGGGCCGCGCGGGCGGCTTTCAGGGTGCGGCCCGCCCCGCAGAAGCCCACCTGCCCGGCTGCGCGGTCGGCGCGGCAGCGGCGGGGGCAGAGGGTGCAGGAGGCCGGAGGCGTCACGGAAAGAATTTTAGGCATATCGTCCAACTCCTATGAGAAAGAATCATAATAAATTATCCGGGGCTATTATATCATTTTTGTCCCCGGAAGTGGTATACTAAGAATGAATATTGCATGTCATGCAAGAATACTACATGATCTGGAGGAAACCATGCGCACAGAAAACGAAGAGATCCGGGACAACCTGAAATATCTGAGCCTTCTGGCCCGGGACTATCCCTCGCAGGCAGCGGCTGCCAGCGAGATCATCAGCACGCAGGCGCTGCTCAAGCTGCCCAAGGGCACCGAACACTTCATGAGTGACCTGCACGGCGAGAACGAGGCGTTCGTACATATCCTGAACTCCGCCTCCGGCGTCATCCGGGAGAAGGTGGACATCGTGCTGGGGGATGCAGTGCCGGAGGATACCCGCGCTGAGCTGGCGACCCTCATTTATTACCCGAACGAGAAGCTGCCCCAGCTCAAGCAGCGCTGCGCCGACGAGGAGGCGCTGGAACAGTGGTACAGCGAGACCCTGCTCCGCCTCATCAACATCTGCCGTCTCGTCTCCTCCAAACACACCCGGGAGCACGTCCGGGCCTGCCTGCCCTCCAGCTGCGGCTACATTCTGGATGAGCTGCTCCACGCCCACTTCGAGGACCACGACAAGGACCTCTACTACGGCCAGATCGTCGGCAGCATCATCGAAAATGGCCGCGCCGATAAGTTCATCGTCCGCCTCTGCGAGCTGATCAAGCGGCTGGCGGTGGACAAGCTCCACATCGTGGGCGACCTGTTCGACCGCGGCCCCCGGCCGGACGTCATCCTCGACCTGCTGATGCGCCACCACGATGTGGACATCCAGTGGGGCAACCACGATGTGGTCTGGATGGGCGCTGCGGCGGGCAGCCCCATCTGCATCTGTACCGTCCTGAAAACGACCCTCTCCTACCACAATCACGGCATGGTGGAGGACTGCTACGGCATCAACCTCCGCCATCTGCAGCGGATGGCGGAGCAGTTCTACGGCGAGGATGACCTGTCCATCTGGATGCCCCACACCGACGCCGCCCGCGGCCCCTACACCCCCGGGATGCTCCACCGCTGCGCCGTCATGCACAAGGCCATCACCATCCTGATGCTCAAGCTGGAGTGTCAGGTCATCGACCGCAACCCCGACTTCAAGATGGCGGACCGCGACTATTTGCGCCGCATCGACTGGGAAAAGGGCACCGTCGTGGTGGGAGGCAGGGAGTACCCCCTGCGGGACACCTCCTTCCCCACGGTAGACCCTGCCGACCCCACCGCCCTCAACAGCGATGAGAAGGTGGTGCTCCAGAAGCTGGTGCAGTCCTTCCGTCAGAGTGAGAAATTGCAGCAGCACGTCGAGTTCCTCTATGCCAAGGGCAGCGTCTACCACATCGAGAACGGCAACCTGCTCTACCACGGCGCGGTGCCCATGACCAAGAAGGGGACGTTCGCCGTGGAGCGGTTCGAGGGCCATGCCTACTCGGGCCGCGCCCTCATGGACTACTGCGACGAGCGCGCCCGCCGGGGCTATTTCGCCCCCGAGGGCAGCGCCGCCCGCCAGAGCGGACAGGATTTCCTGTGGTATCTGTGGTGCGGCAAGCTGTCGCCCCTGTATGGCCGCAGCGCCATGACCACCTTCGAGCGGCTGTATGTCGAAGACGCTTCCACCCACACCGAGGTAAAGGACCCCTATTATACATGGTATAATGAGGAAGCCGTCTGCCGCCGCATCCTTGCCGAGTTCGGCCTGCCCGGCACCAGCCACATCGTCAACGGCCATGTCCCCGTGCAGGAGAAGAAGGGCGAAAGCCCCATCAAGGGCGGCGGGCGCCTCGTGGTCATCGACGGCGGCTTCTGCCGCGCCTACCACGAGAAGACCGGCATTGCGGGCTACACGCTGGTCTATTCCAGCCGCACCATGTCCCTGCGTACCCACCAGCCCTTCGAGAGCGCCGAAAAGGCCGTGAATGAGAACCTCGACATCCTTTCCCAGAAGAACATCCTCGAGACGGAGAACCACCGCATCCTCGTGGAGGAGACGGACGAGGGCGAGGTGCTGCGGGAGAAGGTCCACGACCTCAAGCAGCTGGTCCGGGCCTATCAGCTGGGCTGGATCAAGGAGACCCGCTGCGACGACAGCGTGTGGTGAGCGGCGCTTTTGTAAAATTTTCCTTAAAAAGAGACAAAATCGGAGGATATTCGAAAAGAAACTGGGCAAAACAGAAAATAATCGATGAGCGTGCATTGGGGCTTTGCTTTTTGCTGGAAGTTGTGTATAATAAGATAGCTGTAAGTATACCGATTGGTTGTGAGCTTTGTACAGCGAGAAGGAATAAGCACCTTGAGTAATTCATCTTTGGGGCCTGCGGGGAGCGGGCTTGTGACAAGGAGATCATAAAATTGGAAAAGTTTGTTATTACGGGCGGTAAGCCCCTGCACGGCGAAGTCATCATCTCCGGCGCGAAGAATGCGGCTGTGGGCATCCTGCCCGCTACGATCTTGGCAGCAGACGTCTGCGTCATCGAGAATCTGCCGGACATCAGCGATGTGGCGGTGAGCCTGAAGATCCTGAGCGTGCTGGGCGCGAAGGTGCGGATGCTGAACAAGAACACCTACGAGATCGACACCACCCACCTGACCGGCACCAACGTCCCGGATGACCTGTCCCGCCAGATGCGCGCCAGCTATTACTTCCTCGGTGCGTTGCTGTCCCGGTTCGGCAAGGCACAGGTGGCCATGCCCGGCGGCTGCAACCTCGGCCCCCGCCCCATCGACCAGCACCTCAAGGTGTTCAGCGCACTGGGCGCAGACGACAGCGTGGACTACGGCATGATCACCGTCCACGCCGAGGAGCTGAACGGCGCACACATCTTCTTCGATAAGGTGAGCGTCGGCGCGACTATGAACGGGATGCTCTCTGCCGTGATGGCAAAGGGCCAGACCATCCTCGAGAACTGCGCCAAGGAGCCTCATGTCGTCGATCTGGCCAACTTCCTGAATATGTGCGGCGCAGACGTGCGCGGTGCAGGCACCGACGTCATCAAGGTGCGCGGTGTCGAGCGGATGCACGGCTGCACCTACAGCATCATCCCCGACCAGATCGAGGCCGGCAGCTATATGGTGGCCGCCGCAGCCACCGCCGGCGATGTGCTGGTGAAGAACGTCACCCCCAAGCACCTCGAGCCGATCACCGCAAAGCTCCGCCGTGCGGGGGTCGAGGTGGAGGAATTTGACGATGCTGTGCGGGTCCGCCGCACCGGCGACATCCTGCCCCTCAAGATCAACACCATGCCCCACCCGGGCTTCCCCACCGATATGCAGCCCCTGATGGGCGTCCTGCTCAGCGTGGCGAAGGGGACTTCCACCGTCACTGAGAGCGTCTGGGACAACCGTTTCCGCTACGTGGACGAGCTGCGCAAGATGGGCGCGAACGTGCAGGTGGACGGTCAGGTGGCCGTATTTGAGGGCGTCGAGAAGCTTTCTCCCGCCCCGCTGCGCGCCTCCGACCTGCGTGCCGGTGCAGCGATGGTGGTCGCGGCCCTGATGGCCGACGGCACCAGCGAGATCGAGGAGATCGGCCACATCGAGCGCGGCTATGAGAACATCGTCGAGAAGCTGCGCGGCCTTGGCGCAGACATCGAGAAGGTGGAGCGGGTGCCCGCTGCACTGGAACAGGCTATGTAATTGAGAAAAACCTCTCCGTCATCGTTTGCGCGATGCCGCCTCCCCGGACAAGGGGGAGACGCTGCATCAACGGACGTAAAGCAGACGGAGAGGTTTTGTTTGTTGAGGTTTATCATGTCTGAATTTATCTCGCTTTACTCCGGTTCGTCCGGCAACAGCAGCGTGGTGCGCTGCGGGCAGCGGTATCTCATCGTGGATATGGGCAAGGGCGTCCGGACCACCGGCGCGGCCCTCAAGGCGGCGGAGCTGGACCCCGCCGACTGCGACGGCATCCTTGTCACCCACGAGCACAGCGACCATGTGAAGGGGCTTTCCACCTTCCTGAAAAAGCATCCGCTGCCGGTGTACGGCGCGGAGGAGACGCTGGGGTTTCTGGAGGAGAACCATGTCGTCCCCCCCTCCTGCGATATGACGGCCCTGACGCCGGGCCGGGAAGCAGAGATTGGGGGATTCGGGGTCAAAGCCTTCCCCACCAGCCACGATGTGCCCTGCGTGGGCTACCGCATCCATACCCCCGACGAAAAGACCATGACCATCGCCACCGACCTCGGTGTGCTGACCCCCGTCGTACATGAAGCCCTCTCGGACTGCGACCTCGTGGCGCTGGAGAGCAACTACGACCTGCATATGCTCCGCAGCGGGCCGTACCCCTACTATCTGCGCGCCCGCATCGAGTCGGTGAGAGGACACCTCTCCAACGACGAGTGCGCAGCCAAGCTGCTGGAACTCATTCAGGGGGGCTGCAAGAAGTTCGCGCTCTGCCACCTCTCGCAGGAGAACAACACCCCCGCGCTGGCCTTGCAGACCGTTTTTTCCACCCTCGGTGCGGCGGGCGTCGTGCCGGACAGGGAGTGCATTGTCCAGACCCAGCGGCGGAACGAGGTCAGCCCCGCGCTGGCGTTCTGAACCAGAAACCAAGAGCAGGAAAAGGAGAAAAGAGCCTATGTCGTACATCATGGCGCTGGACGCCGGAACCACCTCCAACCGCTGCATCCTGTTCAATAAGGCAGGCGAGATCTGCAGCGTCGCGCAGAAGGAGTTTGCCCAGTATTACCCGAAGCCGGGCTGGGTGGAGCACGATGCCAACGAGATCTGGGCCACCCAGCTGGGCGTGGCCCTCTCGGCCATGAACAAGATCGGCGCCCGGGCGGAGGACATCGCTGCCATCGGCATCACCAACCAGCGGGAGACGACCATCGTCTGGGATAAGGAGACGGGCGAACCGATCTGCCACGCCATCGTCTGGCAGTGCCGCCGCACCAGCGAATACTGCGACGAGCTGAAGGCCCGGGGCCTGACGGAGAAATTCCGGCAGAAGACCGGCCTCATCATCGACGCCTATTTTTCGGCCACTAAGCTCAAGTGGATACTGGATCATATCCCCGGCGCCCGCGAAAGGGCCGAGCGGGGAGAACTGCTCTTCGGTACCGTGGAGACCTGGCTCATCTGGAAGCTGACCTGCGGAAAACTGCACGTCACCGACTATACCAACGCCAGCCGCACCATGATGTTCAACATCCACACGCTGGAATGGGACGACGAAATCTTGCAGGAGCTGAACATCCCCAAGCAGATGCTCCCCAAGCCGATGCCGTCCAGCGGCTTTTACGAGTACGCCGACCCGATGCACTTCGGCGGCGAGATCAAGATCGCCGGTGCGGCGGGCGACCAGCAGGCGGCCCTCTTCGGCCAGACCTGCTTTGCCTCCGGCGAAGCCAAGAACACCTTCGGCACCGGCGGCTTTCTGCTCATGAACACCGGCGAGACGCCCGTCACCTCCCGGAACGGCCTCGTGACCACCATCGCGTGGGGCCTCGACGGCAGGGTGGATTACGCGCTGGAAGGCTCGATCTTCGTGGCCGGTGCAGCCATCCAGTGGCTCCGCGATGAGCTGCGCCTGCTGGAAGAGTCCCGGGACTCGGAGTACATGGCCCGGAAGGTCCGGGACACCAACGGCTGTTACGTCGTGCCGGCCTTCACCGGCCTCGGCGCGCCCCACTGGGATCAGTACGCCCGGGGCACCATCGTGGGCCTTACCCGGGGCTGCAACAAGTACCACATCATCCGGGCCACGCTGGACAGCATCTGCTATCAGGTCAACGATGTCCTCCACGCCATGGCGGCGGACTCCGGCATCGCCATGAAGTCCCTCCGGGTGGACGGCGGCGCGTCGGCCAACGACTACCTCATGCAGACGATGGCCGACCTCAGCGACCTCGAGGTCAAGCGGCCCTGCTGTGTGGAGACGACGGCGCTGGGCGCGGCTTATCTGGCGGGCCTTGCCGTGGGCTACTGGCAGTCCACCGAGGACATCACCCGCAACTGGTCGGTGGACCGCGTGTTCCAACCGGCCATCTCCGAGGAGGAGCGGGCGAAGCGGATCAAGGGCTGGAACAAGGCCGTCCGCTGCGCCTACCACTGGGCGAAGGACGAAGAAGAGTAAGAACGAAAAAAAAGCCTCCGGCTCTGCACACTGGGTGCAGCCGGAGGCTTTTTGCATTATCGCATCAGGGATGGGGGGTCATTTCCGCCCGGTCAGCCGGTTCAGCAGCATCACGGCCAGAACGATGACGCCGATGACGAGCACGATGCCCAGCATTCCGATGACCATGATGGGCAGGGTGGTCATCCAAGAAGTAAGATGAAGCATTTCAGTCCCTCCTTTAGCTCATCAGGGTCAGGATCAGTCCGCCTGCGATGACGGAGGCGATCTGGCCCGAGACATTGACGCTGATGGAGTACATCAGCAGGAAATTCTGGTTGTCCTCCTCGAGGCCCATGCGGTTGACGACGCGGCCGCTCATGGGGAAGGCCGAGATGCCCGCTGCACCGATCATGGGGTTGAGCTTCTTGCCTGCCGGGAGGAAGAGGTTGATCAGCTTGGCGAAGAGGACGCCGCCGGCGGTGTCAAAGACGAAGGCCACGAGGCCCAGCGCGAGGATGAGCAGGGTGTCGGGCCGGACGAATTTGTCTGCCGTCATCTGCCCGGCCACGGTCAGGCCCAGCACGATGGTGATGAGGTTGGCGAGGATGTTCTGGGCCGTCTCGCTCAGGGCGTTCAGCACGCCGCACTCCCGCAGCAGGTTGCCGAACATCAAAAAGCCCACCAGCGCCACGCTGGCCGGGGCCACAAGCCCTGCGATGATGGTCACGACGATGGGGAAGAGGATCTTGGTCAGCTGGCTGACGCTGCCCTTCTGGTAGGGCATCCGGATGCGGCGCTCCTTCTGGGTGGTCAGCAGCTTGATGACCGGCGGCTGGACGATGGGCACCAGCGCCATATAGCTGTAGGCCGCCACCATGATGGCACCGAGGTACTGGGAGTTGAGGGTGTTTGCCACAAAGATGGCCGTGGGGCCGTCTGCCGCACCGATGACGGCGATGGAGGCTGCGTCCTTCAAATCGAAGAAGAAGCCTGCGAGGAAGAGGGTGAAGAAGATGCCGAACTGTGCCGCCGCGCCGAAGAGCATCAGCCACGGCTTTTCCAGCAGCGGGCCGAAATCGATCATCGCGCCGATGCCGATGAAAAGCAGCAGGGGAAACAGCTCGTTGGACATTCCTGCCTCAAACAGAGCCGAGATGGGGCCGACGGTGTCGCCCTGTGTGATCGCGCCCGACAAGGGCAGGTTGACGAGGATGGCGCCGAAGCCCATCGGAAGAAGCAGGCTCGGCTCCATTTTTTTTGCGATGGCAAGGTAGATGAGGAGCGCGCCGATGCCCCACATTACCACCATCTGCCACGTCAGGTTCCCGAAATTAGAGAACAGACTGGCGAATGCATTCCAGAATTCCATGTCATTGCCTCCTTTGAAATTTGCGGTGCAATGACGAAAAAAAGAGACTTCGGCCACAGCACCAGATACTGTGACAAAAGTCTCAAGCGAACGCATGACATCGGGCATTTCTGCCGTGCTGACGCTGTCATGCAGCACCCCCATAAGGCGGGATGCCCTTTACTCCCTTTTATCCAGACTATTAAACCAGAACCGGAGAGGATTGTCAAGGAAAATGCGGGGTTCTTAGCCGATTTTTAACACTTGGGGGACACAAAAGGCCGGGCAGACAGCCGCCCGGCCTTTTGGAGTCAATTTTTTACGACGGCCACCCGCCCGATGCCATAGCGGACAAAGAGGGGGAGAGCCTGCGCCGGGATGACCTCGCCGCTGACCACGATGGGGACAGCGGGCGGACAGGAGACCGCCGGTGCAGCGCAGATGCGGCCCACAGCCTCGGCAGCGGGCACCATCTCCTGTGGGGCGAGGACGGCCTCCCGGATGGCGGCGGAGCGGGGCTGCGGCTGAAGCGCCTCAGCCAGAGCCGCAAAGGCGGCGGCGTCGCTGTCCGAAGCGGGCGCAGCGGAAGATGCTTCGGCACAGAGAGCGTGAAGCGCTTTCTGGAGGCGGGCAAAGTCCTCAGCAGAACTCTCGGGGGAGGGCATCAGCACCAGATAGCGGGGGTCGGCATACTCGCACTCCACGCCCTGCTCCCGCAGAGCCTGCGCCAGCTGCTGGCCCGAGAGGCCCAGCACGGCGGCGTCCAGCGTCAGCTTGAGCGGCTCACGGTGCGCCCCGGTGAGGGGGAGGGCCAGCCCGGGCCGGAAGGCATCCAGCTCCCGGCAGAGCATCCCCAGACGCCAGCGGCAGAGGGCCAGCTTCTCCCGAAAGTCGTCTGCCAGCCGCGCATTGGCGGCGTCCAGCGACTGTAAGATGAGGTAGGACGGGCTGGTGGAGCCGAAGAGGGCCAGCGCATTGCGCACAGCAGCTTCGTCGGCCTGCACCGACGGCCCGAGGTGGAGATAGGCCCCGCCGGTGAGGACGGGCAGGGTCTTGTGGGCCGAGTCACAGCAGAGGTCGGCACCCAGCTGGATGGGGTGGCGGCTGCCCTCCTTCAGAAAGTGGAGGTAGGCCCCGTGGGCGTTGTCCACCAGAAGGGGGACGCCGTGGGCGTGGCAGACCGCCGCCAGCCCGGCGATGTCCTGCACGAAGCCCAGATAGTCCGGGCTGGTGAGGTAGACGCCGAAGGGGGTATGGCCCTCGGCGGTCAGCCCGTCCAATGCGCAGGCGAGGGCCTCCGGCTCCACAGGGCAGGTGCAGAGCGCCCCGGCGGCGTCCGGCGCGGGCCAGAGCCACTGGATGTCGAAGTCCAGCAGAGCCGCCGCGTAAAGCAGGGCCTTGTGGGCGTTCCGCGCCGCCAGCAGGACAGGACGGCCTGCCTTTGCGGGCCGCATTTGGAGCGCAAGGTGGAGCATGGCCCGGATGCACTGGCTGCTGCCCTCGGTGCTGTAATAGGTGCGGGCGGTGCCGAAGAGCTGCGCGGCGTTGGCCTCGCTCCGGGCGATGATGCCTTCGGCCTCGTACAGCTCGTCCGCGCCCGCAATTTCGGTGATGTCCAGCGCCTCACAGCCCAGCGGGCCGCAGCCCTTGTGGCCCGGCATATGCATCCGGGTGGTGCGCTGCTGGGCGTAGCGGCGGACAAAATCAACGATGGGAGTGTCCATAGGCGCTTATTCGCAGGCTTCGCCGTCTGCGCAGGCGTTGCAGGTGGTGCCCAGCTCGATGGGCACCTCGATGCCCTGCGCGGCAAGCTCCTGATTTTCGGCGACCTTGATCATGATGGCGCACTCGATGCGCTTTTTGAACAGCTCACAGCCGTACTCGTAGACGCCGGTGATGCTGCCGGTGGCGTGGTAGGCGTTGGCCGCGCAGCCGCCGGAGCAGTAGAGCTTGGCCCAGCAGTCCTTGCACTCCGGGCGGGCGTAGGCGTTGCAGTGCTTGAACTCATCCCGCACGGCGGTGTTGGTGACGCCCTTCCAGATGTCGCCCATCAGGTACTTGGGGTCGCCGACGAACTGGTGGCAGGGGTAGAGGTCGCCCCACGGGGTAACGGCCATGTACTCGGTGCCGGAGCCGCAGCCGGAGATGCGCTTGTAGATGCAGGGGCCGCCGGTGAGGTCGATCATGTAGTGGTAGAAGGTGAAGCCCCGGCCCTCGCGGTCGCGCTTGATCATCTCTTTGGCCAGGATCTCGTACTGCTCCTTCAGGATGGGCAGGTCCTCGGCGGTGAGGGCGCTGGGGTCGGTGGGCTTGGTGACGACAGGCTCCATGCTCAGCTCCGTGAAGCCGAGGTCGGCCATGTGGAAGATGTCGTTGGTGAAGTCGGTGTTGTAGTGGGTGTAGGTGCCGCGCATATAGTAGTTCTTGTCGCCGCGCTTCTTCACGAACTCCTGAAATTTCGGGACGATGGTGTCATAGCTGCCATGGCCGGCGTAGTCCTTGCGGAAGCGGTCGTGGACCTCCTTGCGGCCGTCGAGGCTCAGGACGACGTTGTGGCACTCCTTGTTGCAGAAGTCGATGACGTCGTCGTCGATGAGCACGCCGTTGGTGGTCATGGTGAAGCGGAAGTTCTTGTTGTGGATCTTTTCCTGCTCGCGGCAGTAGGCCACCAGCTTTTTCACCATGTCGAAGTTCATCAGCGGCTCGCCGCCGAAGAAATCGACCTCGAGGTTGCGGCGGGTGCCGGAGTTCTCGATGAGGAAGTCCATAGCCCGCTTACCCACCTCGAAGCTCATCAGGGCGCGGTCGCCCTGATAGCGGCCCTGCGAGGCGAAGCAGTAGGAGCAGTTGAGGTTGCAGGTGTGGGCGACGTGGAGGCAGAGCGCCTTGACCACCGTCTGGCGGTTCTTGAAGTCGAAAGCCATGTCTTTGTAGACGTCGGGAGCCCAAAGCTTGCCGGCGGCTTCCAGAGAGGCCACATCCTCGAGGCACTGGCGCAGGTCGGCCTCGGTGACGTCGGGGCGGTCGGCATACTTTGCCAGCATGGCGGCCACGATCTCGTCGGCAGAGTGCTCTTTGTACATCGCAATGACGTCGTAAGCCACGTCGTCCACGACATGGACCGAGCCGCTGCAGCTGTCCAGCACGATGTTATATCCGTTCAGTTGATACTGATGTACCATTTCATTCTCCAATCTATAATTGCCATAAAAAAATGCCGCCCTGCAAAGGCGGCATAGGGTCTGCAATGATTACTTATTGCTGTTCTCGCACTTCTGGTTTGCGACGCCGCAGGAGGTCTTGCAGGCAGACTGGCAAGAAGTCTGGCACTCGCCGCAGCCGCCGGTCACGACGCTCTTGGTCAGGTCACGAGTAGCGATAGTCTTAATACGTTCCATAATTGAAAACCTCTCTAAGCTCCAAAGTTTTGCATACAGCGCTCTGTATACAGTGTTATCTTTATGTATGATAACACGATGTTGGGATTCTGTCAAGATTCCGCGCGGCGTTTTTTAGCCCAGAGGCTGATACTTTTTCAGGATGGTGTGCAGCCCCAGCTCCCGGGCGCGGGCCAGCAGGTAGCGGTAGCGGCACAAAAGGGCCTGCCGCTCGTAGATGCGCTGTTCGATGAGGTCGGAGTCCACCTCGAGGTCGAACATCATCGCGTTCCGCCGCAGGCAGAACAGGCACTCTTTCAGCTCTTCCTCCAGCTCGGGGTCATAGCGCTCGTGCTCGCTGTCGCGGGGGATGCGGGGCGAAAGCAGCGTCTGGGTGGTCTTGGGGTGGGCTTGCAGCATAAGGCGTCCTCCTTTTGAAGTTTGTGTACCATAAAATAAAAATGGCAGAATAACATAGTTTACTTTATTATATGGTGCAGAGGACGCGGAAAATGCCAGATTCTGGATGACGCAAAAAGAGACCGCCGCCTTCGGGGGTTCGGGGGCGGCGAAAGTTTTTATTGGGCGATACGGTTGGCCCGTCTGATAGAGTCGAGTTCCAATGTAGAGCAGGCGTTGAGGTAAAGATTCAAGTCCGAGGTCGTTTGCAGCTGTGCGATGCGGGAGTTCAGCTCTTCACCCTGTGCCTGAATGCCCACCAGCTGGTTGGACATATTCTGGCAGCTGGCAAGAAGCTTGTCTGCTTTGCGGTTGGACTCCTGAATCGAGTCGTAGAGCAGTTCCTGATTCTCTTTGATTTCGTCCAGCTTGGAGAGGATTTGGTTGGTCTGGGTGATGATACGGTTCAGCCGCATTTCGGATTCAAGGATGTTGTATGCGCCTTCGTGGCCTTCGAGCCGTGTGCAGCGGCCAGAATCAAAGTATTCGTACAGGGAGCAGACGCAGGCATAGTTGCGGTATTTTGAATAAAGGACATCTTTATTGTAGATTTCATGCAGGCATTTTTTCGTTTTTGATAGCGTCGCATTCATGGTTTCCAAGTCTGACTGCAAAGATTCCTTCCGGATTTGTTCTAGGCGAATACGTTCTTCGTCATTAACAAGCGCCTGCTCGTACGCTTCCTGCTCCTCCTCGTATTGAGCTTTATTCTGTTTGCGTTCGCTGATGCAGTCCAGCAGCCATGCGAAGCCAAACCAAATACAAAACGCACCTACAAGCACACCAATAATGCAAATTATACCTATTGTCCATCCCCACCCCTTATCGTGAAGCATCCAATTTCCCCCGGATTTTATCATCCATGCAGAGGGCAGAATAATGATAGTTCCTAAAAGCCACGCCACCACAGGTAAGCCAATATCAATTTTCTCCTTTTTCAATTCCGGTTTTCGATAGTAGTTTGGAATTGTTAGCTGGCCAATCTCACGGCTCAGCTTTGAAATCAGATAACGCTGTGTATCTGCTTCCCGCTCAAGTTCAATGCATATTTTGAGGTACTCTTTGATTTCCGCAGCTTTCATTATCACACCATCCTTTTTGTTTTACGGGAGCATTGTCCGTAGTATGATAATACTCCACTTATGGATAGTTGTCAATAATCGGGTAATTCTCTATTCTTGAATCATAAAATTGATTTAGGATGGTCTGATTCATGATTTCGTTTGACCCGCTCTGGGATACCATGAAAAGAAAAGGCGTTTCGCAATATAAGCTCTTGAAGGATTATCACTTCAGCGCCGGACAGCTGAACCGTTTGCGGAGAAACTGCAATGTCAACACCTATACCTTGAATCAACTCTGCAAAATCCTCGATTGCAAAATCGAGGACGTCGCGGTCTATCTGGAAGAGGACGCTTCGGAGACGGAAGAACAAACTTGACGGACTTTCGCGGATTTCCAAAAATCTGCAAATTTTTTCAGATTTCCGCTTGACAAAGCGCCCGGAGGCGGGTATAATAGCACACGTTGACCGGCTCACCGCCGCGAGACAAAACCGAATAATGGGGATTTGCATAGTGGTAGTGCGGTAGACTCTGACTCTACTTGTGGGAGTTCGATTCTCTCATCCCCAACCAAGAAGCCATCTGATTCGCTCAGATGGCTTTTTTGTTTTGCTTTGGGGCCGGTGTGACACAAACTTCTGATTTTTTTCCGGCGGGCGGGGCTATACTGTTCTTTGATGCAACAGGGCAATACGGAAGATAGGAGCCATGCAGAAGATAGGAGCCACGCAAATGAGCATTTGGGATGCATTCGGCAAAGGACGGTACAAGGGCTTTTCCCGGGAGGCAGGGCAGCTGCTGGACAAGGCGGTGGAGCTGGCCGGAGGGCTGGGCTGCAAAAAAGCGGACACCGGCCATCTGCTGTGGGCGATGCTGCAATCGGACGGCGGCCCGGCGGCCCGCTTTCTGGCCGGGAAGAACATCTCGGAGCTGGAGGTGCGGCGGCAGCTCTCCGCCGGGCGGAGCGGCACGGCCCTCCGGCTGGCTCGGGGCGACATGGCGGCAGACCTGCGCCGGGCGATGGACTACGCCGTCATCGGGGCACAGAACGCCCACCTGAGCCGGGCCGAGCCGGAACACCTGCTCTGCGCCATGCTGGAAGACGCCGACTGCGCCGCCGGGGTCATGCTGGCTTCGATGGGCGTCCAGCTCACCGAGGCGGTGCGGGAGTGCCGCCAGCTTTCGGGGCAGTTCATCCTGCCCATCCAGCCCCGGACGTCCCCGCCTCTGCCGCGGGGGAGCCGGGCCAGCGACAAATACTGCCGCGACCTGACCCGCCGGGCGGCGGACGGTGAGCTGGACCCGGTGTTCTGCCGGGAAAAGGAGCTGGACCGGATGGTAGAGATACTATGCCGCCGCCAGAAAAATAACCCCTGTCTCGTGGGTGAACCGGGCGTGGGCAAGACCGCGCTGGCCGAGGGTCTGGCCCAGCGCATCGCCGACAAGCAGGTGCCCCGGATGCTGCAGGGGCGTCGGCTGCTGGCGCTGGATATGGCCAGCCTCGTGGCGGGCACCAAGTACCGGGGCGACTTCGAGGAGCGGTTCAAGAACCTGCTGGAGGAGCTTGTCCGGGATGGCAGCGCCATCCTCTTTGTGGATGAGTTCCACACCATCGTGGGCGCAGGCGCGGCAGAGGGGGCCATCGACGCGGCCAGCATCTTAAAGCCGGTGCTGGCCCGGGGCGAGCTGCAGCTCATCGGCGCGACGACGAATCAGGAGTTCCGCACCCACATCCAGAAGGATGCCGCCCTCGAGCGCCGCTTTGGGCGGGTGCAGATCGAAGAGCCGACCCCGAAGCAGGCGGTGGAGATTCTGGAAGGGCTGGCCCCCCGCTACGAGCGCTACCACGGCGTCCGCCTGCCCAATGAGGCCCTGCGGGAGGCGGTGGAGCTTTCGGTGCGATACCTGCCGGGACGCTGCCTGCCGGACAAGGCCATCGACCTTGTGGACGAGGCCTGCGCAGCGGTGCGCATCCGGGCCGAGCGGGAGGGGGAGAAGGACCCCGTCCTGAGCCGGAAGGAGATCGCCCGGGTGGTGGCGCAGGCCAGCGGCGTGCCCGCCGAGCGGGTGAGCGAAAAGGAGCGGGAGCGTCTGGCCCGCCTCGAGGAGCGGCTGAACGCCGAGGTGGTGGGACAGAGCCGGGCCGTGGCGGCGGTGGCCGGAGCCATCCGGCGCAGCCGAACGGGACTGGGCGAGCCGGGCAGGCCCATCGGGGCGCTGCTCTTCCTCGGGCCGACCGGCGTGGGCAAGACGGCGCTGGCAAAGGCGCTGGCCGAGAGCTGGTTCGGCAGCGGGAAAGCCCTGCTCAAGTTCGATATGTCGGAGTATCAGGAGCAGCACACGGTGGCCCGTCTGCTGGGTGCACCTCCGGGCTATCTGGGCCACGACGAGGGCGGTCAGCTCACCGAGGCCGTCCGCCGCCGCCCCTACAGCGTCGTCCTCTTCGACGAGATCGAAAAGGCCCACCCCGACATCCAGAACATCCTGCTGCAGATGCTGGAGGACGGCCAGCTCACCGACTCCATGGGCCGGAAGGCCGATTTCCGGAACACCATCGTCCTGCTGACGTCCAACCTCGGGGCACGGTTCCTCGCGGGGCAGAGCGCACCGCTGGGCTTTGGGGCGGGCAGCGAGGCCGCCTTTGAAAAGCAGTCGGAGGCCGCCGTCGCCGAGGCGAAAAAGTGGTTCCGGCCCGAGCTGGTGGGGCGGCTGGATGAGCTGATCGTCTTCCGCCCGCTGGAGGAGCAGAGCCTCTGCTCCATCGCCGAAAAGCTGCTGGGCCAGCTGGAAGAGCGTGCGGCCCGCAGCGGCTACCAGCTCACCCACACGGCCCGGGTCGGCCCGGCGCTGGCCGCAAAGGCCCGCTCGCCCTACGGGGCGCGGGAGCTGCGCCGACAGGTGGACCGTGCCGTGGAGCAGGCCTTCGCCGACCAGATCGCCTCCGGCAGCGTGAGCCTCGGCCAGCGCTGGACGGCAGACTGCACCGCCGACGGCACCATCGTGGTGGAGGAGACGCAGACGGCGGGCGTCGGGTGAAAAGCTCTTGCATCTGCTCTGGTTTTCCGCTATGATAGAGGGCAGAAATCACCAGAGGAGGAAGCCGAATGCGCTATCTGTTTTTGCTCAACCCCACCGCAGGCAAGCGGGACTGCACCACCGGGCTGACCCCGGCCATCCATGCCGCCGCCGGACGGGCGGGCATCCCGCCGGAGAAGCTGCAGGTCGTCGTGACCCAGTACGCGGGCCATGCCCGTGCGCTGGCTGCGGAGGCGGCGCGCACCGCCGAGGCCGAGGGCGAGCCGGTGCGCATCTGGACGGCGGGCGGCGACGGCACCTTCAATGAGGCACTGACGGGTGCCAATGGGTGCGCCCTTGCCGCCGTGGGGTGTCTGCCCTTTGGCAGCGGCAACGATTTCCTCCGCACCTACGGCACGAGGGAGGAGTTCAGCGACCTTGACGCGCAATTCGCGGGCGGGGCGGTGGACATCGACCTGATGGAGACCGACCTCGGCCTCTCGGCCACCATCTGCGCCGCCGGGCTGGACGCACAGGTGGCTTACGGCATCCCCCAGTTCCGGCGTATCCCCTTCTGCGGCGGCGAGATGGCCTACGCCCTCTCCATCGTCAGGCAGCTCTGCGGCCACATCGGCCGGAAGGTGGCGTTCACCATTGACGGCGAGGAGCTGACGGTGGACTGCCTGATGTGCGCGGTCTGCAATGGCCGCACTTACGGCGGCGGCTTCTACGCCGCGCCGGAGGCCCGGCCCGACGACGGCTGGCTGGACGTCTTTATCATCCGCAGGGTGGGCCGATTGACCATCGCCCGGCTGCTGGGGATGTACAAGGGCGGAAAGCACTTCCGGGACGGTGCGCTGACCGAGCAGGCGAAGCCCTACTTCCTCTACCGCCGGGCCAAGTGCGTCTCCCTGCGCCCTGCGGATGGGCGAGGCCCCATCGTGGCGACGGCGGACGGCGAGTGCGCCCCCTGCGAGGCCATCACCGCCCGGCTCAGGCCGCTGGCGGGGCACGTCCTGCTGCCGAAGCCCGCCTACGAGCGGTTCATGGCTCAGCGTGCCAGCGTATAAAAGGAGAGACTGCGGAAAGACTGCGAAGCGCCCTGCCGGGGGCGCTTTTTTGCTGTCATAAAATATTAACAAAGAAATTTGCAAAAACCCTTGATTTTTCTGCCGGAGATGAGTACAATACACTTAGCACTCAGGGAAATGGAGTGCTAAACACCCGGAAGGGAAAGCCCCGGGCCATAAAAAAGTTTCACTTTTATTTTATAATAGGAGGGCAAGAACGATGAAGATCATTCCTCTTGCAGACCGTGTTGTTATCAAGACTGTTGAGGTCGAGGAGACCACCAAGGGCGGCCTCATCCTGACCGGCAGCGCCAAGGAGAAGCCGCAGGTGGCACAGGTCGTGGCCGTCGGCCCCGGCGGTGTCGTGGACGGCAAGGAAGTCAAGATGACCGTCAAGGTGGGCGATAAGGTGCTCACCAGCAAATACTCCGGCACCGAGGTCAAGGTGGACGGCGAAGAGTGCACCATCGTGCGTCAGGCCGACATTCTGGCCATCGTGGAGTAAGCGTCTTTCCCTCACACTGGATAATCAAGCTTTTACGAAGGAGCGATAAAATATGGCTAAGCAGATCAAGCAGGGCGAGGAAGCCCGCAAGGCACTGTGTGCCGGTATCGACACTCTGGCAGATACTGTTAAGATCACCCTCGGCCCCAAGGGCCGCAACGTGGTGCTGAGCAAGAAGTTCGGCGCCCCCGTCATCACCAACGATGGTGTCACCATCGCCAAGGAGATCGAGCTGAAGGACGAGTTCGAGAACATGGGCGCACAGCTGGTGCGTGAGGTCGCCACCAAGACCAACGACGCCGCAGGCGACGGCACCACCACCGCTACCGTTCTGGCACAGGCAATGGTCACCGAGGGCATGAAGAATGTCACCGCCGGTGCAAACCCGATGGACATCCGCCGCGGCATGAGCAAGGCTGTCACCAAGGCTGTCGAGACCATCAAGGCCCACAGCCAGAAGGTGAAGGACTCCAACGACATCGCCCGCGTCGGCACCATTTCTGCCGGTGATCCCGAGATCGGCCGCCTCATCGCAGAGGCCATGGAGAAGGTCACCTCCGACGGCGTCATCACCATCGAGGAGAACAAGACCACCGCTGAGACCTACAACGAGATCGTCGAAGGTATGCAGTTTGACCGCGGCTACCTGACCCCCTATATGGTCACCGATACCGACAAGATGGAGGCTGTTCTGGACAACGCCGCCATCCTGATCACCGATAAGAAGATCAGCGTCATCCAGGATCTGGTCCCCCTGCTGGAGCAGGTCATGCAGAACGGCATGAAGCTGCTGATCGTGGCTGAGGACATCGAGGGCGAGGCTCTGTCCACCCTGATCGTCAACCGCCTGCGCGGCACCCTGAACGTCTGCGCCGTCAAGGCCCCCGGCTTCGGCGACCGCCGCAAGGAGATGCTGCAGGACATCGCCATCCTGACCGGCGGCACCGTCGTGTCTGCTGACCTCGGCTACGAGCTGAAGGACGTTACCGTCGATATGCTGGGCCACGCCCGTCAGGTCAAGGTCACCAAGGAGAACACCACCATCGTGGGCGGCGCAGGCGACAAGGACGCCATCGCATCCCGCATCGCACAGATCCGCAACCAGATCGAGGCTGCTACCAGCGACTTTGACCGCGAGAAGCTGCAGGAGCGTCTGGCAAAGCTGGCGGGCGGCGTGGCCGTCATCAAGGTCGGCGCTGCCACTGAGGTCGAGATGAAGGACAAGAAGCTCCGCATCGAGGACGCTCTGAACGCCACCAAGGCGGCTGTTCAGGAGGGCGTCGTCGCTGGCGGCGGCACTGCCCCCATCAACGCCATCCCCGCAGTCCGTGAGCTGTGCGACACGCTGGAAGGCGACGAGCGCACCGGCGCAAAGATCGTCCTGAAGGCTCTGGAGGCTCCTCTGCGCCAGATCGCCAAGAACGCCGGCCTCGAGGGCAGCGTCATCATCGACAAGATTGTCTCTGCCAACAAGCCCAACTACGGCTTCGACGCCCAGAATGAGGTCTACGTGGAGGATATGATTGCCGCAGGCATCGTTGACCCCACCAAGGTCACCCGCTCCGCTCTGGAGAACGCAGCTTCCGTCGCTGAGATGGTGCTGACCACCGAGAGCCTCGTGGCCGACCTGCCCGAACCCCCGGCTGCTCCTGCTGCCGGCGGCGATATGGGCGGCATGGGCGGTATGTACTAATAACTGCCTAAAAACCGCATGAATCCTTGATTTTTGGAGCGCGCAAAAGCGGATTTACGCCAAACTTACGCCACTTACGCCAAAAATCAAAGCGCATTATAGGGTAACAAAATCGGCACTCGCTGAAAAGCGGGTGCCGATTTTTTTGTCTAGGGGATTTGAAGACTCATGAAACCCACTGATGGTTTCTGCGAGCGGCAGACTGTCAGCGGCTTTATTGTTGACGAAAAACAAAGGTAGGGATACAATAAGCCAAAATCCTAAAATGCCAAACAACCCAAGTGTCTGAAGGAAAAAGAGAATGCCATTGTGGATGCGTTGGAGCATTTTAAGATGGTATAAAAAGAAATCCCACGATTTACAAGCACTTGCCTGCCTGCAAATCGTGGGATTTTGTTTTAATGTGAATTGTTCGACCCAAGTTTTCTTTGTTGGCTCAAAAGAACTAGACATTAAAAAGGAAGTTCATCGTCATTAATTTGTACGCTAATTGTTGAGAGGCGACCGTAAATATTATCAAACAATACCTTTTGCTTGCTGGGGGAAAGACTTGTTACCATTTTATAGAAATCTATTACAGATTGGACATCTATATCTCTTTGGGCGTTGTAATTATAATCGCACGAGATAAAGCAGTCAATCAACTTCGTATTATTTTGAACATAATACTCTAAAGAAGAAGATTTAATGAACTCCTCCAATCTTGATAATGTAACCGATATATTATTGATTGGAGAATATTTATTTAGATAGTGATTGATGTGGCTCGACAATATATCTGCAAAATGACGATATATTTCTTTTTGACGGTTTGAGAAGTTTATTTGACTCATTACACCGGCCGATATATCATTCGTGATATCATGAAAAGATACATATCGTTGGTGAGGGTCTACTTTTACCATCTTTTCAATGATATGATGAAACTGAAAATCCCGAGTATCTTCCTTGAGAAGATGTTCAAACAATATTCCTACGAAATAAATTTCTGTCTGCTCATTATAGTCACCACTCAATTTTACTTCATCTGGCATTTCCGTAGCAGGCCAATTGAGTACGATGCTGTTTTCATCCTTGCTTGTACTCTCTAAATGCTTTCCAAATCCGAAATCAATAATCTTAGCGTTTTCATTTTTGTCGATAAGAATATTTGCTGGTCGGATATCTCTGTGCAATATATTATGTTGTTCGAGATATTCAAAAGCTGATATTACTTCTCGAAATATGTCATTCCAATCTTTTCCCCATGGAGTAGGTTCAAACTTGTCAATGGTGGTACCATCAACATATTCCATTTGAAGATAGCCTGTCTTTACTTCAGGGAAGAGATAATAGTTGTATATCCGTACAATGTTAGGATGCGAGATGTTGAAGAGAATGACAATTTCATCGACAAATCTATTGTAGTATTCATCAACGTGTCGGTAATCTTTTGGAACATATTTTTTGATTGCAAATTGGATACCTGTTGTTTCATCGAGAAACAAATGTGTATCACCCGTGCCTCCAGCTCCTAATGGCTTTATATATGTAAGGTTCTTCTTGGTATTAAAAGTAATAATATCGCCATTATTCATATCGACAAACCTCCTCTATTGTTGAGTATTATAACACATAATATGAAAGAATTCCACGAAAGAATTCACAAGTATACAATTTTACTGTTAAAAAACATAATAGATATGATGCAAAGAACATACAACAACAACCGCCCAGCGACCTTACGGTCTCGCTGGGCGGCTTATTTTTTGCGTTTCCACAACAGATATTCTTCGTAGCGGTGCATCTCGTTCTGTTCTTCTTCGGTCAGGCGCTGGCGCTGGAGGCGGGCTTTGTCGGAGGGATCGTAATCGGACAAACCTAACAGAAAATCAGAAGAAGTATGATAGCGTCTGCAAATTGCAACCAGTGTTGAATGGTCAGGAGAACTTTTGTCGTGCTCCCAACTGCGGACAGTAGAAACCGAAACACTAAGAGCTTTTGCTAACACTTGTTGCTTTTCACCATTCAGCTTTCGTAATTCTGCCAGCCGCTCACCAATCATCTAGCGCACCACCCTTCTTTGCTTTCAAGTATAGAGAATCTTATTACTTTTGGCAAAAAGCGCCGAAATTCTTGTGAATTAGCCATAAAAGTGATAATATTATTGTTAGTATTGGCGGGAAGTGCTAAGAACATTATCACTTCCGCCGCAACGCTAAGGCAAAGCGAGGGAATCCCCGTTGGAACAACTGATCGACTTTCACGCACCGGAAGTGCAGGCGGTGCTGGATACGCTACTAAAAGATAAATCCACCGGTAAAAATATCATCTGGGCCACCGACCCGCCGGAGGAGCTGCAAACGGTGATGTACGAACCTGTCACGGATAAATCCCAGATCACCACCCAGCAGCTCGGGCTGACCCACTACGAGGTGGTGCTGCCCCGGATGATGAAGCAGACCGACACCCAGCAGCAGCGCACTCGCAAAAAAGGCGAAGTATTCTCGCCCGCATGGGTCTGCAACAAGATGAACAACGCACTGGACGCCGACTGGTTCCGTGGGCTGGGGGCAGAGGAGAGCGCCGGGCAGTTCACGGTGGAGCTGCCCCAAGGCTGGCAGACGGTGGAAACGCCGGTGCAGTTCCCGGCTTGCGGGGGCAAGACCCCGGCATGGGTGCAGTATGTGCAGAGCCGCCGCTTGGAGGTGACCTGCGGCGAAGCCCCCTTTCTGGCGTCCCGGTACGATGCCGCCACCGGCGAGATGATCCCGGTAGCCCGGCGCATTGGTATTCTGGACCGCAAGCTGCGTGTAGTAAGCGAGAACGCCGCCACAGAGGACGAGTGGCGCAAATATGCCACCCATGCGGTGCAGTCCACCTACGGCTACGAGTATCAGGGCGATAACCTTTTGCTGGCGAGGGTTAACCTGCTGCTGACCTATGCAGAGCATCTGCAAGCCCGCTGGCAGCGCAAGCTCACAAAAGAGGAGTTACAGCCTATCGCCAACATCATCAGCTGGAACCTGTGGCAGATGGACGGCTTGCACCTCTCTGTGCCCGGCGGCAAGCCTCAGCCGGAGGCAGAACAGCTTGACCTCTTTTCCATGTTCGGGGCGGCAGAGCCGCAGCCGCCCACGGTATCCTGCAAAGTGAAAAACTGGCGCAAGGGCAGCCATGGAACGACCCAGAACTTTGAAACCATTCAGGAAGGGAGTACCAGCATGAAGTTTGATTATGTCATCGGAAACCCGCCGTATCAGGATGAAACCCTTGGCGATAACAAAGGGTTTGCACCGCCAGTATATAACAAATTTCTGGATGCGTCTTATGAAATTGCAGATAAGGTGGAAATGATTCACCCTGCACGGTTTTTGTTCAATGCTGGCTCTACGCCGAAGGCATGGAATGAGAAGATGCTGAGTGATCCGCACTTGACAGTCTTGCATTATGAATCTGATAGTTCAAAAATCTTTGCAAACACAGATATTAAGGGCGGTGTTGTAATTACATACCGCGACAAAGTGAAGAATTACGGTGCGATTGAGCATTTTATTGTGTTCGATGAACTAAGAAGTATTGCTCGTAAAATTGGAAAAACAGACTATGTATCGTTAAGTAAGGCGATTTATGCAGCAGAATCGTATCGTTTCACAGAAACGATGCACAAAGAGAACTCAAGCGTGGAGTCTCTGCTAAGTAAAGGTCATAAATACGACTTCAAGTCGAATGTTTTAAGTAAACTCGATAATATTGTGTTCTTCTCTGAAATGCCGAAGGACGGAAGTTCTTACATAAAGATTTTGGGTCTGGACGGAAGCAAGCGCACAGAGAAATGGATTAGAAAAGATTACGTCCGTGTCCCTGAAAATTTTGGGAGTTATAAGGTTTTTATCTCCAAAGCAAACGGTAGTGGTGCTTTTGGCGAAACTCTCTCAGCACCGATAATTGCTGAACCGGGCATAGGACATACGCAGACATTTATGTCTATTGGAAAATGCGAAAGTGAACAAGAAGCTATCGCAATAACAAAGTATGTAAAAACAAAATTTGCAAGGGCAATGCTTGGGGTACTAAAAATTACGCAGGACTGTCCGGCACCAAAATGGAAATACGTTCCCCTTCAAGATTTTACCGCCCATTCCGACATTGATTGGAGCA
>ENA-UOJV01000782-UOJV01000782.1-human-gut-metagenome-genome-assembly--contig:-C82-NODE-782-length-42349-cov-9.807940_pt1 | contig 42349 bp, 53 predicted proteins | sample MGYA00242356_ERZ723903 | MGnify/ENA metagenome assembly ERZ723903
GATGTCGTATACACGGGTCAAATTTGAGCAGACACACATAATTCGACCCGCGTCGGAAGGAACGTTTCGGCGTTTTTCACAAACTTTGCGGTTTGACCCGCTCAGCCGACCCCGGCGCATTCCTCTTTTAGGCGCATTAGTCCATTATGTGATACTAATGCAGTATACACCCTAAAAGTCCAGTTGTCAAGCCATTTTTCACGATTTCTGTGCATTTTTTTGATTTTTGCCGGTTTATTCCGCACACCCGGCAGCGTGTCAATTTTCTTCGTTTTAGGGGTTGATATTTTTATTTTGCACGTTCCATACCAAAACAGCCTTGTGCAATTTGTCTATCTTGTCTCTTGTATTCTGAAGTAGGACTTTATCAGAAAGATTTCTCTGCCCTGTTACGCGGCGACCGTAAAGCCGATCGCAACAGATGCCCCTTACCGCAACGACCCCTCTCGTGAAAATGATATTTCCGCTATTCATGGCGCAGCGCACGCGGAGCCATTTCCAATCGTTCCGTTCCACTTCTGTACAAAAAAGCCTCCGAAAAATCCGCAGATTTTTCAGAGGCTCCCTCTTATAATGTTATCAGCGCTTCACTCATCCAGATAATCCCGCAGGCGCTTGGCGCGGCTGGGATGCCGCAGCTTACGCAGGGCTTTGGCTTCGATCTGCCGCACCCGCTCCCGGGTCACGTTGAACTCCCGGCCCAGCTCTTCCAGCGTACGGGAACGCCCGTCCTCCAGCCCGAAGCGCAGGGCGATCACCCGCTCTTCCCGGGGCGTCAAGCTCTTGAGCACGTTCATCAGTTCCCGGCGCAGCAGCTGCCGCCCGGCTTCGTCCACCGGAACACCCGCTTCCTCATCCTGAATGAAATCCTCCAGATGGGCATCCTCTTCCTCGCCCACCGGCGTTTCCAGACTGATGGGATCCTGTGCCAGCTGCAGCAGTTCCCGCACCCGGTCCGGTTCCAGATCCAGCTGCACGGCGATTTCCTCCACCGTGGGCTCCCGGCCATTTTTGCGCAGCAGCTCCCCTGCTGTCTTTTTGACCCGGTTGATGTTCTCCACCAGATGCACCGGAATGCGGATGGTACGGCCCTGGTCTGCAATCGCACGGGTAATGGACTGCCGGATCCACCAGGTGGCGTAGGTGGAAAACTTGAAGCCGCGCTCCGGCTCAAACTTTTCGGCCGCCTTCATCAGGCCGAGGTTTCCTTCCTGAATCAGGTCCAGAAACGGCAGCCCCCGCCCGACATAGCGCTTGGCCACCGACACCACCAGCCGCAGGTTGGCTTCGCTCAGAGCACGGCGAGCGTCGGCGTCCCCGGCCTGTGCGGCGCGGGCAAGGTCTGCTTCCTGCTGTGCCGTAAGCAGCGGCACCCGGCCGATCTCCTTTAAATAGGTGTGCACTGGGTCATCCAGCGCCACGCCCTCGGCGGAGAGTTCATGTTCCAGCTGACCAAGCTGCGTTTCGTCCAGCGGCGGAAGCTCCGCTTCCTCGTCCTCGGCAATGTGCACGCCCCGGGCCTCCAGCGCTTCGTACAGTTCATCCAGCCGGGCCACATCATAGTCCGCCTCGTCCATGGCGCGGCTGATCTGGTCCGGGGTCAGGGTCTTGCGCCGGGCGTGCGCCGCCAGCGTCCGGGCCAGTTCCTCGGTCTGCGACAATTTCTGCATGATTCCTGCTCCTTTCCTCTCCTGCTCCAGCCGGAGGGGAAAGCGGGCCTCATTCTTCTTCGCACACGAGCCCCTGCTTTTTTTCGCGCATCGACTGGAAGTAGCTGCTCAGTTCCTCGTTTGTCATGCTGGCCGCCTTGCTTGCCACGGGCATGCCCCGGGCAATGCGGTCCAGATACAGCCGGATGTCATCCGGTGTACAGTTCACATCGCTGTATTGTGCCGCAAGATGGCTCAGTTCATTCAGGGCCTCCTCCCCGGCAAAAGCGTGCAGGGCGGTCAGGCTGATCTCCACGCCTTGCTCCCGGCACCGCAGCATGGCTTCATACAGCTCCTTCTGCTGGGGCTGGATGAACTGCTCTGCCGTCAGCTGGCCCTGGACCAGGTCCAGATACCGGGGTTCCCGGAGGATGGCTGCCAACAGCCGCTGCTGGGCACTGACGATGCCCAGGGCCTGGCTGCCTCCGGCGGTGTAGGACACCTTGATCTGGTCCATCTCCCCGGACCGCAGCACCTGCCGGTCATGCTCCCGGCGGCGTTTGCTGCCTGCCTTTTTTACGGCCGTTTCCAGCTGGGTCATGATGGCGGTCTTGGAGATGTTAGTCTCTTCTGCCAGCCGCCCGGCGTAGACCTCCTGCTCGGTGGGGCTGGACCGCTGGGCCAGCAAGTCCACCGCCTGCTTGACATACTCCAGCCGCTGGGCATCCTGCGAAAGGTCATACTGACTGCGCAGTCGTCCCAGACGGAAGTCCAGCGCATTGCCCACGCCGTCCAGCAGTGCCTTGAAGCGCTCGGCGCCATACTTTTTGATGTACTCATCCGGGTCCTTGGCACCGGGGATCTGCAGCACGCCCACCTTGACCGGACTGTTGCGGAACAGCTCCAGCGACCGCAGGGTGGCCTTCTGGCCCGCCTCGTCCGAGTCGTAGCTCAGGATGACCTCGTCCGCGTACTCGCTGATGAGCCGCACCTGATCCGGGGTCAGGGCCGTGCCGCAGGCACACACTGCTGTGTCGATGCCGGCCTGCTGCATGCTGATGACGTCCATATAGCCCTCGCACAGCACGAACCGCCGGGACGCACTGCGCTTGGCGATCTGCAGCGCGAATACCGTGTCCGACTTGTGGTAGACCAGCGTTTCCGGGCTGTTGACGTATTTGGGCTTGGAGTCATCCAGCACGCGGCCGCCAAAGGCGATGATGTTGCCCCGCAGGTCGAAGATGGGGGTCATCACCCGCTTCCAGAACAGGCAGTAGATCCGCCCGGACGGACTGCGCTTGAACAGGCCACTGGCGTCCAGCTCCTGCTGATTGTAGCCCTTGTCGCGCAAAAACTGATACAGGGCCTGCCCGTCGTTGGGGGCATAGCCCAGCCCGAACCGGACGATGGTCTTGTCGTCCAGGCCGCGCCGTCGCCAGTAGGCACGGGCCTGCCGGGCCTCCTCCACAGTGGAGTTGAGGCAGGCATGGAAAAACCGTGCCGCTTCCTTGTTCATGGACAGGATGCGGCTGCGCATCCTGCCGGTCTTGTCGTCCTCCTGGGGCTCCGGCATCCCGGCCCGGGCCGCCAGCATCTTGACGGCCTCCGGGTAGTCGATGCTGTTGATCTTTTTGGCAAAGGTAATGGCATCGCCGCCGGCCCCGCAGCCAAAGCAGTAAAAGCTCTGGGTGTCCGGGTAGACGTAAAAGGAGGGCGATTTTTCACTGTGGAAGGGGCACAGCCCGCCGTACAGCCGCCCCTTGCGCTTGAGCTGCACATAGCTGCCCACCAACTCCACGATGTCGGTGCGGCGGGTCAGTTCCTCAATGTATTCGTGTGGGATCATGGATTTTCAAACGACCTTTCCGGTTTATAGAACATGCCACTTCTGCGGCACAAAAAGCTCCTCAAAGGTACAGATGGCAAACTCGTCGCTCATACCGCTGATGTAGTCGGTCACCGCGCGGTCACGGCCTTCCTGATACGCCAGCTGAACGTAGAAATTGGACATCCGGTCGATGTGGTTCAGGTAGTAGTCATACAGCTCCCCGATCACCTTGTCCACCTTTTGTTCCTCGCGTTTGGCGGTTTTGTCCACATAGACGGTGGCGTACATGAAGTCCCGCAGGGCCAGAAAGGCCTCATTCTCCTCCGTACCCACCCGTACATTGCCGTCGCTATTGCGCAGGATGCTGTTGATCATGGTCGTGATGCGGGCGGATTTGGTGGTGCCCAGCACTGCGGTGCAGTCCCTTGGCAGGATGTCCGGGTCCAGCACACCGGCGTGCACGGCGTCCTCGATGTCGTGGTTGACGTAGGCGATCTGGTCTGCCATGCGTACGATGCGCCCTTCCGGGGTGGCAGCCCAGGTGCCTTTGGTGTGGGTCACGATACCGTTGCGCACTTCCCAGCTCAGGTTGAGGCCCCTGCCCTCTTTTTCCAGCTTGTCCACCACCCGCAGGCTCTGCACATAATGCTTGAACCCGCCCGGGCAGAGCTGGTTAAGCGCCCGTTCTCCGGCGTGGCCAAAGGGCGTGTGGCCCAGGTCATGGGCCAGGCTGATGGCCTCGGTCAGGTCCTCGTTCAGGCGCAGGGCGCGGGCAATGGTGCGGGCGATCTGCGACACCTCCAGCGTATGGGTCAGCCGGGTGCGGTACAGGTCCCCTTCCGGGGACAGGAATACCTGGGTCTTTTGCTTCAGGCGGCGGAACGCCTTGCAGTGCAGCACCCGGTCGCGGTCACGCTGAAACACCGGGCGCAGCGGATCCTGCGGCTCCGGCACCGCCCGGCCGCGGCTGGCATCGCTGAAGGTCGCCCACGGTGCAAAGGTCAGGTGTTCGATCTCTTCGGTTCTCTGGCGCACATCCATGCTGGTCCCCTCCCTTTTCTGGTTCTTCTCCCCCCTTTCCACCGGAAATCCCGGCGCAGCCGATCCCACGCGCCGCGCCTGCGGCAATTGTAGCACAACGGCCCTGTCGAAGGGGGAAGTTCTGTGTCAGCTCCTAAAATTCACTTGATTTTTAAAAAGGTGCGTAGAATGGCTCAGACACTGTTGCCTCCGCCCCGCCCCGGGTCAGCTCCCGCAGCTGTTCCAGCAGCGGACCTTCGGTGTGTTCCGGCATCTGCCAGCGCAGGGTGACCCGGTCGGCGAACTCCGGCGCAGCCTGCTTTGCCCCGGCGGCGTCGATGAGCAGGGATGCCCGCTCGTAAAGAGAATAGTCCACCGTCATGCGCAACTCCACCACACTGCGCACCGTGACCACCTCGGCATTTTCCAGCGCGCGGGCCGTGGCCGTGGTGTACGCACGCACCAGCCCGCCGGTGCCCAGCAGCACCCCGCCGAAGTAACGGGTGATCACCACGATCAGATCCGTCAGGCCGCTGTGCTGCAGCACCTCCAGTGCCGGGGTCCCGGCCGTTTTGGCCGGCTCGCCATCGTCGGAGTAGCGTTCCCGATTCCCCTCCTGCAGCCGGTAAGCATACACGTTGTGCCGCGCCGTGCGGTTGGCCGCGCGCACCTGCTCCAGGAATGCCACGGCGGCCTCCTCGCTGTCCGCAAAGGAGAGCTGCGCAATGAAGCGGCTCTTCTTCTCTTCGTATTCGCCCACGGCCGTACCGCGGATGGTCCGGTAATCCTCCACAATGGTTCCTCCTGCGTGTTATTCAGAATCAGTATAACATAAAACGCCATTTGTGCAAGTGAAAAGCCCGGCAGCTTTCGCTGCCGGGCTTTCCTCGCACACAACTTTTCAAGAAAGGGAGAAGGTATCTTGGTATGATGATGAAGAGGATATCACTTGGTGAAGATCTGGATTCACTGATGGCCCCAGGTGCTGCTGCTGTTGTAGTAGTAGCCAACGCCCATGGCACGGGCTTCGGGGTTCAGAATGTTGGCACGATGGCCTTCGGACTGCATCCAGGCATCCACGACCTCCTGCGGAGAAACGCTGCCCCAGGCGGCGTTCTCACCGGTGGGAGCTGCGGTCACGCCGTACTCCTTGAGCACGGTGAAGCACTTGCTGCCATCCGGACGGGTATGGGAGTTGACGGTAGCGATCTCTTCAGCACGCTTCTGTGCGGCAGCGGTCAGGTTGGCATCGCCCATCACCAGCGGGGTCAGGCCGTACTTTGCACGCTCGACATTGACCAGATCCAGCACTTCCTGACGGAAGTCATCGGTGTGAGAGTTTTCGGGGTAAGAGAAGATCAGCACCCAGTAGTTGCCGTAGGCACCGCCCTCATAGTGGCCGACACTCACGGTGGTGGCATCCACATTCAGGATGCGCTCACGGGCGAAATCGAGGTTCATCCACTGGTCCATGGCGGAGTCCGGAGTGGACACGCCGGCCAGATAGTTCTCGCCAACGGACACATCGCCGATGCCGTTCTCGGCAAAAACGGTGAAGTCGCGCTGACCGTTGGGACGCACATAAGAATACGTGGTAGCCAGCTCTTCGGCACGCTCAGCAGCGGCGGCGTTGTGGGCGGCATCGCCCAGCTCCACGCTGTTCAGACCGGCCTTTGCACGGGCCTTGTTGATGAGCTTCAGGAAATCCTTCTGGTACATCTGGTCCTGTGCGCTGATGTAGGAGTTTTCTTCGTCGATGTCCGCAGAAACCGACACAGTGTTCTGTGCAGCGCTCGCAGCCAGAGGCTTGAGCGGAGATGCGCAGCCAAACATCACAGCCAGCGTCATAGCAGCTGCCGCGATCTTCTGAACAGTACGCATTTCGAGTTTCATAAGACATCCTCCTGATACAGCTTTTTGTATAAAAGCCGTTTTGCATTTGATCGGTTGCGCGTTGCAAATCCGTTTTGCAACTCGTGCGTTTCACAAGTGCAACTCTTGTGTCACAAGAGTATCACAAGAACATCTCATCGTCAAGGGGTTTTGCGCAATTTTTCGGGACAAAAATGCAAAAAATTCAAAAATCGGTCCGTTCAGAATCGTAACACAAGTGCAACTGCATCCGGAAGCGCCCCCTTTTCCCGTTACGCTTGTGTTGCGCTTCGAGTGCGTTTTCCGGGAAGTGCAACACATTTTTGTTCTTTCGCTCACCTTTCTCTCAAAAGTCCGACTTGGCAAAATTGCATATCATTGCATTCTTATTCATTTGATTGCATATTGTGTATTCTTCGTTTTTCCCGTACACAAAAAAAGACACCGCGCCCTGCATTTCTGCAAAGCGCGGTGCCCGCGTTTCGATCGGTTTCCGGTCAGTTCATCTCTTCCAGAGCCTTCTTCAGGTTCTGTGCGATCTGGTCCGGGCAGCTGGTGTTGCGGAACCCGCACAGCGTACCGTCCAGACGTGCAATGACGTCCTCGGCCTTCATGCCGGTGACCAGCTGGCAGATGCCTTTCAGGTTGCCGTTGCAGCCGCCGATGACCTCGATGGATGCAATGGTGTGGTCGTCGTTCAGGACAAAATTGGTCTGCTTGGAGCAGGTGCCTTTGTTTGCAAAGCTGAATTCCTTGCTCATGGTTTCAAACTTCCTCTCTCTTTCTTATAAAGGAAAAGCCTTTTCCGGCTTTATCGTGTACCATTGCCGCCGCCCCGTTTGCGGGCGATCTCCTGCAGGCGGGTGACCGTCTCGTCCGGAGCGGTACAAGTGCCGATGGGATGGGGCACCTTGTGGTTGCGGCCATGGAAATCCGTCCCGGCCGTGGGCACAAGGCCGTATTCCCGGCAAAGCTGCACGCACTCCGCGCGGTCCTCCGGGCTGTTGCTGGGGTGGTCCACCTCAATGCCGTCGATGGCGCCTTCTGCCGCCAATTCGCGCACCAGCGGCATGCTCTTGTAGACGGTGGGATGCGCAAACACCACTGCACCGCCGCTGGCCTTGGCCGTGGCCAGCACTTCCCGCACCGGCAGATACTCCGGCGAGTGCAGCACGATGCCGCGGGGATTCCAGCCGAACAGCTTGTGGTAGGTCCCGCCGTAAATGCTGCCGTCACTCAGGCCAAGCTCCCCCAGCACCTGCATGATGCCGCTTTTGTAGATCACGCCGCTTTCGGCCGCCGTCTCCCAGACAAGCTCCTCGGTGAACTGCGGGTACATCGCCTCCAGCTCATGGACCGTCTGCAGGCCGCAGGCATTGCGCCGCTGCTTCATGATCTCGCAGTGCTCCCGGAGCGGGACACAGTCCAGGTTGGGGTAATAGCACAGCAGATGCACCCGGTGCTGGCGCTCAAAATCGTAACCGGTCAGCTCCACCGCTGGGATCAGCTCCACGCCCTCCTGTCGGGGATGGGCGTAGCAGTACGCCGCACTCAGGGTGGTGTCGTGGTCGGAGATGGCAATGGCATGCAGCCCGGTACGGGCCGCGATGCCCGGCAGGCGCTGGATGGGCACCGAGCCGTCGGAACAGGTGGAATGGTTGTGAAGATCGCAGGACATGGAAACGCCTCTTTAATGTTTGTAGAAATTGATCAGGCAGCCGTCGGCCAGGATCTGACGCTCGTCGTCGGTCAGCGGAGCCATGTAGAGGTCAAATGCCTTGGGTTCATCACCCAGCACATAGGCCTTGATGTCCTTCAGGTCGCCCTTGAGCGCTTCACGCACATTGGGGATGAGGATGTAATCCCCCAGCCCGAAGGGCGTAGCCCCGGCCAGCTGCAGGGGCAGCATGCCCCAGTTGATCAGGTTGGAGCGGTAACGCTTGGTGGCGTACTCGGTGACGATGTTGGCCCCGGCACCCAGCACACGCTGGCAGCTGGCGGCCTGCTCACGGGCGGAGCCGTCGCCCGGCTTGACTGCAAAGATGGTGGAGGCGATCTGCAGGTCGTTCCAGGTCAGGTTCTCGCAGCCGGGCACGGCGTGCACCTTTGCCAGCAGGGCGTCGTCTGCCGTACCGGCACGGCGGCCTTCCTCTTCGGCACGCACGGCCTTGGCACGGCCCACATACTCCGGGTCCTTGCGGCTGAGGGTGAACTCGGCCAGACCCAGGGGGTTGGAGCGGTAGGAGGAAGTCTCACCGGAGGGGATCAGCTCGTCGGTGGTCGTAACAGGGTCGGTGATGTAGGACGCTACCTTCAGCAGCAGGTTGTTGCCCAGCGGTGCGATCTCCGGCCAGTCCTTGATGTTGGGGCCCAGCTTGAGCAGGGCGTCGTAGTCGCCCTTGCCAAAGCCCTGATACACGCGGGTGTCGTAGCTGGAAGGATCGTACTGGTACTCCGGCACGGTGGGATCGTAGTCGATGTCGGTGGCCGGGGTCAGGATGCCGCCATTGGCCGTGGTGGCCGCAATGCTGCGGGCATCCATCAGGGCCACACCCGCCAGCTGGCCATTGCCGGGCTTGGAGCCTTCGCGGCTGGGGAAGTTGCGGGTGGTGTGGCGGATGGACAGTGCCCCGTTGGCGGGCACATCGCCTGCGCCGAAGCAGGGGCCGCAGAAAGCCGTGCGCACGGTGGCACCGCTGGCCATCAGTTCGCTGATCACGCCGGTGCGCACCAGTTCCATCATGATGGGCTGACTGCCGGGGTACACACTGAGGGCGTAGTCGCCGCAGCCGCCGGTGCGGCCCTTGAGGATGGAAGCCGCCTCATAGATGCTGTCATACAAACCGCCTGCACAACCGGCGATCACGCCCTGGTCCACCCGCAGCTTGCCGTTCTCGATCTTGCTGCACAGGTCCAGGTGCACATCCTTGCGGCCGATGAGCTTCTGCACATCCTCTTCGCAGGCGTGCAGGATGTCCTCCAGATTGGCGTTCAGCTCTTCGATGGTAAAGGCATTGGAGGGGTGCATGGGCAGAGCGATCATCGGACGGATGGCCGACAGATCCACTTCCACAACGCCGTCATAGTAGGCAAGGTCCGCCGGGGCCAGCTTCTTGTAATCCGCAGCACGGCCGTGCACGGCAAGGAACTTCTGCGTGGTCTCATCGGTCTCCCAGATGGAGGACAGGCAGGTGGTCTCGGTGGTCATGGCGTCGATGGCGTTGCGGGTGTCCTGCCGCAGGGAGGCAATGCCGGGGCCGACGAACTCCATGACCTTGTTCTTGACATAGCCGCTCTTGAACAGCTTGCCCACCAGCGCAATGGCCACATCGTGGGGGCCGCAGCCGGCAGGCAGGCTGCCGGTGAGGTAAATGGCCACCACACCCGGACGGGCCACATCGTAGGTGCGGCCCAGCAGCTGCTTTGCCAGCTCGCCGCCGCCCTCGCCGATGGCCATGGTGCCCAGTGCACCGTAGCGGGTGTGGGAGTCCGAGCCAAGGATCATTTTGCCGCAGCCGGCAAACTTTTCACGCATGTACTGGTGGATGACAGCCAGATGCGGGGGCACAAAGATGCCGCCGTACTTTTTGGCAGCCGACAGGCCGAAGCGGTGGTCATCCTCGTTGATGGTGCCGCCCACGGCGCACAGGCTGTTGTGGCAGTTGGTGAGCACATACGGGATGGGGAACTTTTCCAGGCCGGACGCGCGGGCCGTCTGGATGATGCCCACAAAGGTGATGTCATGGCTGGCCATGGCGTCAAACTTGATCTTCAGGTTTTCGGCATCGCCGCTGGTGTTGTGAGCCTGCAGAATGCTGTAGGCCATGGTACCGGTCTTGGCGTTTTCCACCGCAGCGGCATCAAAGCCCTTGGCGGCCAGTGCTGCCGGTGCGTTGCCGTCTGCCGGCACCCACTCGCCGCGGGCATAGTATGCGCCGCCGGTGCTGCATTTGATCATATCCAACATCTCGATTCGCCTCTCTTTTTCTGTTTCCCGCCCGCCGCAGTTTGCGGGCACTGCCCCGGCAGGACGGCCAGCGGCCCCCTGCCCCATTACGATCACGGATCGTATCGTTTTTTATTATAGCATGAAACCATGGAAAGAAAAAGCACTTTTTCCGAATGAACTGTGAACAGACCGCAAAGCCTCTCCATCCGCTCGACCGCAGCATGTGCATATCATCCCCTTTCCGGAATACAAGCATGAAAAAAAAGCACCCAAGAACCATCGTTCTCAGGTGCTTTTCTTCATGCCGCCGACGGGGGTCGAACCCGGTCCAGAACTTTTCCGGCGAAAACCCGGCATGCACATTCAACGCACTTCCGTTAAATTCCGAAATCCGCTTCTCCGGGAAGGAAACCGCAAACACGGTGCGAGAAATAGAAACGTGTTACAAAATGTGTTATTTCTCAAGACTTTCCGGATCAAGAACCCTGCTGAGGACGTTGTCCAGGTCGGCGGCAGTCTGCACATCCTCGCCATGAATAAGATGCGCGTAGATTCCGAATGTGTCCATTTGGCGGGAGTGGCCAACCAAGGGCTTGACTTGCCCCTCTGGCAGCGTTTTTGCCAGTGATACAAACGTGTGCCGGAGATTATACGGCGGGACATAGTGCAGGCCGTTGGTCTCGCAGTAGCGCCGCCAATATTTTCTATAGGTGTCCTCACAGGAGATGCAAAACACGCTCTCCTGCCCGCCTGTCAGCTTTTTCTGTGCCTGCAGAATAGCGGCCGCACTATCGGTGAGTGCAAAGGCGCGCACAGCGTTGTCGTTCTTGCCGCGGGTTTCCTCGCCACGGGTGTTTATAGCTCGCCGGATCTTCACCCGGCCACCCTTAACGTCCTTCCAGCTCAGTCCGATCAGCTCGCCCGGACGAAGGCCAGTCACAACGCTAAACCTGTACGCATTGACATAAGGATCCTCGATCAGTTTGCCGTCCAGGATCGTAGTGTCCACCTCAAAAAGTGTACGCAGATCCTCCGGCTGCAATATTTCTTTTTCCTTGGAGCGTGCACCCTTTGGCACATGCAGTTCTTCCGGCCGCAGAGTGGACATTTTGCTCAGGCGCAGCCATTTGCAGAACATGGTCAAATCCGTGCACATGTTGGAAAGGTATTTTTTGCTCAGTCCTCCTGCAAATCCTTTGTTGATGATGGCTTGCAGCTGTTGTTCCGTCAGGTCTCCCACACGCCTCCGGCCAATGACTGGACGCACCCAGACGTTCCACCGGCTCTGGATCGGTTCCCAGTTGGAGCGGCTGGTGGTCAGTTTCAGCTCGCCGATCCACTGCGGATAGGCTGCTTCTACCAGCATCCGAGTATTGCTGATGCCGTCATCCAGCCATGCGTCCGCCTTTGCATTGGCTTCACGCTGGCCGGTGCGGCCGGGCTTTGAGCTGGTAAAGGATCTGCGCACACCATTCTTTTGGACGTTGATCTGCCAGCGCTGCTGATTCGGCAGCCAGGCTGCCGTGTTGGTCCGTTTTCCCATAAAATGCACCTCCACAGATACACTTTGACAAGCCTGCCCGGAGGTGGTATCATAAACCTGTACGGTTCCCCAACTGTACAGTCTGTGATGCCATCCGGCAAGCAGATTCTTCTCCCCTGGCGTTGGCGCGCCGGGGGATTTTTTTGATTATTGGTAACGAATGTTAACTGTGACGAACGGTCCGCTTTGGTTCTTGATCATTTCAGCATCTGGAGTGATCGTCTTGTACTCACCACCAGTGATGGCAGCTGTAACCTCTTTCAAATTATGCTGGCGCAGAATTTCCTTGACATGCGGAGCTTCATCGGCACTAATATAGCCAATCTTTTCGCCCTCGACGGTTACCATTACAGCATTCGGGTCATGTGAGTTGTCAGGTTCTTCCACAAGTTTTGCCACCTTTGTTGTGCGGCAGAAGCGATAGACTTTTTGATTGACCTTGCCTGCATTTATAAGTGCTTTACATGTCTTTCTCCAATCCGGATTTGGAATGGCAACTTTTTCAATCGCCGCTTTGCAGTAATGAGAACCAGCAAGTTTGAATTCTTCCTGCCTTTCCTGAGCCGAAATTTCCAAAGAGGTATTTTTTGTTGTTGAACCATTTGAAGCAGCATTAGGGTCTACTGTTTTCCCGATTCCTAATGCCATTAGAATTGCGCCAATGACGCCATACAGGACAACATAAAGCACTGCGCCGATCAAAACGCCTGAGATAATAGAAATTCCAATTTCATGCCCGTGTGTTAGATAATAGCCAATGCAGCCCCCGATGCTAACCACTGCAATAATAAGGTTCGGAATAATCGGCATCTTATACTGAATATTTTTTGTTTCGGGTGCAGGGTTGTTAGCCGCTGACATTTTGGTGGTTCTGGATTTTTTCTTTCCGCTGCTTTCGGCAACATATGAAATACCAGTACCCGGAATGGAAGCAGTTACACGATCCTTTCCTTTGGCTGTTTTTGTGTACCTTAGACCTTTCACACCATAACTATAGCCAATCCCAGATTTGCTGAAATTGATACGCAGTCCACCCAATTTCACGCTTCTTCGGTATCGAAATCCCATGATGTTTTCCTCCTCACTGTGGCTGATATTGAGGCCCGAAAATATGTACCTTTACCTGATAGGCCCCCTGGAATTCCACATTACTGTAGTCCATTTTTAACCGATTCAGCGAATAGCGGCCATTATAAAGATATCCCGTTCCAATCTCTTTAATATCTGACCAAGACTGTTCAATTTGTTTATCGGAAAGAGAATCATCCATCACCTTCAAAAAGTCCCGATACACAGAATACAATTCCTCTGATTCTTCGGAACAATCATCCAGAAGAATGTCCAGACCGTTTGCGCTGTTGACCAGTTCTACATACAAATTGTCGGTTTGAATCAGCGCTTTTGTTCTGACATTTCCCTGACGTATTTGTTCGACGGCAAATGGATGCTCCGCAAATTCATTGTAAGCCTCAAAAAAAGCATTCAGCCCTTTATCAGTTTTGAAGTAAACAATAGAATTTTCATCAGTCCGCACAACAGAGGCGCTTTTCTCTGCCGTTGCAGGAGCTGAACCGCCACAGCCACCCAAGACTATTGCCAGCGCACAGATTACGGCACATCTCCGTACTCGTCCTTTCACTGCAATACCCTCCTGTTTTAAATATCGCGGCAAAGGCCGACGGCCTTACCTTCGATCGCAACGGTGTTCATGTCCTCTTTACTCAGAATGATAGATTCAAATGCCGGGTTTTCAGGACGCAGTTCAATAAAATTATCATGCAGATAAACGTGCTTTAAGGTGGCCTCCTCGCCGATGCGCACAGCGGCAATCTCACCATTCTCAACGGTGGGCTGGCTGCGGATCGCCACCAGATCGCCGTTGTGGATGCGAGGCTCCATGCTGTCACCTTCGCAGGTCAGCGTGAAAGTGGAATGCCAGCGAGACGGCACGCAGACCATCTGCTCCACATTTTCCTCAGCAGTAATGGGAGTTCCGCATGCGATCCGGCCTACCAGAGGTACCCAGTCCATTTCGGGATTCGGCTGAAATCCCGGAGGGATAGGACGTGGCTCTGCAACCGTAGGGTTATCGTCCACAATGGCACTTTTAGCAATGCCAAAATAATTTGCCATTTTTTCTACGGCCCCCATACGAGGCACTTTGATACCGAGTTCCCAAGTGGACACCGCCTTGTCGCTAACGCCGGCAATCTTGCCGAGTTCAGCTTGCGACAGCCCGTGCTCCAACCGGATTTTTTTAATATTTTCGGCGATGCTCAATTGAATCACTCCTTATATGTACAGATTACACCAAAAGTAGAATCATGTCAACATTTATTTGAAAATCTTCTACTTTAAGTTCTTGGCATTCTACCAAAAGTGGAGTATAGTATTCTCGACCCCAGACGAAAGGAGGTGCGAATTTGGGATTCACTGTTAAGCAGGCCCGTCAGTATGCCGGTTTCACGCAGCGTGAAATGGCAGAAAAACTCGGCGTTTCGCGCGATACATACCGTAGAATCGAGCAATCGCCCGAAGATGCCACCGTTGCCACCGCGAAAAGAATCAGTGAGGTCGTAGGTATTCCCATCGACCAAATTTTTTTCGCCAGTGCATCTACTTAAAGTAGATATTTCGAGAAAGGAGGACAAAAGCCATGAGAAGGCCAAGAAGCCCTTACCTGAAGCTGGCCCGCCTCATCGAGGACGAAGGGTTTGAGCACCGGGAGTTCGCCAAGCTGGTCGGCATGGGTGAAAGTACCCTGTCCACCCGCCTGAACCCGAAGCCGGAGCAAAAGAACAATGAGTGGCGCCATTACGAAATCACCGCCATTTGCAGGGAGCTGCACATTCCACAGGAACAGATCGGAGAGTATTTTTTCCCGACAGTCGAGAAAGGAGCATGAACATGAAGGCAAAACTTTACATCGACAGTGAGGACTCGACCATCAAGGTCGAAGGTGGTCCCAGCGACGTGCTGCATCTTCTGGTGTGCGCAATCGCCCAGATTCTGAAGAGCTATTTCCCGGACGATTTTGAGCGGCAGATGGGCTTGGCGTCTGGACTGCTCTACAACACGATCCGCGCGCTGAAAGAGGAGGACGACGATGAAGATTAAATCCACCGTTTTGCAGGTGCTGGCAGCCGCCAGTCTGGGCGCAGGCCTGCTGTATGCTATGGGCATCGAGGGCGGGGCCCAGCTGGGCGGCACGATCACCGACGGCGAGTTCACCACCGCCATGGTGCTTGTGCTGGCAGCTGTCTTTTTCATGCGCCTAGGCTTTGCCGCCCAGGACGCCGAGGAGCGGGCCAGTCGGAAAGTCCACAAGCAGGCCAGGAACACCGTGAAGAGCAAACGGAAGGTGGGTTGATGCATGACCGCCAAGGAGTACGTCGAGAGCCTGCACAGGAAATACAGACGGCTCGCCCAACGCAACCGGGATGCAGTGACGACGGCCCGCTGGCTGTCTGATCAGCACCAGTGCGAGGGCCGGGCCGAGGCCTATGACATTGTGGCCGAGGAGCTGGAAGGTGTGCTGCAGCTCATGGAGGACAAGCCCCATGCCTGACCTCGTCAACAATGCCTTTTGGTACACCGTGTGGGACGCCAAAACCGGCGACCTGCTGGCCAGCGGCACGGCCGCCATGCGTGCCCGGCGGCTGGGCTATGCCAGTGCAAACAGCTTTGCCGCTTCCGTCTGCCACTGGCTCAAGGACGGCAGGCAGCACGTCAAGTACATTTGCCAGCGGGAGCTCATCCCGCGCAGCGAGGTGGACAGCCTGACGCCACCCCGGAGAAAGGAGCCCCATGAAACTCACTGACCGCAAGGCCCATGTGCTGGCCTATCTGGTGCAGGAACTGCCCCTCAAGTGGCAGGACAGGGACTGTGTGGCACATCTGGCCGGGGCAGCTGCCAAGCTCAGCACGGCAGCTGCATCCATTGAGAGCAACGCAGCCTACTGCATCAAGACGGAGGGCTGCCTGGACGTCAACGAGCTGGAACGCATTCCCTCCAACTATATCCGGGAGGCCGCCATGTCCTGCGGCACGGCTCTTGCCTATCTGGAGCTTACCGCAGCCATGCAGGGCTGGGAACCCCGCCAGATCCTGAAGCTGGCCGATTCCGGCTATGAGCTGGCCCACGGAGAAAACGGCTTTGAAAAGCCTGCCCGCGAGCACGGCATGGACGAAGTGGGCTACCACTATGCATCCGCCGACCAGCGTGCCGAATGGATCAGAGTACTCTCCCGGCCCAAAAAGGAAGAGCCCGCCGGTGGTAACGACACCGACGAGCCCAAAGGATGATGGATTTTCTACTCACCATCATCCTGATGATATCACATCAGAAAGGATTTTACAAATGAAAGGTATTTTGATCGAGCCGGGCAAGTCCCCGGAAGTCACCTCTCTGCCGGACACCCTGCAGGGCATCGAGGCCCGTCTGCAGTGCCCCTGTGAGCAGAAGGTTTTGCCCCGCACGCCGGCAGTGCTGGTGTACGGCATCATGGGTAGAGACTTGAACCGCATCTATCGCGGCCAACACCTCTACGGGCCCATCCTGTGCTATGGCTGGCGGAACAACACCCTGCAGCCGCTGAGCAAGGACCTGCAGGCCGAGATGCTGGACCGCCTGAAGGATACGGAGGTGCGGGTATGATCATCAGCCAGAACAGCAACGATGTTTACTACGCCTATACCCGTGGGCGCTTCTGGCGCTGGGACGGATCCGCACGGGTCTGGAAGGAAAGCCATCTGCTGGCCCAGAAGTTCGACAAGGCCAAGGCAGCTGAAAAGCATCTGACCCCGGAAGCGTTTCTGACCGGCGATGAGTTCATCCCCATGGACGACTACGAGCTTCCGCAGTCGATGCTTACGGCCCTCAGGGATGCCAAGCCCTGCAAGAACGCCCCCATCGACCCAGTGGAAGAGGATTCTTCCTTGGGTGTTCCTGCTTCCTGCATCTGCTCTACCTGCACCTGTGGCGGGTGCAAAGAAGAATGCTTCGGAAACTGCCACAGCTGCGGCCATCCCGTGCAGGAGTGCAACAGCTACCAGACCGAAGGCGAAAAGCATTTAACTCCCGCTCACTCTGCGGATGTTGACAAACCGGAAGTGCCCGGAACCCAGACGACACAGGACAAGCCCCTGACCACCGTGCCGGATGAGATGCGCCCGGCGTTTGATTACTCCGGGCTGGATGCACAGACGGTGGATGACCTGCACTTTGCAGAAAAGGAGTACCAGCACGGCAAAAAGCTGGCCGAGCGCGGCCTTGTTCGCATGGGTGATGCCATTGCCATTGCGCATGAAGCGCTGTGCGGAGTTGTCGCAATTTGCGACAACTCGAAGCACGGCAACCGTGGGGATGACACCTTCCGGGCGTGGTGCGTGTCCATCGGCATCACCAAAGATACCGCTTACCGGCTGCTGCAGGTGGCCGCCCTGATGGACCACAGCAGCCCCCGCCAGCAGAAGGTGCTGAAAGAGTTATCTCCGTCTCTGCTGTATGCCGTGGCGAAGCCCAACGCCCCCGCAGAGCTGGTGGCACAGGTCAAGAGCGGTGATATCACAACGCACAAGCAGTATCAGGACCTGCTGGCCCAGATCAAAGCCGAGAAAGAGCGGGCCGATGCTGCCGAGGCTGAGCGGGACAAGCTGCTGGGTGCCCAGAATCGGGCTGCTTGGGCGGAAAGCCACATCCAAGATGTCGAAGCCCAGCGGGATGCCGCCCTTGCGGACGTGCAGGGCCTGACCGAACAGAACGCCAAGCTGAAAGAGCGCGCCGACTCGGCCGAAGCCCGGGAAGAAGAAGCATGGAAGATGCAAAGCAAGGCCGAAGCCCGCGCCCACAAAGCCGAGGACGCCCTGAAGCATCAGCCCATTACCGCCGTGGTGGACGAGGAAGAGGTGGACCGCCGTGCCGCAGAAAAGGCGTGGAGTCTTGCGGATGCCCGCAACCGGGAATTGCAGGAAGAGAATGACCGCCTGAAAAAGAACAGCGCCCAGCTGGAACGCCGGATGAAGGCCGTGACCAGCCGGATGGACGACCTTGGACAGACCGACTTTGAAACCGCCAATCACTGCCCGGAGGCAATGCTTGCCATCTGGAACAGCTGCAAGGGCAGCTATTCCCGCCTGACGGGTGAGGACTTGGAAAACACCTTCCAGTACATCTGCAACACGCTGAATAGCATCCGGCAGGAAGCCGCATTGCTCTGCCGCCAGCCGGAGGGCTACGACGGAGGTGCCGCCTGATGAACCCGATGTATGACCTTGCCCTGGACGGCTACGGCCCGCCGCTGGAGCCGCCGGATGGTTATTATTTCCTGACCAACGAACAGCAGGCCGCACAGGAAGCGGCGGAACAGGAGAAAGACGAAGATGACGAATGAACTGACTGTCCGGGTGGAACGCCCGGTCATTCCGGCCATGAGCTGGAATGAGGAAGAAGTCCAGAAAAATTTGGACGAGCTTCTGGCCGCCTACACCGGCCGGGTGTACACGCCGGAATCCATCAAGGACGCCAAGGCCGACCGGGCCGCCGTCAACAAGTGGGACAAGCAGCTGGGCGACGCTCTGCGGGCCGCGAAGAAGCTCTATACCGACCCGCTGGAAGCCTTTGGCCAGCGCATCAAGGCCATGCAGGCCCAGTGCAAGCAGGTGTCCGGGGCCATTGACCAGCAGGTCAAGGCCGTGGAGCAGGCCGAGCGGGAGGAAAAAGCGTCCTCCCTGCGGCTGGTCTACCGGGACTGCATCGGGGAGCTGGAACCGCTGATCTCTTTTGACCGGCTGCTGGTGTCCCAGTGGCTGAACAAGACCTTTGACCTTGCCAGAGCGTCCAAGGAGCTGCGCCTGGCGGTGGAGACCCGGCGGGAAGAACTGCGCCTGATCCGGGACACCTGCGGCGAGGACGCCGAAGCCTGCACCACCGAATACCTGCGGGCGTTCAGCGTCAACGACGCCCTGCACGAGCACCAGCGTCGGCAGGATGCCCGCGCCGCACAGGCCGAGGCCGAGGCCGAAGCCCGGCGGCAGGCCGCAGAGCGGGCAAAAGCCGCCGCACCGGTCACCGCCCCGCCTTCGGAAGAGGAACGGCAGGTGCGGGAGGAAGCCCGGCAGACCGCACAGAGCAATGCCTTTGTCACGGCTTCCGGTCGGCTGGATTGTGAGGTTCTGCAGCAGTTCGCACAGCCCGCCGCACCGGCCCGCAAACGCTATTCCTTCTGGGTGGAGTTCACCCCGGAGGACATCGCATGGTTCAAGCAGGGGGCCGCAGAGCGCGGCTTCCGGTATGGTTCTGTTAAGTAATGCAGGAGGTAATTTATATGGCATTCACTCGCAACGGCGCATCTGCGCCCACCACGTCCGCACCCGCTTCCGCCCCGGTCCAGGGCACCACAGCCCGCATGGCTGCTATGCAGCAGCGCGCCACCCAGAGCACGGCCCTGCAGGCCGCTTCCCCGTCCGTGCCGGTGGAGATCACCGCCGCAGATGGCCAGCATTTCACGGTCAGCTTTGCCGACGTGCGCAACTTCATCTGCGCCAAGGCCACCGACGCCGAGTGCAAGATCTTTCTGGAGACCTGCAAGCAGTACCGGCTGAACCCCTTCACAAAAGAGGCCTATCTGATCCACTACGACAACAACAGCGAGGACACCCCCAGCACCATCGTCCTGGGCAAGAACTGTTACATACAGATGGCCGAACGGCACCCGGCCTTTGACGGCTTTGAGGCCGGCATCATCGTGCTGGACACGGAAGCCGGGCAGCGGGACCACCGGGAGGGTTCCATCGTCTATGAGGGCGAGGAGCTTCTGGGCGGCTGGGCCAAGGTCTACCGGAAAGACCGCACCCGCCCCAGCTACGAGGAGGTGAAGCTGGCCGAGTACGACACCGGCAAATCCCTCTGGAAGGGCAAGAAGGCCACCATGATCCGTAAGGTGGCCCTGGTGCATGCTCTGCGGGAGGCATTTCCGTCCACCTTCGGCACCCTGTACGATGAGAGTGAAGTGCCCGTCCGGGTGGATGCCGAGGGCACGGCACGGGAGCTGGATGATGCGGCCCCTTCTCCCCGCTGGACCCGCATCCGGGACACCGCTGCCCAGGCGGACGCCCTGGCCGTGGAGGATGCCGACGAACCCGCTGACGACCCCTTTGCCGGAGGTGAGGACGCATGATCATCAAGACGAGCACCGGGGTGCTGCTCCATGGCACCCTCGCCAAGGATCCGGAGATCCGGAATGCCGGCCAGAAACAGGTGCTCAAGTTTGACATCAAGGTCCACAGCGTGAAGAACGCCGCCGGGAACTGGGAGGGCCTGTATGTGCAGGTAAACGTCTGGCACGGGCTGGAGCAGTGGGACGGGATGCTGCAGAAGGGCGACTATGTCACGGTCTATGCGCGGGAGCTGAAGAGCCGCGAATACAACGGCAAGACCTATTACAACGTGGACGCTGATGACATCCAGCCCGGCGGGCTGGTGACCTTCCGTTGGATGCAGACGCTGGCCGACATGATGGCCGCCCCTGCCGTGCCGGAGATGTCCCCCACCGAGGAGGCAACGCCCTTTGACCCGCCTCCGGCCCCGGCCCCTGTGCAGACCTCTTTGCAGGGCGGCCAGATGTACCCCGGTGAGCACCTTGCCGACTATGCGACCCGCAGTGCAGCAGCACCCGCCGCAGACCTTCCCGCAGACGACGCCCTCATCGAAGACACCGATGACCTGCCGTTTTAACCCGTCTCACAGAAAGGAGGTCCGGCCGTGGGCATTGACCCGACACGCGGGTTCGTAGCCTTTCCCCGCGGCCTGACCGAGTGGGAATGGTACACCGAGCCCAACACCGCCCGGCTGTTCTTCCACCTGCTGCTTACCGCAAACTGGCAGGAGAAGCAATGGCAGGGCATCACGATCCACCCCGGTGAGCTGGTCACCAGCCAGTCACAGCTCGCAAAACAGCTCGGTTTGAGCGTCCGGAATGTCCGGACGGCTCTGGAGCACCTACAGGTGACAGGGTATCTGACAGTCAAAACCGGGTCGAAATACAGCGTCATATCAATCAATAATTATACATCCATCGTTGCTGGTGACAGGCAAAGTGACAGGCAGGTGACAGGCAACCGACAGGCGACCGACAACAACTTAACCATTATAACCAACCAACAAGCTAACAAGTCCTCGTCTGCTGCGCAGCCGACCCGGACGAGGACGACGACACAGCCCCTTGTGATGGAGTTCGAGAGCAGCATCGGCAAGCTGAACGGCAAAGGCAAGGCCGAGCTGGCGGAATACGCCGACCGGCTGGGCAATGAGCTAGTGTCTGCCGTGATCGGCAGGTGCGCGGATCTGGGCGGCCGCAGCTGGGCCTATGTGCGCACAGCGCTGCAGGAGGCAGAGGCCGGCAAGTACCACTCGGTGGAGGACTACCGGAAAGCCCATCCCGTCGGGAGCGGACGAAACCGGCCCGTGAGCCGACCGGAGCCCGGCAGGAACGACTTCCTGACCACGCCCATTGAACAGAGCCTGAAGCGGCTGAAGAAGAGCACAGCAAAGGAGGACGACCCCCATGTACCGGAACTCTGAATACTACCCGGACCCCACCGCCGGGGCCGCCCTCCGGCAGCTGTACCGAAAGGAGAAGGATTTGAACACCGGAAAACAGTTTGAAGCGGACTGGAAGAAGTCCATGCCACCGGATGCGTGGTGCTACCGCCTGAAGGACAGCGCCGCCAGCTACTACGGCGGCAACGAGAGCCTGAGCTTTTCCATTGACAACATCTGTGACTTTGACGTCTACCGCTACCCCATGCACCACTATTTCGAGTTAAAGACCATCGAGACGCCCAGCATCCCGTTAGAAAAGATTTTGGGCCGGTTCGACCGAGACAAACAGAAATACCACAAGCTGAAGCACATCACCGACATGGCCGCTGCGGCGGCCTACAGGGGCCAGACAGCCCATGTGGTCATTAACTACCGGGGCAAGGTCAACCGCACCTTTGCGGTGCCCGCCAGCGCCGTGCTGGACTACCTGAACACCCAGACCCGTAAGAGCATCCCGTGGCAGTGGGCCGCCCTGCACGGCATCGAGGTGGAGCAGCACCAGCTGCGGGTGCACTGGCGGTATGACGTGGACGGGCTGCTGAGGAAGCTGGAAGGAAAGGAGGTAGTGTGACATGAGTATCGGAATGGCCATGCTTTCCGCATTCATCCTGGTTTGCGCATGCAGTCTCTTTGCCGGGCTTATTTACGGTCTGATCTGGATTCTGATTGACCACCCCGTGGTACTTGGCGCAGCCCTTTTCGGGCTGCTCTGGGCGGGCGTTACATGGACATTAACTCTCTTGAGGTGATCGCATGAACTACGAAGAAAAGAAGGCCTGGCTCTGGCGGTACCGGGATGCTCAGAAGCTGCTGGAACAGCTTTGTTGCCGGCTGGAAGAAGCACGGACCGCTGCCAGACATACCACACAGAATTTCAGCCCTACCCCCAGCGGCAGCGGTGACGGCCAGAGCCTTGCCCGCGCGGTGGAGCGGACGGACGATCTGGAGCATCAGGTGTCTTTTCAACTGGCCGAGTGTGATGCCCTGTATGAAGAGATCGACGATGCTTTGCAGCAGCTGGAGGATTTCTGGAAATACCACATTCTGAAAGACTACTACCTCGAAGGCAAGACGTGGGAACAGATCGCCCATGATACGAATTACTCTCTCAGCATGATCTATGTTCTGCGGCGCAAAGCAATGGAACAGCTGCCCCTTTGAAAAACATTACACTGTCATTGCATTGCGATTGCAGTATTTCATGGTGTAATATGGTACCATCGGCAAAGCCGAAAGGCTCTCCGATACCCTACGCAGTCTCCGGAGCGGGGCTTTCTTCCTTCTCCTGTTCCGCGGGCTGCTTCTATGTGCCTGTTGCGCAGTGGTCAGCGCAGCTCCCCGGGAGCATGGGACACTGGTTCGATTCCAGCCGGGCACACCACAACGCCGTGCCCCACCACGGCAACAGCCTGACGCATGGGAGTGATTCACCCGCTTGTGGCTGCGTGTAGAGTGACAGCTCACTCCTTAGCTGTCCTCGCAACCTCCGCACGCGATCTGGAGGCCACATAATCCGTACGACGGTTTCTTAGTAGTTCATCCCCGTCAGGATGTGCGTCAACTTACCCGCATGGAAACGTGCGGGCTTTTATATGCCGTTGTAGCTCAAAGCAGAGCGCCGCCCATTTAAGGCGGGTCAACATTGATGATACATCCACGTTGCAGGTGTCTGTGATCAATCACCGCAGAGGGCTGGCGTGGTTTGGTGCCGGTTCAAATCCGGCCAACGGCTCCATCTGCGTGCCCTGTGAGGGGGCCGCGCAGCACGCGGGGCATCTGACCGCGTAAGTTTCAGATGCAGCAGCACCCACCGTTTGACGCTTGTCCAACGCAACTGAATGCAGGGTGCTGCTTATTTTGCTTTTTGGCCGTCCTACGGGGCGGCTTTTGCTTTACCCACCCCCGGTCTATACCCAGGGGGGCATTTTATACCCTGCCCCTGCCGCAAAGCACCCCCGCCCATGCAAAGGCCCCCGGAGTGTGCCCGGCGGGGTGCAAGCCTTCCTGCCATTGCGCAGGCTTTTTGTCTGTCAGGAGGTGAACCGCATGGGCAACCCGCGCTATGCCAACGGCCAGCTGCGGCGGCGCAACCGGGCCCGGCTCCGGGCGATGGGCGGCGAATGCGGCATCTGTCACGGGCGTTTCGGGCCGATTCATTATGACGAACCTTCCGACGCACAGCATCCGCTATCCTTCGTGGTGGACGAGATCAAGCCCGTTTCCCGCTGGCGGGAGTTCGGCTACCCGTCCGCGCGGGCAGCTGCCGAAGATTGGTCGAACCTTCAACCCGCACACTGGTTCTGCAATGCGCAAAAAGGCAACAAAACCGGTCAAAACGGCCCGAAAACGGGCAAATTCGTGCGGATTCCGAAGTTTTCAGACGGCGACTGGTGAGGGGTGGGGAGGGGCCCCCTCCCACGCCCACGGCGACCCCTGTGCTGTCCAGCGCCGATTTACACGAGGGGCAAAATCCACAGGAGGCACGCATGGAAGTCAAGACAGCCAGACACGGCACCCGGTCCATGTATGTGCACCACGGCTGCCGGTGTGCTGCCTGCTCCCGTGCCGAACATGCGCAGTATCTCAAGCGCAAAGAGTGCCAGTCCCGAAAACGAACCAACAGTAAATGGGAAACCGTCGAGTACACACCCGGCTCAAACCGGCTTATTTCCCAGAGCAGGCACAACCGGAACCGATACATAGAATTCAGGTCCCGGCCATCTACACACACGAAGCCGATACGCTGGCCAGAAATCGCACCTATGTTTAGCAACCGGTGCGCAATCTGCGGCTGTCTTGTTGACCCGGAGGACAAGTGGGTCGGCAAGAACGGCCGTGTGAGCTATGGGCGGAAATATCCTACTGTAGACCACATTATCCCTTTGAAGCACGGCGGCTCGGATGTCCTCGAAAACGTGCAGCTATTGTGCAAACATTGCAACTCACAGAAAGGAGCCCGGACGGATGCCGCTGTATACCGTGAGCCGGAAAGGAAACCGGTTGGAACAGCTGAAGAAACTGCGTGATACATTGGCCAAGGCCATTGATACATGCGAAAGCATGCGGGACCTTGCGACATTATCACGCCAGTACCGGGAGACCATCCGGGAAATTGAAGAGATCGAAGGAGCAAACGACGATGGCGACGAGATCGGCGAGATCCTCGCAGAGCGTGAAAATGATGGGAAGCCAGGAGCCGTCCGAACGCATCGCGCCGGAGTACCGGGCCACTGACGGGCCGGATGCCGTGCGCATCCTGCGGGCAGGCGGCACGGTGCTGGACCCGTGGCAGAGCGACATCCTGGCTGACTGGATGGGCCGCACCGTGTCCGGCAAATGGACTGCCCCCACGGCGGGCGGCAGCGTGCCCCGCCAGAACGGCAAGAGCCTGCTGGTACAGGGGCGGGCGGCGTCCGGCATGCTCATGTTCAACGAAACGGTCATCTACACGGCCCACCTGCAAAAGACCGCCACCGAGACCTTTGAGGAAATGCGGACCTTCTTCGAGGGGCCGAAAATGCGCCGGTATGTTTCCGAGATCCGCACCGCGCTGGGCCGCGAGCAGATCATCCTGAAGAGCGGCGCAAAGATCAAGTTTCTGGCCCGTACCCGCAACGGCGGACGCGGCCAGCACGGCGACCTGCTCATCTTCGACGAGGCACAGGAGCTGGACGAAACTGCACAGGGCAGTTTCATCCCGGCCATTTCGGCCAGCCTGAACCCCCAGACCATCTACGTTGGAACCCCGCCCGGCCCGGATGCCGTGGGCACCGTGTTCCGGGCCCTGCGCAAGCGGGCGCTGGACGGCGAGGCCAAAAAGGCCGCGTGGTTCGAGTTCAGCGTGCCGGAGATCGGCGACGTGAAGGACCCCGCCCGCTGGGCAGCGGCCAACCCGGCACTGGGGCGGCGCATCCAGTACGGCACCATTGAGGGCGAAAGCGAACAGCTGGACCCGGACACCTTCGCACGGGAACGCTTGGGCTGGTGGAGCCCGGTAGCCACCGAACATCTGGACTACGCCCTCGACCGGAAGGCGTGGGCAGCCTGTGCCAGCGAGGACGAAAAACCGGAGGGCAAGACTGCCTACGGCGTCAAGTTTGCCGCCGACGGCAGTTCCGTGTGCCTGTGCGGCGCGGTCATCCCGAAAGAGGGCCCCGCCCGGGTGTCCCTCATCGAGCTGCGGCCCTCCGGCCAGGGCCTTGCCTGGCTGGCCGACTGGCTGAACGACCGGTACGGCAAAGCCAGCTGTGTGGTCATTGACGGCCGCAACGGCGTGGACGTGCTGGTGGAGCGCATCAAGGAGGTATGGCGGGCAAAGAACTCCGTCATCCGCCCTGCCGCCCGGGACATCATTGCCGCCGTGAGCGGCTTCACCAACAGCGTCAACGAGGGAGCGCTGACCTGGTACAAACCCCAGACCACGCTGGATGCGAGCGCCGTGACCGCCGTCAAGCGGCCCATCGGCGGGGGCTATGGTTTTGGTGGCGACGACAGCCTGCCGGTGGAAGCCTGTGCCCTGGCCCTGTGGGGCGCAAAGACCTGCCGCCGCGACCCCACCCGCAAGATGCGCATCGGCTGAAAGGAGCACCATGTTCGTTACCCTGAATTTTGGCCCGGTGGAGGGCCTGAGCGCGGAAGAACTGCAGCAGCTGCAGGATCTGGCCGACACCTACAACTACCACCAAAGCCGCAACCGCCTGAAAGATAAATATTACGAGGGCCACGTCACCCTGCAGGACGTGAACCTTGGCATTGCCCTGCCGCAGGGCCTGCGCAACCTGGAAGTGGGCTGCAGCTGGGGCCAGAAGGCCGTGGACGTGCTGGCCGCGCGGAGCATGTTCGACGGCTTTGTAGGCACCGGCGGCAGTCTGGACAGCCTTGCAAAGCTGGTGGCCGACAACCGCCTTGTGGCACAGTACGCCAAGGCCTGCCGGGACGAGCTGAAATACGGCTGCACCTTTGCCACCCTGTCCGGGGACAACGCCATCGGCTGCAGCATCCGGTTCCACTCGCCTGCCACAGCTGCCGCCCTCTGGAGCGGCGAGAAGGGCCGCATCGACTGCGGCCTTGCCATCGTGGACACCGTGAAGGATGAGCACTTCGAGGGCACATGGCGGCCTTCCGTGGTCAACTTCTACACAGATGACACGGTCATTGTGCTGCATTCCCATGGCAGCTTCTGGACGGCGCAGCGCCACGCCCACAAGATGGGCCGCCCGCTGATGGAACCGCTGATCTGGAACGCCACCAACTCCAAGCCCTTCGGCCGCTCCCGGCTCAAAAAGCCCATCCGCGCTCTGATCGACGATTACATCCGCACGGCAGCCAACGCAACCATCGCGCTGGAGTTTGCCACCACGCCCCAGAAGTACATCCTCGGCGTGACCGATGAGCAGTATGACGCCATCATTTCCAACAAGTTCAAGACCTACATGGGGGCCATTATCGCCGCCACGGCGAACCCGGAGACCGGTGAAAACCCGACCCTGGGCCAGCTGGCACAGGGCAGCCTGACGCCCCATGTGGAGAAGATGCGGATGACCGCCACCCAGTTTGCGGCGGCCACCGGCCTGACCGTCACCGACGTGGGCGTGGTGAACGACGCCAACCCCACCAGCAGCGACGCCATCCTTGCCCAGAGCCAGACGCTGGTGCTTCTGGCCCAGCAGCTGAACACCGGCAACGGCGACGCCCTGCGCACCATTGCCTGTATGGCGCAGGCCGTAGCGCGGGACTGCCGCCTGACCGATCTGACCGAGGAAGAGACCGGCATCATGGCCCACTTCAAGAACCCCGCCATGCCCAGTGTGGCCGTGACGGCAGACGCCGCCATCAAGATCGCATCCGCCCGGCAGGAGTTTGCCAGCACGGACACGTTTTTGGAGATGATCGGCTTTGACCAGGCGGACATCCGGCGCATCAAGGCGCAGGAACAGCGGGCGCGGGGCGCACAGGTGTTGATGGAGATGGAAGATGAAACTGACACAAGCGGCATGGGATGATTACATTTCCCGGCTTTCCCAGCTGAACCAGAAGGCCGGGCAGCTCATGCGGGAGTACATGGACGGGCACCCGGAAGCCGACACCGACGCCCTCATCCGCTACGCCTACGCCCTTGTGACCAAGTACGGCGAGGGCAGCGCAGAGCTTGACTGTCAGATGTACGACGCCCTGGCCGAGGCGCAGGGGGTCACATTGCCCGCCGCAGAGCCTGCACCCACCGCCACCTATGGCGAGGTGACCGGCATGGTCAAGGCCACGCAGGACAGCCCGCCCAGCCTGCAGCAGGGCGTTTCCCGCATGGTAAAGCAGGCCGGAGCGGACACCACCGCACACAACGCCATCCGGGACGGCGCGGAGTGGGCGTGGGTGCCCCACGGCGACGCCTGCCCGTTCTGCCGGATGCTGTCCTCCAACGGCTGGCAGCGGGCAAGCAAAAACCTGCTGAAGAAAGGCCACGCCCAGCACATCCACGCCAACTGTGATTGTGAGTTTGCGGTGCGGTTCAGCCGGGAGTTTGACGTTTCCGGCTATGACCCGGAAGAATACCTCCGGCAGTACCGTGACGCGGGCAGTGATATCAACAACTGGCGGCGCATTGATTATGCAGCCCGGAAGGACGTTATCAACGCACAAAAAAGGGCAGCGTATGCGGCACAGGCGTACAGAAAAGACAGAGGCGCGGTCAGCGAGATATCTCTGATTCGGCGTTCGGAAGAAGTCAAACTCTCTGTAAGACAGGTTGAATCTTACAAAACGCCGGTTTATGTTTCAGAACAGGCAACAATCAAACCGAAAGCTCTCCATAAAATCAATCAGAATACCGAAAAGGCATTAGAGCAATGGGGTGTCAGCCTTGACCGGAAGCCCAAAATCATCGTTGTCGGTGACAACGAGCTGCGCGGCGCAGTCGGTATTTACGACCCATGCGAGAATGTTGTTTATTATGCGGAAAGCGTTGGCAAAAAGACTGTTCAAGACGCTTCTGGTGGTTCCGGCGCAATCGAAGCTCACGAAATGTGGCATATGAAACAGGCCGAGGACTTCCGGCAGTCTGGATGGGTTATCACCCGTGAAAACCGCGCAGAATATCTTGACGCCCTGTGCCAAAAGTGCAAAGGACGCATTGACAAACTGGGCATCACGCGCGATAATGTAAGAGAGTTGAGCCAATACGCAGCTGATATGTATTTAGGCGAACGTTTTGATGAAGTCGAAGCAGAATTCATGTCATTAAGGAGGCGAAAATAATGGTCATTCTGAAATACCCGTCTGATATCCAAAAACTGATTGATATTTTCGACCCCTATCGTGAAGCCATTTCGTCCAAACAATTTGACCAGATTCCACCTGAAGCGGTGGACGCATTTAACAAGTTCAAACAGTGGTCTTGGGAACAAGATCAGTAATCCAACCACGATGCACCCGCACCGTGGTTTTTTGTTGCCCATTTTTTTAAAGCACTGTGCAAAAAATGCACGGTGCTTTTTTCATGCCGTCTTAGCTCATTCGGGAAGAGCACCGGTCTCCAAAACCGGAAGCGGGAGGTTCGATGCCTCCAGACGGTGCCACGCTGCAAGATCTGCAGCAAATACACGCCACGGCTGCGGAAAAGCCGGGAAAGGAATTTACCACTATGGCAGAAACTGTACATCAGGAACCCACCACCCCCGCTGCCGAGGGGCAGCAGCCGGAGCGCACCTTCACCCAGGCCGAGATGAACGCCATCATCTCCGACCGGCTGAGCCGGGAACGCTCCAAATACGCCGACTACGACGATCTGAAAGCCAAGGCACAGCAGTTCGATGCCGCACAGGAAGCGGGCAAGACCGAGCTGCAGAAGGCAAACGAGAAGGCCGCAAAGCTGCAGGAGCAGCTGGACAGCATGACCAAGGCCAACACCCTGCGGGAGCTTCGCGGCAAGGTGGCGGCCGCCACCGGTGTGCCCGCCGAACTGCTTTCCGGCGACACCGAGGAGAGCTGCACCGCACAAGCGCAGGCCATCCTCAAGTTTGCACAGCCCGGCTACCCCAGCATCCGGGACGGCGGCGAAGTCCGCAACAAACCCACCGGCTCCACCCGCCAGCAGTTTGCTGACTGGTTCGCGCAGGTGACCAAGTAACAGCAAAGGAGTTTTTTCTATGGCAACTGATATCAACCGCACTACCACCATCACCCTGCCCGGTGAGGTGTCCAGCGAGATCCTGCAGAAAACGCAGGAGAGCTCCGCCGTCATGGCGCTGGCCCGCTCCATCAAGCTGCCGGGCCTGGGCGTGACCATTCCGGTCATCACCGGTGACCCGGAGGCCGCATGGGTCGGCGAGACCGACAAGAAGCCCGTCAAGCGCAGCACGCTGGCCACCAAGGTCATGCAGCCCTACACGCTGGCTGTCATCGTGCCCTTCTCCAACCAGTTCCGCCGCGACGTGCCCGCCCTGTATGACGAGCTGGTCAAGCGTCTGCCGCTGGCACTGGCCCAGAAGTTCGACGCCACCGTGTTTGGCGGCGTCACCGTGCCGGGCTCCAACTTCGACACCCTGAAGAGCTGCACCGCGCAGGAGATCGGCACCAATGCCTATCAGGGCCTTGTGGCTGCCGACGCCGACATCTCCGACCACAACGGCATCCTGAACGGCTGGGTGCTGTCCCCCAAGGGCAAGGCCGCCCTGCTGAACGCCGTGGACACCACCGGCCGTCCGCTGTTCCTGAACAACGTGGCCGAGGGTGCCGTGCCCATGATCCTGGGCGCAAAGACCCTGCAGAGCAAGGGTGCCTACATCGCGGATTCCACTGCCGCCAAGAAGCACGTTGTCGGCTTTGCCGGTGACTGGTCGCAGGCCATGTACGGCACCGTGGAGGGCGTGCAGATCGCAATTTCCGACCAGGCCACCCTGACCGACGGTTCCAACACCATCAACCTGTTCCAGCAGAACATGTTCGCCGTGCGTGCCGAGATCGAGGTGGGCTTCCGCTGCGACACCACCGTGTTCAACAAGCTGACCAAGACCGAAGCCTGATGAGGTGCCCTCATGACCTACGCCGAAGTGTTAGATGTGGAAGCCGGGTTCCGTGCCCTCTCCAAGGACGAACAGGAGCGCTGCAGCGCCCTGCTGAGTGAGGCGGCCATCATCATTGACGCCTACAACCCGGACGCCGGAGCGGACGCCAAACAGCTCGTTTCCTGCCGGATGGTGCGCCGCCAGTTGGGCGAGGACGACAGCACGGGCGGCGTCAGCTTCCCCATGGGGGCCACCCAGGGCACCGCCACCGCGCTGGGCTACTCCCAGAGCTGGACCATGAGCGGCGGCTCTTCCGGCGAGCTGTATCTTTCCAAGCTGGAAAAGAAGCTGCTGGGCGTGGGCAGCCGCGTGGGGGCCCGCAGCCCGCTGGAGGACTTATGTTGAAAGGCATCGACATCACCCTGTACGAAAAGACCCAGTCCGGCACAGACAAGGCCGACGCCCCGGTCTACACCGAAACGCCGGTCACCGTGCACAACGTGCTGGTGGGCGAACCCTCCGCCGAGGAGATCACCACCGAACTGCAGCTGACCGGCCGGCGGCTGGCCTACACGCTGGCCATCCCCAAGGGCGACGCCCACGACTGGAACGACGTGCAGGTGGCGTTTTTCGGCCAGCACTTCCGCACCTGCGGGGGCGTTGTACAGGGCATCGAACGCATGATCCCGCTGTGCTGGAACAAGAAAGTGCAGGTGGTAAGGGATGAGTAAAGTGCGCTTTGAACTGGACCGTGCTGGGGTGCGTGCCCTCATGCGCTCCCCGGAGATGCAGGCCGTGCTGAAAGCGCGGGCCGACACCGTGAAAGACCGCTGTGGCGACGGGTACGAGGCCTATGTGGCCCAGACCCGCGCCGTGGCCGTGGTGGAGACCGCCACCCGGCAGGCCGTTGACGACAATTCCACCAACAACACCCTGCTCAAAGCCACATCAGCCAGCCGGAAGGGCGCGACCGTGCACGAGCACAAACGCCACTTGAAGGACGGCCGGGTCATCACCGTAAGGAGCTACCAGAGGAAGAAATGATCGAAGAAACCATCCGCAGCTTTCTGGCCGAGCGGCTGGACGTGCCGGTGCGGCTGAGCGTGCCAACACCGGCCCCCGCCCGTTTTGTGGTTGTGGAAAAGACCGGCTCCGGCTATGAGGACGGCATCTATAGCGCCACCATCGCGGTGCAGTCCTACGGGCCCGCCGCCACCAGCCACGACGGCACCCTGGATGCGGCCAAGCTCAACGAGCTTGTCAAGGCCGCCATGCAGGACGCCGACAACCTGCCGCAGCTTGTGCGCTGCGACCTTTATTCCGACTACAATTTCCCCGACACCACCCGAAAACGACCCCGCTATCAGGCCGTTTTCGGCGTGGTGCATTACTGATTGAAAGGAGCCTTTTTTATGGCAGATGCAAAGAACGTGACCGCTGCAAAGCCCAAAGTGGGCGGTGCCATCTGGCGTGCCCCGCTGGGCACCCCGCTGCCCACCGACGCCAAGACCGAACTGGACAAGGCTTTTAAGTGCCTGGGCTACGCCTCCGAGGACGGCGTGACCAACAGCAACTCGCCCTCCAGCGAGAACACCAACGCCTGGGGCGGCGACACCGTGCTGACCCAGCAGACCGAGAAGCCCGACACCTTCCAGTACACCCTGCTGGAGGCCCTGAACGTGGAGGTGCTCAAGTCCGTGTACGGCGACGACAACGTCACCGGCACGCTGGACACCGGCATCACGGTCAAGGCAAACTCCTCCGAGCAGAAGGACTGCAGCTGGGTCATTGAGATGGTGATGAAGAACAAGGCGGTCAAGCGCATCGTCATCCCGGATGCCGCCGTCACCGCCGTGGGCGATATCACCTACGCCAAGAGCGCCGTGGGTTACAACACCACCCTGACCGCCGTGCCGGATGCCCAGGGCAACACCCATTACGAGTACATTCTGGGCGGCACTGCTGCCGCCCAGACCGCTGCCAAGACCAAGGAGGTGCAGGCATGATCACTGCAAAAACCAACGACGGCTTTGAAATTGAGCTGAGCGAGGACGCACTGGACGACGCCGAGTTGCTGGACGCCCTGGGCGGCATGCAGGACGGCAACGTCTTTGACATGAGCCGCCTGACCCTGCGCCTGCTGGGCAAGGAGGGCCGGAAGAAGCTGTACGACCACCTGCGCACCCCGGACGGCCGTGTGCCGGTGGCCAAGGTGGCGGACGCTCTGGGCGAGCTGATGAACAGCTTCACGGCCGGAAAAAACTCTGCATCCTCGCCGAACTGATCGCATCGGACGAGGACGCCCTGATCTGCGATTTTGCCCAGTATTACCATGTACTGGACTGGCGCGCCCTGCCGCTGCGTCTGGCCGCCACCCTGGCCGCAGGCCTGCCGGAAACAAGCCGCAGCCTGCGCAAGGCGGCAGGCCGCACGGTGGACTTTGAGACGGAACTGCTGGCCTATGCCGCCGACCGCCTGACCCAGGTGCTCTGGTGGCTGCACAGCGACACGTCCAAGCCGCCCTCCGTGCTGGCCGACCTGCGCGGCGAGGCGGACACCAGCAACGTGCAGTGCTACGCCAGCGCAGAAGAATTTGACGCCGCCCTTGCGGCGCTGAAAGGAGGTTGACACCATGGCGGACGGAATCGAACTGGGCAAGGCGTATGTCCAGATCGTGCCCTCGGCGCAGGGCATCAAAAGCGCCCTGACCGAGATGTTTGACGAAGAGACCGAAGGCCTTGGCGAGCAGACCGGGCAGAGCATCGGCCAGAAACTGGTCGGCACCCTGAAGAAAGTGATCGCGGCGGCCGGCATCGGCAAGATCATCTCGGATTCCATCAACATGGGCGGTGCCCTGCAGCAGAGCCTTGGCGGCGTGGAAACGCTGTTCAAGGACAGTGCCGACACGGTCAAGGAGTACGCCGCGCAGGCATACCGGACCGTGGGGCTTTCTGCCAACGACTACATGGAGCAGACCACCAGCTTTGCGGCCAGCCTGCTGTCCAGCGTCAGCCAGGACACCAACGCCGCCGCCCAGCTTGCCAACATGGCCATGGTGGATATGGCCGACAACGCCAACAAGATGGGCACGGATATGCAGGATATCCAGAACGCCTATCAGGGCTTTGCCAAGCAGAATTACACCATGCTGGACAACCTCAAACTCGGCTACGGCGGCACCCAGGCCGAGATGCAGCGGCTGCTGAACAACGCCACCAAGATCTCCGGCGTGAAGTACGATCTGGGCAATCTGGCCGACATGTACAGCGCCATCCACATCATCCAGCAGGAAATGGACATCACCGGCACTACCGCAAGGGAAGCAGCCACCACCCTGACCGGCAGCTTTGCCGCCATGAAGGCGGCTGCGGAAAACGTGATGGGCAACTGGTCCACCGGCGCAGACCTCACCGAGCCGCTGCAGGCGCTGGCCGACACGGCACAGACCTTTCTTGTGGATAACCTGCTGCCCATGATCGGCAATGTACTGGCAGGCATTCCGGAAATCGTTTACAGCCTTGTGCCGGAGCTCCTGCAGACCGGCACCGAGCTGCTCAGCTCCCTGGCACAGGGCTTCACCGAGGGCATCCCGGAGTTCTTCTCCACCGCTCTGCCGCAGCTGCTGGCATTTACAGACCAGCTGCGGGACAACGCGGCCAGCTTTGTGGACGCCGGTCTGAACCTTATCACCCAGCTGATCAACGGCCTGATCGCCGGTCTGCCGGATCTGATCGCCTATGTGCCGGACATCATCATCAACATCTGCGGCATCATCAACGACAACATGCCCAAGATCCTCGGCGAGGGCGTGGCCATCATCGTGCAGCTGGTCGTGGGCATCGTCAAGGCGGTGCCGGATCTGCTGGCAAACTGGAAGAAGATTCTGCAGGCTGTCCTGTCGGTGATCTCGGCCATCAACTGGCTGAACATCGGCAAAAACATCCTCACTGGTGTGGCAAACGGCGTCAAGAGCATGGGTTCCAGCATGCTGAATGCCTTCAAGGGCGGCTTTTCCAGTGCGCTTGCCTGGATCAAGAGCCTGCCCTCGCAGGCGGTGCAGTGGGGCAAGAACCTTATCCAGAGCTTTATCAACGGCCTCACCGGCAAAGGCGGTGCGGTTGGTGCAGGAGCCATCGCAGCCACCGCCGGTGCCACCATTGCTAAAACCGCCAGCGGGAACGATTGGTCCTCCGTCTGGGCGGACGCCAACGCCGACGTGGCCGACAGCGCCCAGTCCATGGCGGAGGTGGTCGTCCCGGCCTATACCAAGTCCGGGGACGCCGCCACCAAGGCGGCCAAAAAGACCAAGGCCGCCGCACAGGCCGCCGAGACCCTGCTGTGGTCCCTGCAGGACGCAGGCCACACCGACACCACCAACGCCCTGGGCAAGGTGACCATCCAGACCACCGAGCTCACCGAGCACCTGCGCAAGGGCAGCGAGGAGTATGACCGGCTGACCCGCACCGTGACCGAATCCGGCAAGGAAATGGTCAACGGTGTGGCCAAGAACTACAAGACCGTCACCAAGTATGTGACCGAAAACGGCAAGACCACCGCCCAGACCCAGAAGGTCTACGAGGAAATTGCCGCCACTGTAGCCAAGACCGTTACGTCTACAACGGATTCCGTCGTCAACGGCATTGCCACCAGCACCAAGACCATCACCGAGACCCTGACCGACAACACCACGACCCAGAAGCAGGTCCTCACCGAGACCTACAACGACATCGTGGACGGAACGCTTGTCACAGTGCAGCGGGTCAAGACCATTGCCGCCGATGGTGTCCCGCAGATCACCGAGGAGATCAAGAAAGCCTCTGCCAATAGCTTTGACGGCCTTGTCAAGGGCTGGCAGGACGAGGCCGACAAGGGCGTGGTGGGTACCTTCAGCACGCTGGTGACTGCTGTGAAGAAGCAGGACTGGCAGTCTGTCGGCGAATGGGTGCTGTCCACCCTGTACAACGGCCTTGCCCCGCAGGCAAAGCAGCTCATCGACGACTTCGGCAAGAACCTGATCCAGCAGGTCAACGGCTTGCTGGGCAAGGGCGTCAGTGCCGTCTCCAACGGCCTGTGGGATATGGGCGGCGACCTTGCCAAGGGCCTGACCAGCGGTTTTGCGGACGTGATCACGCAGGCGCAGGGCCTTGGCTCCACCCTCACCGGCATCTTTCAGGGTCTGAAAGGTCCGCTCACTGCGGCTGCCGCTGCCATCAGCACCGGCCTGAAGGGCGGACTGATCTCCAGCTTCCCGGAGATTTTGGCCTCCATGGGCACCCTGATCGGCTCCATCGGCAGCGCCTTTGTGGGCATGCTGGAAGCCGTCGCGGCGGCACTGTTCCCAACCGGATTCGGTGCCCCGCAGGCGCTGCTCATGATCGCGGCAGGCGTGGCCCTGACCGCCGCCATTGCGGCCATCGTGGCCGGCGTCGGCGGCGCGTTCAAGCGCAAGACCACGCCCGGCATCTCCGGTAGCACTTCCGGCAGCAGCACGACCTCCACGGCATCCGGCTCCCTGTGGGATTACGAGAAGCGCGCCCCGCTGCCGCAGCGCACCCAGCGGCCCAACATCGAGGTCAACCAGTACATTTACAGCAAAGCGCAGACGGCTGCCGACCTGATGCGCGAGGCACAGTACGAGCAGGAAAGGGCGGTGCTGCAAGGTGTTTGATGCGATCTTCAAGGCCAGCAACGGCCTGACCTTTTCCTTCGGCTACGCCGCCGGGGTGCTGTGGAGCATCACCCCGCTGGGCGATCTGCCCGTGGAGCTGGAGACCAGCCAGGGTTACCAGCAGGTGGGCTCCACCGTGGAGAGCCGGAGCATTTCCGGCGTCACCCGCACCGTCACCGGGCGCATCCTGCGCAATCAGGACTACTGCAAGCGACAATTGCGGGATGTGTTTGCCCCCTACGTCACCGGCCGGTTGACCGTGGCCGGGGCCTACTGGTGCGACGCCGAGGTGCAGCGCTGCCCGGACATCAGCGTGCTGGGCCTGTGGCCCACGTTCAGTTTCCAGCTCTACTGCCCGGACCCTTACTGGCACAGCGTGAAGGAGCTCACCGTCTCGACCTTGAGCGTAACACCCACCTTCCGGCTGCCGGTGTGCTACGACGTGCACAGCTACGGCGTGCGGGAACAGGCAAACTACCTCCGCATCGCCAACACCGGGCTGGCCACCCAGGACTGGGCTCTGACGCTGGAAGCCCGCGGCCCGGTGGTAAACCCCGGCGTCAAGGATCCGGAGACCGGCGAGTTTCTGCGCTTTGCCACCACCCTGCAGGACGGCGACAAGCTCCGGCTCTACCGGGAAAACGGCGAGCTGAAACTGAAACAGATCATCAACGGCACCGGCTATGATGTATTCTCCACGCTGGACGGGAGCAGCACCCTGTGGACCCTGCGCCACGGGACGCAGGCATGGCAGCGCACAGCGGATTCCGGCACGGAATGGCTGTTCCTGACCCTGACCTGCAGCACGGCGTTCTCCACCGTGGTCCTGGAGGTGGGCGGCAATGGCTGAACGGACAAGTACCCTGACCGCAGGCGGGCACAAGAGCATCTGCGTCTATGACGGCCAGCTGAAACTGCTGGCCCGGCTGGAAAGCTGGGTGTCGCTGGTCTGGCCGGAGCGCTACAACGTGTACAGCGGGGTGCAGGGTGCGCAACTGGAGCTGCACGCCTCCACCGACCTGCAGGCGCTGTGCCGCCCGGACCGGTATCTGTGGCTCGTGGGGTCTGACCGCATCATGCGCATCTGCTCGGCGCAGACCGACCGCTCCGAGCGCAAGCTCGTGATCTCGGCCAGGGACGCCGCCTGCATCCTGGACGAGCGCATCAGCACCCAGACCCTGAGCGGCTTTGCGGTGGAAAGCACCCTGCGCAGCCTTGTGTCCGGTGCGGCTGCATGGCCGGGGCTGGAGCTGGGCGTGCTTGCAGATCTTGCCGATACCTACACCGGCGAGGTCAAGCCCGGCAGCCTGCTCAGCATCGCCGAACAGGTGTGCCAGGAGCTGGACATCGGGTTCCGGGTGCGGTTCGACCAGCAGGCCAAAAAGCTGCTGTTTGAGCTGTACCGCCCAAAGCTGGATTCCAACGCCCGGTACGCCCCGCAGTACGGCAACCTGACCGGCCTGACCTACACTGAGAGCATCACCGACTACAAGAACATCGTGACCGTGGCGGGCGCGGACGGCACCGTCACCGTGGGTGCCACCGGCAACACCGGCTCTGCCCGGCGGGAACTGTATCTGGACGCCACCTCTAAAAAGAAGAAGGACGGCCAGAGCCAGGAGGACTATCTGGCCGCGCTGCGGGCGCTGGGAGAACAGGAACTGGCCAAGCACACCCGCATCGAGAACTTCCGCTTTACCCCGACCGGAACGGTCACGGTGGGCAAGGTGGTGGCCGCCAGCCTGCCCGGCACCGATATTCAGGCGGCGGCCCGCATCACCAGCGTGACCCTGAGCTCCCAGAAGGGCGAAAACACGGTCACCACCGAGATTGGCACACCGATCCTCAGGAGGAAACCATGAGCATTATCACTTACCCGCTGAACGGCGTGACCTACGATGCCGAGGACGTGAGCACCTATCTGTGCACCCGCACCTCCGGCGTCTACTCTAAGGACACGAACTACGCCGTCAGCGTCACCGGCGCGCGGCAGATCACCGTGGCCCCCGGCCTTGCGTGGGTCAACTACGACGACTTCAAGGGCGTCTCCGCCTGCAGCCGGGAAGCGGTCGCCCTGACTGTCCCGGACGCCGACAGCACCCTGCCCCGCATCGACCGGGTGGTGCTGCAGTTCGACACCGCAGCCAACCTGACCGCCGTCAAGCTCAAACCCGGCACCCCTGCCGCCGCCCCGGAGCCGCCCGCCATCCTGCAGAACCACAACCAGTACGAGCTGGGCCTGTGCACCGTGTCGGTGCCTGCCGGTTCCTCGGTCGTCACCGCCGCCGACATCACCGACACCCGGGCCGACGAGGCCGTCTGCGGCCTCATGCGGGACGGCGTCACCGGCATCCCCACCGAGACACTGCTGGCCCAGTACACCGCCATCCTCACCGCCATGCAGCAGAGCGGCAACGCCCAGCTGCAGCAGCTTGCGGAGAGCATCAAGGCGGTGGATTCCGGCAGCTTCTACACCAAAGAGCAGGCAGACGCCAAGTTCGGCACGCCTTACAGCCTGCCGCCTGCTACGGCAGACCAGCTGGGCGGCGTGAAAGTGGGCGAAGCGCTGGACATCGCCCCGGACGGCACCCTCAGCGGCAAGACCCTCAACGACAAGATCGCTGCCGCCGTGGCGGTAAAGTCGGAGCCCCGGCTGGTGTGGAACACTACGGTGACTGCCGCTGCCTCGAACCACAATATGATTCGGTCTTACGACATCCAGATTCCCGATGGCGTGGATTATGTGCATATCAAATCTAAATCGGAACGCGGCGATGGTACCGAAGTCGATATTGCACGCGGCGGGTCGACTTATCACAACCTTGACGCTTCCGCCGTCGCTACTTACTCCACAACTACGTTCCGGTCGGAGGGTACTCTGCACTTTCAGTTTGAAAAGTCAACAAATGCGAGTATCACTTTTTGGGTCACCGGCTACCACTACCCCACCCTGGCGGACCTGCTGACGCAGGTGACCGCCGTGGAGAGCAGTGTCACCGATCTTCAGGTGGCCCTGTGCGAGCTGTACGAAGAAAAGGAGGAAAATTGATGGCGAAAATTTATGCAGCCCTGATCCGCAAGGGTATCAAGACGCTGGACGAGGTGCCCGCCCGTCTGCGCAGCACCGTGGAAGCCCTGCTGGCCGCAAACGGCATCTCCGCAGTATCCGAGCAGGACGAAGAAACAGAAGAACCTGACGAAACAGAAAGGACGTGACAAAATGGCAATCAAACAGTATAGCCTTGCCAAGGACGGGGCCAGGCAGCTGGCACCGGGCTTTAAGGTGCGCGAGTTTCGCTGCCGCGACGGCAGCGACGCCATCATGATCGACCAGACCCTCGTGGTGCTGCTGCAGGCCATCCGTGAGCATTTTAACAAGCCCATCACGATCACCAGCGGCTACCGCACCGGAACCCACAACACCGCCGTCGGCGGCTCCAAATCCAGCCAGCACCTGCTGGGCAAGGCAGCGGACATCCAGGTGGCGGACACCACCGTGGAGGCCGTGGCCGCATACGCCGAGAGCCTGATGCCGGACTGGGGCGGCGTGGGCCGCTACCCGGTCAAGGCAGGCCGCACCAAAGGCTGGGTACATGTGGACACCCGCGCCAAAAAGAGCAGATGGACGCTGTGAGGGGGTGAGACCAATGGAGAGCGTTATCGCTGCCCTCATCACGGGTGCCATCACGCTGATCGGCGTGATGATCGCCAACAGCCGCAGCCAGGCCGTCACCGACACGAAGCTGGAGGAGCTGACCCGTGAGGTGCGGGAGCACAACAACTTCGCCCGCCGCGTCCCCATTTTGGAAGAGCAGATGAAGGTGGCCAACCACCGCATCGCTGATTTAGAAGCAGACGAACACGAAAGAGAAAGGAACTGACTATGAACGCACACACCTACACCGCACCCACCATCTCCGCCGGTACCATCACCCGCACTGCTGTCCTGCTGCTGGCCCTGACTAACCAGATCCTCAGCGCCTGCGGCAAGCCCGTGCTGCCCATCGAGAGCGCCACCGTGGAGCAGCTGGTCACCGCTGGCATCACCACGGTGGCCGCGCTGGTGGCCTGGTGGCAGAACAACAGCTTTACCGCTGCCGCGATCCAGGCGGACAAGTACCTGGAGGACAAGAAGAGCCAGGTCAACAAGTAAGGCCGCTACACTACTTAGCCGCCCCGGCGGCAGGCCGCAAGGCCGCATAGCATGACAACAGCCCCGTGGTTCCGCTTTTCCGGCGGTTCCATGGGGCTGTTTTTGCATTTACTAGTCGATCAGAACACGGAGTTCCCGCACCACATCCTGCAGCTCACGGCAAAGCCGCTCCACTTCCGGGAAGTCATCCATGACACCTGTAGCCTGTATGCGTTTGATATCTTGCTGTGCTTTGGCAAGAGCTGCGCAAATCTGTGTGCATTTTTCCTCGGAAATGTTCATGATAATCACCATTTTATTTTAAAAGCGGGTTACCAAATGGGTTATTAAATCAAAAAGCACGTTGATTTTTTGTGAATCAACGTGCTTTTCTTCATGCCGCCGACGGGGGTCGAACCCGTACTCTGTCTCCAGAAAGGGATTTTAAGTCCCTCGTGTCTGCCAATTTCACCACAGCGGCACACCGATACCCGGCTTACAAAGCCCTGCTGCCCCATATTGCTGTAGGGAGCCGGGAATAACAGGTGTGAGGTAAAATTATGTCAATCGGACCGAACGCAAATCGACCGAATGAACACAAATCAGCATGGTCTATAGTACAATAGTTTGCCCGGTTTGTCAAGAAAAGGCGTTACACTTTTCCGCCGTGCAGCTCTGCGTACATTCTGGCGCGGCACTCGGCCACGGCAGGGGTCATGTTGACGTAATGCTTGTGCGGGCACTCCAGACGCAGCTCGCTCTCCCAGGTCTCCTCGGTGAGCTGTTTTGCGATGTAGGCCTTCTTCTCGGCAATGGAGGGCAGCTCCATGGCCAGCTGGCCGCCCAGGATGTGCGGCACCAGCAGCGGCTTGACCGCCGTCGGGGTAAAGGTAACGGTGCGCTCAATGGCGTCGGAGTCCAGGTTTACCATGGTGACGGGCTTGCCGGCCTCGATCACCTCGCCGTCCAGGGCGATCAGGTCACACTGGGCCTGTCCATTTTCATCGTAGAGACGCCAGGGCATCTTCTTGCCGGGGATGATGGCCTTGCTGGCCGAATCCGAGCACTTCATCTTGGGGGTATAGCTGCCGTCCGGCTGCTTGACAGCCACCAGCTTGTACACGCCGCCGAACACGGGGTCGGAAGCGGAGGTGATCAGGTTTTCGCCCACGCCGTAGGAATCAAAATGGGCATGCTCATACAGCTCCATGTTGGCGATCTTCTTTTCGTCCAGACCGTTGGAGGCCACCAGCTTGATGTAGGGCTTGCCGGCAGCGTCCAGGGCCTTCCGCAGCCGCTTGGAGCCGCGGGCCAGGTCGCCGGAGTCGATGCGGGCGCTCTTGACGCGGCGGTTGGGGTCATTGGGGTACTTCTCGATCAGGTAGTCGTCCAGCTTGATCAGGTTGGGCAGACCACTCTCCATGATGTTGTAGGTATCCAGCAGCAGGCTGACCGAGTCCGGGTAGGTGTCGGCAAATGCCTTGAAGGCGTCGAATTCCGTCGGGAAGAACTCGATGAAGCTGTGTGCCACGGTGCCCACGGCCTTGACGTCCGAGCCGAACTTCATCTCAGCCAGACAGTTGGCCGTACCCACGCAGCCGCCCAGGACCGCCGCATAGGCACCATCGTTGCCGGCGCTCTCGCCCTGTGCACGGCGGGTGCCGAACTCCATGACACTGCGAGGGGTGTGGGTGTTCAGGCCCGTGACCCGGGTAGCCTTGGTGGCAATGAGGCTGTGGAAGTTCATCGTCTGCAGCAAGTAGGTCTCAATGAGGATGGCGCCCACCAGATCGCACTCAATGCGCACCATCTGCACATGGGGATAGCACACAGTGCCCTCCGGCAGGGCATACATGTCGCCCTTCCAGCGGTAGGTGCGCAGATACTCGCAGAATTCCTCGCTCATACCCTTGGTGCGCAGCCACCAGATGTCCTGTGCGTTGAAATGGTAATTCAGCAGAAAGCGGGTCAGCTTGCGCTGACCGGCGCTGATGGAATAGCCCTGATTGTCCGGGTTCTTGCGGAAGAACATGTCAAACACCAGCGTGGTGTCCTTGAATCCGTGCAGGAACAGGCAGTTTGCCATCG
>ENA-UOJV01000788-UOJV01000788.1-human-gut-metagenome-genome-assembly--contig:-C82-NODE-788-length-41990-cov-9.269775_pt1 | contig 41990 bp, 40 predicted proteins | sample MGYA00242356_ERZ723903 | MGnify/ENA metagenome assembly ERZ723903
AAGCCCCGGCGCAGGCATGCCTGCAGAGGGGGTTCCGGCCTTGAGACCCGCCCAGTATCGTCCCCGCCGGCCCAGTTTCCCATCCCGGCCCCCCGCCGTCCCCCTATATCTTCAATCGTAATCGTAATAGAAAGGAAGAAATCAATATGCACAGTCAGCGTAAGGAGATCGGAAGCCTGTCCGCATACAGAGTCCTGGATGCAAGAGAGATCCGGGAACTGAATTCAGAGGGCTTCGTCTTAGAGCATAAAAAAACGGGAGCCAGACTGTTCCTCATGAGCACCGACGACGAAAACAAGGTGTTCTGCGTGGGCTTCCGCACACCGCCGGGAGACAGCACAGGCGTTCCCCATATCCTGGAGCACAGCGTCCTCTGCGGTTCAGAAAAATTCCCGGTGAAGGACCCCTTTGTGGAACTGGTGAAGGGCTCCATGAACACGTTTTTAAACGCCATGACCTATCCGGACAAGACTGTGTATCCCATTGCCAGCTGCAACGACAGGGATTTCCAGAACCTGATGGACGTCTATATGGATGCAGTCTTAAATCCCAGGATCGGAAAAGAGAAAAAGATCTTCATGCAGGAGGGCTGGCATTACGAGCTTTCAGAGCCGGACGGCGAGCTGACCTACAACGGAGTGGTATACAATGAGATGAAGGGAGAATTTTCCTCGCCCGAAAGTCTTCTGGACCGGTATACCAAGGCTGCCATGTTCCCGGACACCTGCTATGGATTTGAGTCCGGCGGAGATCCCGAGGCCATCGTGAACCTGACCTACGAGGACTACCTGGCCTTCTATAAAAAATATTACCACCCCTCCAACAGCTTCATCTACCTTTACGGCGACATGGACATGGCGGAAAAGCTGGAGTGGCTGGACCGGGAATACCTGGGAAAATACGAGAGAGAAGAGGTGGATTCTGAGATCCAGATCCAGAAGGCCTTTAAGGAGCCGGTGGAGCAGGAGTATTTTTACTCTGTGTCAGAAACCGACGACGTGGAGAACGCGGTTTACCTTTCCTTAAGCACCCAGGCCGGAAACGAGCTTTCCCCCCGGGAATATATTGCTTTCCAGGTACTGGAGTACGTGCTCCTGGACGCTCCGGCGGCGCCCTTAAAGAAGGCGCTTCTGGACGCGGGGATCGGCGACGACATCATGGGCGGCTATGACAACGGGATCCTCCAGCCGTATTTCACTGTGGCGGCCAAGAACGCCAGAAAAGACCAGAAGGGAGAATTCCTGGCGGTGGTCAAGGGGACCCTGCGGAAGCTGGCCCTGGGAGGCCTGGATGAAAAGAGCCTGCGGGCCGGCATCAACCTGTATGAATTCCAGTACAGGGAGGCAGATTTCGGGTCTGCACCCAAGGGCCTTATGTACGGCCTCCAGTGCCTGGACAGCTGGCTTTACGGCGGCGATCCCATGATGCACCTGGAGTATGAGGAGACCTTCAAGGCTCTGAAAGAGGGAGCGGGAAACGGATATTTTGAGGGACTCATAAAGAAATATCTTCTGGATAATCCCTATGAGGCTCTGGTGATCTTAAGCCCGGAGCGGAACATGACCGCCAGGCTGGAGGCGGAAACGGCAGAAAAGCTGGCGGAATATAAGGCGGGACTTTCCAATGACGAGATCCTGGACCTGGTGCGGCAGACGAAGGAATTAAAGGAGTACCAGGATACGCCCTCCACAAAGGAGGAGTTGGAGCTGATCCCCCTTCTTGGCCGGTCGGATATGGAGCCGGAGGCGGCGAAGCTGATCTTTTCTGAGACGGAGGTGGATGGGATCACAGTGGTCCGCCACGATACATTTACCTCGGGCATCGGATATCTAAAGGTGCTTTTTGATACCAGCCGCGTTCCGGTACAGGATCTGCCCTATGTGGGGCTTTTAAAGGCTGTTCTGGGCTATGTGGATACCGCCCGCCATACCTACGGGGATCTGAGCAGCGAGATCTTTTTAAACAGCGGCGGCGTGAGCTTTTCTGTGACTGCCTTCCCGGATCTTAAAAACGGCGGCTTTACAGGACTGTTTGCGGCCAGCGTCCGGGTGCTTTATGAGAAACTGGACTTTGGCTTTGAGATCTTAAAGGAGATCCTTACGGAATCCATTCTGGAGGATGAAAAACGGCTGCGGGAGATCTTAAACGAGGTGAGATCCAAGAGCCAGATGCGGCTCATGAGCTCTGGTCATACGGCCGCTGTCTCCAGGGCCACCTCCTATTTTTCGGACGTTTCCTACTACAACGAGATCACAGCCGGCATCGATTATTTCCAGTCTGTGGAGCAGTGGGTACGGGAGTTTGACAGTAAAAAGGGAGAGATCATCGCAGGCCTTAAGAGAGTCATGGGGGCCCTTTTTACAAGGGACAACATGACGGTCAGCTATACGGCGGACGACCGGGGCTTTTCCTTCCTTCCGGAAGCCTTGAAGAAGCTTTCCCAGGCATTGCCGGAGGGTGAGAAAAAGACGTATGCAGTGAAGGCGCCGGGGATCCGCCGGAACGAGGGCTTTACCTCCTCCTCAAAGGTCAATTATGTGGCCCGGTGCGGCAGCTTTGCGGGCAGCGGCTATCCGTATACCGGAGTGCTCCGTCTCCTTAAGGTGGCATTAAATTACGATTATCTCTGGATCAATCTCCGTGTCAAGGGCGGCGCCTATGGCTGCATGAGCGCCATCACCCGGTCCGGGGACGGGTATTTCGTATCCTACCGGGATCCCAATATGAAGGAGACCAACGATATCTACGAGGGGATCCCCGAATACCTGGAAAACTTCAATGCGGACGAGAGAGATATGACGAAATATGTGATCGGTACCATCAGTGAGCTGGATACGCCGCTGACACCGTCCCAGAAGGGAGCCAGGGGCCTGGCCGCCTGGTATTCCGGACTGACGGACGAGATGGTCCAGAAGGAGAGGGATGAGATCTTAAATGCCAGAGTGGAGGATGTGCGGGCCCTTTCCGGTATCGTGCGGGAGGTTTTAAAGACCGGCGCTCTCTGTGCCATTGGAAATGAAGAAAAGATCAAGGCGGATGCGGCCATGTTCGGTGCCATCCAGCCTCTGTATAACGGAACGGCGTCAGAAGACGGGCAGTAATGCCCGCCCTCCGGCGCCTTATGGGAGGAATTGAATGAACAAAAAATATAAATCCGGCTTTGTGACCCTGATCGGGCGGCCCAATGTGGGAAAATCCACGCTGATGAACCATCTGATCGGCCAGAAGATCGCCATTACCTCAGAAAAGCCCCAGACCACAAGAAACCGGATCCAGACGGTCTACACTGATGACCGGGGACAGATCATCTTTCTGGATACGCCGGGGATTCACAAGGCGAAAAACAAGCTGGGAGAATACATGGTAAGCGTCGCCGAGCATACCTTAAAAGAGGTGGACGTGATCCTGTGGCTGGTGGAGCCGGGGACCTACATAGGAGCCGGAGAGCAGCACATCTTAAAGGTGCTGAACAAGGTGAAAACGCCGGTGATCCTGGTGATCAATAAGATCGATACCGTAAAAAAGGATGAGATCATAAAGACCATGGACACCTATAAGGATGTGTACCGGTTTAAGGAGATCATCCCCGTATCGGCCATGAGAAAGACCAACACCGATACCCTGATCCGCACCCTGTTCCAGTATCTGCCGGAGGGCCCCCAGTATTATGACGAGGATACGGTCACAGACCAGCCCATGCGCCAGATCGCTGCGGAGCTGATCCGGGAGAAGGCGCTGCGTCTCATGTCCGACGAGATCCCCCATGGGATCGCTGTGGTCATCGAGCGCATGGAAGAGCGGGATAACGGGATCTTTGATATAGAGGCTACCATTGTCTGTGAACGGGAGTCCCACAAGGGGATCGTCATCGGCAAGGGCGGATCCATGCTGAAAAAGATCGGCACCGCGGCCCGGATCGAGATCGAGAATCTGATGGATGCAAAGGTAAACCTGCAGCTCTGGGTCAAGGTCCGCAGGGAATGGCGGGACAGCGAGCTTTATATGAAGAATTACGGGTATAACCCAAGGGATATCTAAATTGTCATGAGGGAACAGATAAGTGTCACCGGAATGGTCCTGATGGCCGCTCCGGTGGGGGAATATGACCGGAGGCTGGTGATCCTGACCCGCGGACGGGGAAAGATCACCGCCTTTGCCAGGGGAGTGAGACGGCCTGGGAACCAGCTTATGGCAGCGGCGGCCCCCTTTGTATTTGGAAAGTTTCTGCTGTACGAGGGTCGAGACGCCTATACCCTGGCGGGTGCGGAGGTGGAAAATTATTTTCGGGAGATCGCCGGGGATATGGAGGCAGCCTGCTATGGCTCCTATTTCCTGGAGATGGCCGATTATTATGGAAGGGAAAATATAGACGCCACGGAGACGCTGCGGCTTTTATACCAGTCCCTGCGGGCTCTTTTAAAGCCGTCGGTCCCCAACCGTCTGGTAAAGCCCGTATATGAGCTGAAGCTCATGGAGATCAACGGAGAATACCGGGAGCTTCCCCTGGGCCGTCTCAACGATTCCACCCTGTACGCCTGGCAGTACGTCCTGGCCGCTCCGGTGGAGAGTCTGTATACATTCACCCTGACGGACCAGGTACTGGGAGAATTCGTCCGGTGCGTGGAGCAGAACAAGGAAAGATTTATTGATAAAACGTTCCATTCCCTTGACATTTTGAACGCAGTAATGGATAATGCTACGTAAGCACCAAGCTGCGGGGCTCCGGCAAAGATCCATGCCATGGGGCCTGGAACAACTCAGGAGGTCTGAAAGATCCATGAACCGAATCAGAAATACATGTCTCTGTGCCCTGACGGGGCTTGCCGTATTTTGTACGGCGGCCTGTACCCGCGGTCCGGCGCAGGCCTTTGAACCCACAGAGGACAGCCTGTACATCACCGGCAGCGGCCAGGTCACCAGCGCTGCCATAGAGACATATGAGAAGGACTATTACACAGAAGAAGGATTAAAGGCTTTTGTGGAAGAAAACCTGGCAGCCTTCAACCAGGACGCGGCCAGCACGGCCGGGGACGGAGAGAAGGCCCCAGCGGTCTTAAATGCGTGTACACTGGCAGACGGGACTGCCTCCCTGCTCATAGACTTCTCTTCTCCGGCGGCCTATATGGAATTTATGGCCGCGTATCCGGATGAGGAGAGCGGAGTCCAGGTAAAGGCCCTGTCCATCCTTTCCATGGAAGAAGCAGAGCTTGGGGACGTATCCTTGACGGCTGCGGCAGGAAAGGAAAAGGGAACGGCCGTACCGGCGGACCAGGTCAAGAAAAAATCAAAGCTCCATGTGGCCGTGGTCGAGGGCACGGCGCTTTTAGAGACCGACGGAGCCATCCAGTACATTTCCGACGGAGTGACGCTGACGGGAGAAAACGGGGCCAGGACCCCGGACGGAGGCGTGTCCTATATAATTTTTAAATAAGGAACATACAGGGCGCTGTCCTGAAAACAGAATGAAGAGGAGAGACGATATGGAAAAGACAATGGAAAAGATCGTAGCGCTTGCGAAATCCAGAGGCTTTGTTTACCCGGGATCCGAGATTTACGGAGGCCTTGCCAATACATGGGATTACGGCAACCTGGGCGTAGAGCTTAAGAACAATGTAAAGCGGGCCTGGTGGAAAAAATTCATCCAGGAAAGCCCCTATAACGTGGGTGTGGACTGCGCCATCTTAATGAATTCCCAGACATGGGTGGCTTCCGGCCATCTGGGCGGTTTCTCCGACCCCCTTATGGACTGTAAGGCATGTAAGGAGCGTTTCCGCGCCGATAAGCTGATCGAGGACTATATGGCGGAAAAGGGCATCGAGCCGGAGACAGGGATCGACGGTTGGACCCAGGAAGAGATGAAGAAGTATATCGACGATAACAACATCTGCTGTCCCAGCTGCGGAAAGCACGATTTCACCGATATCCGCCAGTTTAACTTAATGTTTAAGACCTTCCAGGGCGTGACCGAGGATGCTAAGAATACGGTATATCTCCGTCCGGAAACGGCACAGGGTATTTTCGTGAACTTCAAGAATGTCCAGAGAACCTCCAGAAAGAAGCTTCCCTTTGGTATCGGCCAGATCGGTAAGTCCTTCCGTAACGAGATCACTCCTGGAAACTTCACCTTCCGTACCAGAGAGTTTGAGCAGATGGAGCTGGAATTTTTCTGTAAGCCGGGAACGGATCTGGAGTGGTTCTCCTACTGGAAGCAGTTCTGTATCGACTGGCTGCGGAATTTAGGCATTAAAGACGACGAGCTGAGAGCCCGGGACCATTCCGCAGAGGAGCTCTGCTTTTACAGCAAGGCCACCACAGACCTGGAATTTTTATTCCCCTTTGGCTGGGGCGAGCTCTGGGGCATTGCAGACCGTACCGACTATGACCTGACCCAGCACCAGAACACCTCCGGTCAGGATATGACGTATTTTGACGACGAGAGCAGTGAGAAATATATTCCATATGTGATCGAGCCGTCTCTGGGAGCCGACCGTGTGACGCTGGCCTTCTTATGCTCCGCATATGATGAGGAAGAGATCGGCGAAGGCGACGTAAGGACCGTTCTCCACTTCCATCCGGTCATCGCTCCGGTGAAGGTGGGCGTGCTGCCCTTATCCAAAAAGCTCAACGAGGGCGCAGAGAAGGTGTACGCAGAGCTTTCCAAATATTATAACTGTGAGTTTGACGACAGAGGAAACATCGGAAAACGTTACAGAAGACAGGACGAGATCGGAACTCCGTTCTGCGTGACTTATGACTTTGATTCTGAAACCGACGGAGCCGTTACGGTCCGCGACCGGGACACCATGGAGCAGGTACGGGTACCCATTGCAGAGTTAAAGGCATATCTGGAAGAAAAATTTGAATTCTAAATACGGAAGCAGGGCTCAGAAATGCTTTTCGGGCATCCTGGACCTGGAAGATCCGTAGAGGGAAAGAGGCGGCTGAAGGCTTTTTAGCAGTTGGCGGCCTCTTTTCTTAGAAAGGAAGCAGAAAATGGAAATAAAGAATGTAGTTCTGGCATCTGCGTCTCCCAGAAGGAAGGAGCTGCTTTTGCAGATCGGGATCCAGCCGGAGATCGTTGTGAGCCATGTGGTGGAACAGGTCACCTCCAGCGTGCCGTCAGAGGTGGTCATGGAGCTGGCGTCCCAGAAGGCGGCCGACGTGGCAGCCGGGAGAAAGGCCGGGGAGACTGTCATCGGCTCTGACACGGTGGTGGCCATAGATGGGAAGATCCTTGGAAAGCCAAAGACCCACGAAGAGGCCCGTGAGATGATCGGGATGCTGTCCGGCCGGGTCCACCAGGTGTATACGGGCGTCTGTGTGATCCTTAAGGGAGAAGACGGAAACGACCGTTCCAGGGTCTTTTTCGACAAGACCGATGTGGAGGTGTATCCTCTGACAGAGGAGGAGATCTTCCAGTACGCCATGTCGGAGGAGCCCATGGACAAGGCTGGGGCCTACGGCGTCCAGGGCTTTTTTGCCAGGTATATCAAGGGGCTTAAGGGTTCTTATGCCAATGTCATGGGACTTCCTGTGAGCAGGCTGTACCAGGAACTGAAGGAATTAAACGGAATTTAAGGAGTGCCGAAGATGATCAGACTGATCGTATCAGACATAGACGGGACCCTCACAGAGGATGGGGGAAGCCGGCTGGATCCGGAGCTTTACGAGGTGATCCTGAAGCTCAAAAGCCAGGGGATCTATTTTGCGGCTGCCAGTGGCCGCCATTCAGCCAGCATTGAATATATTTTTGATCCAATAAAGGATAAGATCTTTTACATCGGGGACAACGGGGCGTATCTGGGCTGCTATGGCAGGGAGCTTTTTCTGACCCGGTATAAGCAGGAGCTGGCTATGGACGTGATCGCCGATATGAAAGCCGCCGGTCTGGACGTTTTAGTGGACTGTGCGGACTGCGCCTATACGGATTCCAGGAATCCGGAGTTTCTCCGGTGGATGTTAAACGGATATCATTTCCGCTTAAGGAAGCTGGAGGATCTGAGTACCCTTGCTGAGCCCATTGTGAAGATCGCCGGCTGCCGTATGGAGGGCCTGGGAAGCCGGGCGGACGGGTTTAAGGAAAAATACGGAACGAAGCTTAAAGTGACCCTGGCGGGAGAGCAGTGGCTGGATACCATGGATCCGGGAGTCAGTAAGGGCGCGGCGGTGAAGCTTCTCCAGGAAAGCCTCATGATCCGTCCCGAAGAGACCATGGTCTTTGGCGACCAGTTAAATGATATCGAGATGTTAAACCAGGCGTATTACAGCTTTGCAGTGGCTAATGGACGGCCGGAGACCCGGGCCGCCGCCAGATTTCTGGCGGATTCCAATGTAAACCAGGGGCCGTTGAAGATATTAAAGCTGTTGGTGGAGCGGAAATAATGGAAAAGAAGATGAAAAAACGGAAAAGCGCGTGGATATGCCGGGCGGCTGTCTCCATGGCGGCCATGGCGGCAGCCGTATGCTTAGGGGGCTGCGGCGCAGTGGAAACGCTGTATTCCGGAAAAGGAGAAAGGGAATACGGAAAGGCGGAGACCATGGTGATCCTGACCACGGAGCGGCTCCGCTACGAAAACGTATATTCAGAGGAGATCTGGACCGCAGAGGTGGACGGCGGTGGAACGGCCTTTGAGACGGTCCTCACAGGCCAGATCCATGATTTTTTAAAGGAGCTGAAGGTCATGAGCCTCATGGCCCGGGAAAAGGAGATCACCCTTTCCAGCCGGGAAAAGGAGCTGGCCAAAACAGCGGCCGGCCAGTATATGGACGCTCTGGGCTCTGTCCAGGCAGAGGAGTTCGGGCTGACAGAGGAAAAAGCGGAGGCCTTGTATACGGATTACTGGACAGCGGAAAAGCTGGTGGAGACCATTACAGGGGATATGAACCTGGAGGTCAGCGACAGCGAGGCCAAGGTGATCTCCGTGGCCCAGATCCAGGTTTCCGACAGGACCCGGGCAGAAGAGATCCGTTCAAAGATCCAGGAGGAGGGAATGGATTTTTTTGCCGCAGCCAAGGAATATTCAGAGGATCCGGAGATAAAAAAACAGCTCTGGTACGGCCTCATGGGAGAGGAGTATGAAAAGACGGCCTTTTCCATGGCATCCGGGGAGGTGAGCCCGGTGGTGGAGGACGGAGGGAAATATTACATCCTGAGGTGCGAAAACGATTACGATGAGGCTGCCACCAGAGTCCGCAAGGAGCAGATGATACGGGAAAAGAGAAGCGCTGCCTTTTACAGCTCCTACCAGGCGTTCCAGGCGGAACACCCCCTGACCGGGGACGAGGAGCTGTGGCAGGGGCTTACGGTCACTGGGAGCCCGGCTGTGACGGCGGATTTTTTTGAGATCTTTGAGACGGTATGTGCCGGGGAGGAACAGGTATGATCGCATTGCGGATCGAGGAACAGAAGAAATTTACCTCGGGGCTTTTTATCGGAGAGCTGTTCGATCAATTTCTTTTAAGGGAGGCGGACATCGTCACCTTCAACCGGTTCACCATCGATGGCCGGGTGCGCCGGGGCTACTATACAGGAGAGGAGCAGGAGGAGGGGAAGATCGGTGAGTTTTCCTCCTGGAGGACCATAAAGCCCGTATGCTTTTCCCTGATCCGGGGAAAGCGTCTGCCGGAGACCTTCCGCATCGTCCTCTGCCTGTCGGAGGAGGCCAGGAGCCGGTTCGTACAGGCCCATGCTCCGGGGATCCTGCCGGAGCAGGCAGGCGGCCTCTATATCAACATCCAGTATGAAAACCAGGAAATGACCTGTGTTACGGGCACATCCATGAACGTTTTCACCATGGACCGGACCCTGGAGCGGGAATGGGATGAGAGCGTAAAGCAGTTTTTAAAAAGAAGCGGGATCGCGTTTACCTGTTAGGAGGCGGCAGTTGAATTTTGATAATTACAGATATTTTGCAGCAGCGGCGGAGGAGTTAAACTTCACAAAGGCGGCCAGAAAGCTTTTTATGACCCAGCAGGCCCTCAGCAAGCAGATCGACAAAATGGAAAAGGAGTATAATACCCGGCTGTTCAACCGGGAAACGCCCATGAGCCTTACGCCGGCCGGAGAGTGTATGTACCGGCACGTCTGCCGGATTCTGGACAATGAGCGGCAGATGCGGGCAGAGCTGGACGCGGTTCTGGGGCAGGAAAGCCGGAATCTGGTGGTGGGCGTCTCCTATTTCCGCAGCAGCATCCTGATCCCGCGGATCATGAAGGAGTTTTCAGGGCTTCATCCGGAGATCTGCGTGACCGTGAAGGAAAAGAACCTGGCGGGCTGTGTTGCGGATCTAAAGCTTGGAAAGCTGGATCTGATGTTTGGTTATCATATGGAGGACGATCCGGCCCTGGTGTCCCACCGGCTGTCCCAGGAGGAGACCGTCCTGGCTGTGCCGGAGCCCATGGCAGCGGAATGCCTGTCTCCGGAGGAGATCCGAGGCTTTAAAGAAGAGGGGATCGTCTCGCTGCGTCCTTTTTCCGGATGTCCCTTTGTGCGGATGGATGCAGATACGTGGATGGGGGAGCAGTTTGACCGGTATTGCAGGGAGGATGGCTTCGATCCGAAGATCTTCGTCATATCCCAGAGCGTCCTTACGGTGCTGGAGTGCTGTGCCGAGGGCATCGGGGCAACGCTGGTTCCTGCCGGCTATCTGGACCATCTGACGGCGGAGCAGAGAAGGGGGATGGTATTTTTCAGATGGAGATATCCGGATATCATACCGTCGGGGGCCGTCCTTCATCTGAAGAGCAGCTACATCACAAAGGCAGCCATGGACTTTGTGAAGTGTTCACAGAAAATATGCGGAGAAGAGGAATCTCTTTGGAATGGATTCTTTTAGTTGTGCCATGCGACAAAAACGTTGTTTGTTAAAAATGACGGAAGAAGATAAAATAATCATAAAATATTACTAAAAAAGGAGAAAGACTTATGCAGGCAGACAAAAAGAAAAAAGAGTCCATGAGCATGTGGAAGATCATCCTCATCGTAAACCTGGCTGTGTACATCCTGTCGTTTGTGATCCCGTCGGGAGCGTACCAGAGAGATGGAAAGATGGCAGTTCCAGGCACCTATGAGGTGGTGGAAAAGACGTATCTGAACCCGGTGGATGTGATCCTGGCCGTGGGAGATACGGTATATTCCTCCTTCGGAAAGCTGTTCGTGACACTGATCATCATGGGCGGCATGATGGGGATCGTCAACTCCACAGGAGTCCTGGACCGGGCCCTGGGGAATCTGATCCACCGGCTGAAGGATAAGGCCCTGGCGATCATTCCGATCTATGTATTTGCCACAGCCCTTTTAGGCTGTGTGGGCTCCATGATCTCCACGGTGATCCTGTTCGTTCCCCTGGGACTTCTGATCGCCAGAAAGCTCCGGGCAGACCGGACCTTTGCCGTTGGCCTTGTGATCCTGGGCTCCTTCACCGGCTTCATGTCCTCCCCCATCAATCCCCTCACGGGCGTTATGGGACAGGAGATCGCCGGCCTGGTTCCCTATTCCGGCGCAGGACTCCGGACCATCGTAACGATCCTCAATGTGGCGGTGGTTTCCGCATACCTGGTATGGTGGGCAAAGCGCTGCCAGAAAAATACAGCCATATACGAGGCGGATTTCGGCGGAGAGGAGGACGTGGAGAGCGGAGAGTATGAAAATACATATAAGCCTCTTTCCGGCCGTGAAATGGCGATCCTGGCGATCTTCTTCGGCGCATTTATCTTTTTTGCTGCCGGCGGCCCGACCCTGGGCCTGGGCATGACCCAGTTAGGCTCCATTATGCTTCCCGTTGCCTTTGTGGAAGGGATCCTGGCCGGATACAGCCTGGACGATACCATGAAAAACTTCGTAAAGGGAACCCAGTCCATGTGCGGCGTTATGGTATTCATGGTCCTGGCCTCCATTATGAGCATTATTTTAAACCAGGCGGGAGTCCTGGACTCCATCGTTTATTACATCTCCATCCCCTTAAGCCATTTAAGCAGCGCTATGGCGGCTGTGGGAATGTTCATTGCAAATGCGTTCATTAACGTATTCATCGGCTCCGGCTCCGGCCAGACCGTGGTTGCCATGCCGATCATGGCTCCCTTAGCCGATGTGGTGGGCGTTACCCGCCAGATGGCAGTGCTCACCCTCCAGTACGGAGACGGCTTTACGAACCTGTTCCTGCCCACCAACGTAAACCTTATGGCATGTCTTGCCATGGCCGGTGTGGACTTTAAGCGGTGGATGAAGTTCCTGGTGCCCTGCTATGCGATCCTGTTTGTGATCATGGTCGCTTCCATCTTCATCGGAACTGCCATCGGATTTTAAGAGGAGGCCGGAAATATGGAATATAACGAAACCTTACAGGAAGAGCTGGTCCGCCTGTCGGATGAGCTGGAGGAGCAGACCCTCCGCCTGCGCCATGAGATCCATCAGTGCCCGGAGCTGTCCTTCCAGGAATTTAAAACCAGCCAGCTGGTGATGCGGGAGCTGGACCGCATCGGGATCCCTTATGAAAAGAGCCCCCAGGAGCCAGGGATCATCGCTGTCATCGACAGCGGCCGCCCGGGTAAGTTCCTGATGCTGAGAGCTGATATGGACGCCCTTCCAATCCAGGAAAAAACAGGGCTTCCCTTTAGTTCCCAGGTCCCAGGGGTCATGCACGCCTGCGGCCATGACGTCCATACGGCCAATCTCCTGGCTGTGGGAGAGCTTCTTTTCCGTACCAGAGAGCGCTGGAACGGAAAGGTAAAGCTGGTGTTTCAGCCGGCAGAGGAAAACGGCGGCGGCGGCCGTGAGATGATAAAGGCAGGACTGATGGAGGAGAAGCCGGACGCCTGCTTTGCCCTTCATGTGAAAAACGGGGCCAGCGGTCTCATTTATTTAAAGCAGAAGTACCTGTCTTCCTATTCGGACGGCTATACGCTGACGATCCATGGCCGGGCAGCCCACTCCTCCATGCCGGAGGAAGGCGTGGATGCCATTTACATTGCGTCGGCAGTGGTGTCCGCCCTTCATGGGATCGCGTCCAGAAACCTTTCGCCCATGGCCCAGGCCACGCTGAACGTGGGGACCATCCACGGCGGTTCGGCGCCCAACATCATTGCAGACCAGGCAGTCCTGGGCGTGATGATGAGGAACGTATCCAGGGAATCCAGGGACGTGATGCGCCATCAGATCGAGACCCTGGCAAAGGGGATCACAGAATCCATGGGAGGAACCTGTGACATCGCCTTCCGGGCCGGATATCCGGCAGTCTACAACGATGTGGAGTTTACAAAGACCGTGGAGCAGGCCTTCCGCAGCAATGCGGACCGGCTTTATGAGAACATGGGAGACGGCCGTCCGGAGGGGTGGCTGGTCACAGACCTGGATCCCATGCTGGGAGCCGAGGACTTCGGTTTTTTTGCTCAGGAGGCCCCGTCCTGTATGATCTTTGTGGGAACGGGAGGGGATGCGCCCATGCACAATCCCGGTTTCCAGGTGGACGAGCGTTACATCAAGCTCTGCACCAGAGCCATGGCTTTTGTGGCGGCAGAATATCTGAAATAAAAAAGGGGCCTGCGGGCCTCTTTTTTTCGTAGGAAAAAGCGTCCCATCTGCTGGAAAGAGAGCGGGATCCGGCAGAAATCTTTCTCTCCCAGATTGCAGAAACTCCGTCTTTGTAGTAAAATAAAGACAGAAAACTCCTGGCAGGGAGGTTTCATATGGGAAAAAAGAAAGGGGAAGCAGAAACTATGGAAAAATTTTCTGAACTTCAGTATGTCCGCCCGGATATGGAAAAGGTCCTGGGAGACATGAGAGCAGTCACAGAGGCTCTGAAAAATGCCGCAGACTTTGGGGAGTTTAAAGCGGCGTACATGGATTATGTGAATACGGATATCCAGGTCTCCACAGCCAGACAGCTGGCCCACATCCGGAACACCATCAATATGATGGATGAATTTTATGAGGCAGAGATGGGATATTTCCACGCATGGATGCCAAAATACGAGATCCTGGTAAAGGAAATGGGAACGGTGATCTTAAATTCTCCCTTTAAGAAGGATATGGAGGAGGAATTCGGCTCCATCCTGATCCAGAATATGGAGGTGGGACAGCTCCTTTCCAGTGAGGCCGTGGTGGACGATATGGTAAAGGAAGCGGAGTTAGCCAACCTGTATTCCAAAACTGTGGCTGGTGCGTCTGTGGAATTCCGGGGGGAAATGTGCAGCACCTACGGCCTTTTAAAGCATATGCAGAGCACAGACCGCCAGGAGCGGAAGGAAGCGTTCGAGGCCTGGGCCCGTCTGTTTGAGGGGATCTCACCGAAGATCGACGAGATCTATGACGGTCTGGTACAGCTCAGAGCCGGAATGGCAGAGAAGCTGGGCTTTGAGAGCTTCATCCCCATGGGATATTATAAACGCCGCAGATACGATTACAACGCAGAGGATCTGAAGGTATTCCGCCGCCAGGTGCAGGAGGTGATCGTCCCCGCCTGTGTAAAGCTGTATGAAAGACAGAGAAAGGCCCTGGGCGTGGATACCCTTCATTATTATGACGAATCCATTTCCAGTCCCCAGGGAAATCCGGTTCCTGTGGGAGACCGGGACTATATGGTGAAGAAGGCCCAGGAAATGTACCGGGAGCTGTCTCCGGAAAGCGGGGAATTCTTTGATTTTATGGTGGAGCACCAGCTGTTTGACCTGGAGACCAAAAAAGGAAAACGGGTCGGCGGCTACTGCACCTCCCTTCCCCTGTACCATGCGCCCTTTATCTTCTCCAACTTCAACGGGACCCAGGCGGATGTGAACGTGCTGACCCATGAGGCCGGCCATGCCTTTGCTGGCTTTACGGCGGATAAATTCCAGAAGACCCCGGAGCTCTGCCACAGCACCAGCGAGATCAATGAGATCCACTCCATGGGCATGGAGCTTTGGACCTATCCGTGGATGGAGAGCTTCTTTGGAGACAAGGCGGAGCAGTACCGGAAGGAGCATTTAGCCGATGCGCTGATGAAGATCCCGTATATGGTCTGCGTGGATGAATTCCAGCACCGGGTATTTGAAAAGCCGGAGATAACGGCCATGGAGCGGAGAGCCGTATGGAGTGAGCTGGAAAAGGTTTATATGCCCTGGAGGGATTATGACGGAAACGCCTTCCTTACAGGCGGCGGATTCTGGATGCAGAAGCAGCACATTTTCCTGTATCCCTTCTATTATGTGGACTATGCCATGGCCCAGATCGGCGCCTTCGAGTTCTATACCAAGATGAAGGCAGACCGGAAGGCCGCATGGGCAGATTATTATAAGCTGTGCCAGGCGGGAGGCTCCATGGGCTACTTTAAGCTCTTAGAGTACAGCGGGCTTCACAATGTATTAAAGGAAGGTTCCGTAAAGGAAGCCCTGAAGGCTGTCCTTGAGGAGCTGGAGGTATAAAAACATACCGGGCGTTGCAGATATAGTCTGCGGCGCCCTTTTTTCTAGTTTACCGGGAGATGGCAGGGAAAGCGGATGGAATATATAGAAAAAAACTATTTATTATAAAATTATCATTGAAATATTCAAGTCGACATTTTGCATATTTATGCTAAAATTAACAAGGTTAATTTATGGATGATTCATTGATTTTTCAATGATCTGGCAAGGAGTGTAGAGATATGAGTGGATCTAAAGAACAACCTGGAAGTCGGGAAATTACCGAGAATCTCACAAGACAGCAGCTGCAGGAGCTGGAGGAAAAGGAAAAAACACCGTTGCAGAGGTTTCTGGACCTTCTTATTACGATATTTCCGCTTTTATGCGGCGGTGCAGCAGTCTGGGAATATCAGTGTATCCCGGACCATTCCCCTAATGCAAATCCCATGACTTATCTGGTATTTCTTTTGATCCTTATGGGAATTTATGCGGTATATTGGATGGTCGCTCTCCTTGGCCTCCGAGTTGGAAACCGGGCCAGGTTCCAGAAGGTCCGCTACCGCGCGCCGCTGTATTCCGTTCTGTTTTTATTTCTGGCCGTCTACGATTACCTTACCCTGAAGACCGGGATCCTGACTCAGCCATTTGTCCCCTGTCTGAACAGCATTATGAACATTGCCTGGATCGACCGGGAAATGCTGATGATCAGTACCCTGTACACCTTAAGACTGCTGTTTCTGGGATATTTCATCGGTGTGGCCCTGGGCCTTGTGACCGGGATCACCTGCGGATACAGCGCCAGGATCCGGTACTGGGTGGATCCCATCATTAAATTCCTGGGACCGATCCCCACCTCCACATGGATTCCGATCATCATGGTGGTGACTGCGAACCTGTTCGGCGGTTCGATCTTCATCATTGCCCTGGGCTCCTGGTTTGCCGTGACAGTGGCGTCCATGACTGGGATCTCCAACGTGGACCGCGATTATTTTGAGGCGGCAAGGACGCTGGGGGCCAGCGAGCGCCAGCTGGTGTTCCGGGTGGCGATCCCCCATGCGATGCCCAGCATCCTCCAGGGAATGACCCAGGCCATGAGTACGGCCTGTACCGCCATCATGATCGCGGAAATGATGGGCGTAAAAGCGGGTCTTGGCTGGTATATGACCTGGGCAAAATCCTGGGCGGCCTTTGACAAGATGTTTGCGGCGCTGTTTGTGATCTGTCTGGTGTTCACAGCGGTGACCAAGGCTCTGGCTATGATCAAGAAGCATGTGCTTCGCTGGCAGATAGGAGTGGTGAAATAATGGCAGAAACAGTGACCTTACAGTTAAATCATGTGTCCAAAAGCTTTGCGAAGGTGGAGAAAGAGGGGATTACCAATGCCCTGGGAAATATCGATCTCACCATGCATGACGGAGAATTCATCAGCCTGGTGGGTACCTCAGGCTGCGGTAAGTCCACGATTCTCCGGCTGATCGCCGGCTTGATCCCGCCGACCATGGGAACGCTCATGGTCAACGGAGAGGAGATCACCGGCCCGGATCCCAGCCGCGGCATGGTATTCCAGAAGCCGACCCTGTTTCCATGGCTGACAGTGGAAAAAAATATTTCCTTCAGCCTGCGGATGCAGAATAAGTTCAAGGGAAACGAGGAAGAAGTGGAGCGGATGTTAAAGGTCATCGGCTTGGAGGAATTCCGGGACGATTATCCGGGACAGCTTTCCGGCGGCATGGCCCAGAGGGTAGCTCTGGTCCGGACGCTGATCAATCACCCGAAGATCCTCCTTTTGGACGAGCCTCTGGGAGCCCTGGATGCCTTTACCAGAATGAATATGCAGGATGAGATCCTGGATATCTGGAAGAAGAGAAAGCAGCTGGTGGTCATGGTGACTCATGACGTGGACGAGGCCATCTATATGGGAACCCGTGTCATCGCCATGGAGGCCAATCCGGGCCAGATCAAGGCGGATATCCCCATTGAGCTCCCCTATCCCAGAGACAGGAGCAGCGCTGAATTTGTGGGATACAGGAATCAGATCCTAGGACTTTTAAATTATGGATCCGGGGAAAAAGGGGAGTAGCAGAGCCATCCGCTCTTTGCTATATATTAAAAAAATCTTATAAGGAGATAAAGACAATGAGACTCAGAAAACTGATGTGTACAGCAATGTCCGCAGCAATCGTGGCATCTATGGCAGGCTGCGGACAGGGAAAGCCGGCAGAGACGACAGCGGCGCCTGCTGCGGCTGAGACAACCAAGGCAGAGGAGACAAAAGCCGAGGAGACCAAGGCAGAAGAGACAAAAGCTGAGGAGACTAAGGCAGCGGAGACAAAAGCCGCAGAGGTAAGCTCCGACCGCTCCAATATGTTTGATGTGATCGAGACAGAGGGCCGAGCCATCGATTATGGAAACGTGGACCTGACTCCCACAGCTGAGGAACTGGAGGCTATGAAAAAGGAGCCGGCATATGGAAAGCCGGTGCGCTACTGGATGTCCGATGGCTGCACCTCCGGGCCCAACGTTGCCAATCTTCTGGGCTACTATGAGGAAGCGGGACTGACTGCCGAGGGTGTAAAGGGCACCTCCTATACAGAGGCTCTTGGAACAGGAGCAGCCGAGGTTGCCGTTGGCCATATCGCCACCATGCTGGTACCATCCACCAATGGTGTGGACCTGACCTTCGTGGGCGGTGCGCATATTGGCTGTAAATCTTTATACGTTCTTGCAGACAGCGAATATAAGACCACCGAGGACTTAAAGGGAACCAGAATCTCCACACCCAACGGAATCGGCGCCAGCGATTACAACATCACTTCCTTACTGTTGGATGCAGACGGGATCAATCCCCAGAAGGATGTGGAGCTGACTCCTGTTGAGACCAGTGCCTGCGTGACCGCCATGGAAAACGGTGAGATCTCCGCAGCCCTGTTATCTGATACCTTTGCCTACAAGCTGGTACAGGATGGAAAGCTCCGCTGCGTCCGCTCTTTGCTGGATGCTGATTTCCAGGGAGAGCCTTGCTGTATCATCGCCATGAATGCCACCTTCGTAAAAGAAAATCCGGTGATTTCCAGGAAGATCGCGGGAGCGGTGCAGAAGGCCCATAGCTGGATGCGTGAAAACCCCGATGAGGCGACCCAGATGCTCATCGACGAGGGCTTAAACAGCGAAGACTTCGACATGAACGTGAAGTTAAATAATTCTCTTCAGTTCGGTCTGTCCACAGATTTTACAGAGGCAGGCCTCCGCGCCATTGCCGAGGATTATATCCGTCTGGACCTGATCACTGCCACTGACGATATTGAAGAGGTTATGTCCAAAGCATGGACTCCGGTTCTTGACCAGTAATACGGGAACACAACTTTAAATTCGGGGGAATGCTGCAACTTTGCAGCACTCCCCTTTTCCATAATAAGATGAATGAAACGGGAAAGGAAAGAAGAATGAAACAGAAAATCACAGCAGGCGTAACTCTGCTAACGGCCCTCCTCCTGGGTGTGGGTCCATGGACCTTTTTTAAAGCATGCCCGGTGACACCGGAAAAGATCATGAAATGCCACTGGTGCTGTCTGGCGCTGATCCCGCTGGCTCTGGTTCTGGGCGTTGCAGGCATCGTACAGCTTATGGCAAAAAGCCGGGAGGCCAGACAGGCGGTCTGTCTTCTGGCGGCTGCGGCGTATATTGGCACAATACTGCTTCCGGCGGTTCTCATCGGAGGCTGTGCGAAACCGGAAATGGCGTGTAATGTTTTGACTTATCCTTGTGTTTATGCAGTAAGTGCCCTGGGGCTGGTGTTCCAGGCAGCTGGTCTTTTCATAGGAAAGAACGGGAAGCACGTTTAGGAGGCCGGATTATGAAAACTATGGGGATCATATGGAAGATCGCTTTAAAAAATCTGAAAAGACGTCCAGTGAGGACGGGCTGCATGATCTTTTTCGTGTTCATGCTGTCGGCTTCCCTGTTTTTTAGTTCCATGCTGGTGGGCAGCATGGAAGGGACGCTTCAGAAGACCACGGACCGGATGGGAGCGGATCTGATCGTGGTGCCGAAGGAGTTTGAAAAGAGCATGGCAGATTCCCTTTTTCTGGGGGAATTGTGCAGTTTCAGTTTTGACCGTTCCTGGGTGGACGATATTGTTTCCATTGAGGGGATCAGGGATGCAACGCCCCAGCTTTATCTGGAATCGCTGGCGGCGGACTGCTGCTCTGCGGCGACCCAGCTGATTGCCTTTGACCCGGAAACGGATTACATCGTTACGCCCTGGCTGGAAAAGGATAACCTTCCGGCTCCGGGAAAGAACCAGATGTACCTGGGAAGCTCCATTACACCCTCAGAGCCGGGAAAAATTAAATTTTTCGGCGTGGAATATGAGGTCCTGGGGCAGCTGGAGCGGACTGGGACCAGCTATGACACCTGTGCGTTTATGACCTGGGATACAGCTCAGGAGATCATGGGCTGTGAAAAGTGGGTCCAGTCCTTTGGAGAACCCAAAGGAGAGGCAGAGGATCTGGTCTCCTCTATCATGATTCGCGTAGAGGATGGCACGGATGCTAAGGCAGTGGCCAGGAAGATCAATTTTCAGCTGGACGGCGCGCCGGTAGCCGCGTATACCACCAATGGGATCTTCAATGGGGTCATGGAATCTGTGGCCGGCATGACCGGCTACTGTACGGTATTAATGGCCCTGATCCTGGTGCTTGTGGCGACGGCCCTTGTTACGGTGTTTACGATCACGATGAATGAAAGGACAGAGGAGTTTGGCATCCTGGCATCCCTGGGCGTAAGCAGCAGAAGGCTGGGAGGGATCGTCCTTACAGAGGGCAGCATCATTGGACTTGCGGGAGGACTTCTGGGAGCAGGGACTTCCGCCGCCTGTCTTCTGATGTTCGCAGTTCCCATCCAGGTAAAGCTCCATATCCCGAAGCTTCTTACCTCGGTGCGGGAGCTGGTTGCTGCTGCGGCCTTCTGTATCCTGCTTTCCCTGGTTGTATCCCTGGCTTCCTCTTTGTATTCAGCATGGAAGGTGAGCCGGACAAATCTGGATGGACTGATCAAGGGGGAGGAATTATAAAATGCTGCTGGAAACAAAAGATCTGACAAAAATCTACCGTCGGGGAGAAAAAGAGTTCCGCGCAGTGGATAAAGCATCCATTTCTGTGGAGAAAGGGGAGCTGGCGGTGATTACCGGCCCCTCTGGATGCGGAAAGAGCACCCTGTTCCATCTGATCTCCGGGATCACAGTGCCTGACAGCGGCCTGGTCCTGTTTGAGGGAGATGAGATCACCGGAATCTCTCCGCAGGCGGCTGCAAGGCTGCGGGCAGAGAAGATCAGCTATATTTTACAGGGAAACAGCCTGCTGGCCAATTTGACAGTGCTGGAGAACATCTGTCTTCCCCACCGCCTTTCTGGATGCGGAATAGATGTGGAGGAACGGGCCATAAGGCTTCTGGAAGAGTTTGGTCTGGAGGGCATGGCAGAGGAATATCCGGGAAATCTGTCCGGCGGAGAAAGACGGCGGGCGGCCATTGTCCGTGCCTTTGTCCATGAGCCGCTTCTGGTGGTTGCCGATGAGCCCACCAGTGATCTGGATGAGGAAAACACGAAGATCATCCTGGATTATTTTGAGAGAAAGCGGAAAGCGGGGACGGCTATCTTAATCAGCACCCATGACCTTTCCTGTCTGAGACCGGGAGTGACCCATTACCGGATGGACCACGGTGTGATCCGGTCCCGGACAGAAATTTAAAGCTGGACAGAGAATTATCAGCACTCATTGTAAATGAGTGCTAAAATTTTATTGACATTTCTCTCCAAAGGTATTACAATATCCATTGTTGCAGGAAAAATAGCCGTCGTCTGACGGAGACATACATTCAGAACAGCAGAAATATCGAAGGAGTGGATTTTTTATGGCAAAGAGCGGAAGTTTATCCATTAACAGTGAGAACATTTTCCCCATTATCAAAAAGTGGCTGTACTCAGACCATGACATTTTTTACAGAGAACTGGTGAGCAACGGCTGCGACGCCATCACAAAGCTGAAAAAGCTGGCGCTGATGGGCGAGTACGAGGAGCCGGACGGGGTGGAATATAAGGTGTCCGTCACCGTAAACCCCAAGGAAAAGACCATCCAGGTCTCCGATAACGGTCTGGGAATGACCGAGGACGAGGTGGAGGAATATATCAACCAGATCGCCTTTTCCGGGGCTCAGGACTTCTTAAATAAATATAAGGACAAGGCCAACGAGGACCAGATCATCGGTCATTTCGGACTGGGCTTTTATTCTGCGTTCATGGTGGCAGACCGCGTGACCATCGATACCTTATCCTATAAGGCAGACGCCAGGGCGGTCCACTGGGAGTCCGAAGGCGGCACAGAGTATGAGATGACCGATGGGGACAAAACAGAAGCAGGAACCACCATCACCCTTTATTTAAACGACGACAGCACGGAGTTTGCCAATGAGTACCGGGCCAGAGAGGTCCTGGAAAAATACTGCGCCTTCATGCCGGTGGAGATCTATGTGGCAGACGAGACGGCGGAGCCCCAGTACGATACCATCGAAAAGGATGAGCTGACCGATAAGGACACCGTGATCGAGACCATTGTGGAAGAGGCAAAGACCGAGGAAAAGGAGAACGAGGACGGTACAAAAGAGACTGTGGAGGTTTCCCCAGCAAGAGAAAAATATAAGATCTTAAGACGGCCCGAGCCCATCAACGATATCCATCCCCTGTGGAATAAGCATCCCAACGAGTGCACAGAGGAGGAATATAAGGAATTTTACCGCAAGGTATTCATGGACTTCAAGGAGCCCTTATTCTGGATCCACCTGAACATGGACTATCCCTTCAACTTAAAGGGGATCCTGTACTTCCCCAAGATCAATATGGAGTACGAGAGCATCGAGGGAAAGATCAAGCTGTATAACAACCAGGTGTTCATCGCTGATAATATCAAAGAGGTGATCCCGGAGTTCCTGATGCTGTTAAAGGGCGTCATCGACTGCCCGGATCTGCCCCTGAACGTATCCAGAAGCGCCTTACAGAACGACGGCTTTGTGAAAAAGATCTCCGATTACATCACAAAGAAGGTGGCAGACAAGCTTTCCGGCATGTGCAAGACCGACCGGGAGAATTATGAGAAATACTGGGACGATATCAATCCCTTCATTAAATTTGGCTGCTTAAAGGATGAGAAGTTCGCAGAAAAGATGAACGATTATATTATCTTTAAAAACCTGGACAGCAAATATCTGACCTTGAAGGACTGCCTGGATGCCAATAAAGAAAAGGGCCATGAAAACCAGGTGTTCTATGTGACCGATGAAAAGGAGCAGAGCCAGTATATCAACATGTTCAAGGAGGCTGGCCTGGATGCGGTGATCCTTCCCAATGCCATCGATTCCCCGTTCATCTCCCATCTGGAGCAGAAGAACGAGAAGGTGAAATTCCTCCGGATCGACGCGGATGTCAACGAGACCTTTAAGGAGAAGGAAGAGGACGACGAGGCCGCAAAGGAGCAGGCAAAGAAGGATGCAGAAAGCCTTTCAGAGATCTTTAAGAAGGCCCTTGGAAACGATAAGCTGGAAGTGAAGGTGGAGAAGCTTAAGAATGAGTCGGTGGCCTCCATGATCACCGTTTCCGAGGAGAGCCGCAGAATGGCCGATATGATGAAGATGTACAGCATGTACGGCGGCGGCGCAGACATGTTCCCGGTATCGGAGACTCTGGTGTTAAACGCCAATAACCAGCTGGTGAAATTCGTGCTGAACCACAAAGACGGAGAGAACACCGGAAAGATCTGCCAGCAGCTTTACGATCTGGCCAAGCTGGCCCATGGAAGCCTCTCTCCGGAGCGCATGACAAAGTTCATTGCAAGAAGCGGCGAGATCATGATGGACATGGCCCGGGAAGAGCAGTAAAGGACGTTTATGGAATATAAAAGACGGGACTATTTTATCACATTTACCATGCTGGGACTTTCCGCAGCGGCCCTGATGGCGTACCAGTACGCCGGGGCCCTGCTGTTCGGCCTGGCTGAAACGTGGGCAAAAAGCCAGGAGACCGGCGTTTTCCGCTGGTTTTCCTGGCTTTTTGACTCTCCCTGGACCGCTGTGCTGGTGAAATATCTGTTCGTCATCGGCGGCGCCTATCCGATTATAGCCCTCCTTTTGTGCCGGATCCCAAAGTTTAAGGGAAAGCTTCAGCCCCTGTCCCTGGCGGCCTTTCTCCTGTGTCTCATCGCCGCCATGGGGACCGGGAACGTTTTTAATCTTCTGGGCAATCTGGTGAACGCCTTTTTCTCCGCGTTCAACGGCAGGACCATTGAGGAAATGAACCCGGCGGCGGAGATGATGATGGACATGACGCCGTCCATGGTCATTTACGCCTGCTTTCTGGGACCGTTCATGGAGGAGCTTCTGTTCCGGGGCATGATCTTAAAACGGGCCAGACGGTTCGGAGACCGGACGGCGGTGGCGTTCACAGCGGTGCTCTTCGGGCTCATGCACGGAAACCTGCTGCAGTTTTTCTATGCGGCTGCCATCGGCCTGATCCTGGGCTACGTGGCCGTAAGGACCAGCAGCATCCGCTATACGGTCCTGATGCACATGGCCATTAATTCCTTCAGCACCGTCATGGTGGCCGGGCAGGAGCTGGTGGCAGCGGCCCTGGGAGACCTGGCAGCGGTCCCTTATTCCATGGCATTCCTGGCCTTCCTCGTTTTTATGACAGCCGGCGGGGCCATGGTCCTCTGGCGGTTCGGCCCCATCTGGTACCGCCAGGTGACGGCCCATAACGGGGAAAGGAGCCCATGGAAAAAGTATGTCTACTGGAATCCGGGATTTCTTCTGTTTCTGGGACTGTGCCTGCTGGAGATGATCGTGTACCTGTTTTGAGGAAAAGCTTTTCCGGGGGATTGACTTTCCGGCAGTGAGATCCTATAATATGTAGTAATGATTACTACATCGCGCAGGGCGCGGTTTTAAGCTGGAGGAAGCGGTATGAGATATAAGATTATAGGGGACAGCTGCCTGGATCTGACAAAGGAAATGAGAAAGGATCCCTGCTATTCCATGATCCCTCTGACACTGATGGTGGGAGAGCGGCATTTTGTGGATGACGAGACCTTTGACCAGAAGGAATTTATAAAAGCAGTAAAGGAGTACCCGGAGTGCCCGAAATCGGCCTGTCCGTCTCCGGAGATGTTCAAGGAGGCGTACTGCTGCGAGGAAGAGAACGTGTTTGTGATCACTCTTTCCGCAGCCTTAAGCGGAAGCTATAACAGTGCGGTTCTGGCAAAGTCCCTTTATGAGGAGGAGCATGGGAAGAAAAATATCCTGGTGCTGGATTCAAAATCTGCGTCCAGCGGCCAGTTAAATATCGCCATGTATATCCGGGAACTCTGTGACCAGGGCCTGGAGTTTGACGAAATCTGTGAAAGGGCTGCTGCCTACCGGGACCGGATGAATACGTATTTTGTCCTGGAATCCCTGGATACGCTGAAAAAAAATGGACGCCTTACGGGGCTCCAGGCATTTTTTGCCACCAAGTTAAACATCAAGCCGGTCATGGGTGCGGACAACGGAACGATCATTAAGCTGGACCAGGCCAGGGGGATCCAGAAGGCCCTGCAGCGTATGGCGGAGATCGCCGTGAAGGAAGCTGGGACCACAAAAGACAAGCGTCTGGTGATCGCCCACTGCAACGCCCCAGAGCGCGCCCAGTTCATGAAGGAAAAGCTCTGCTCCATGGCAGAGTTCAAAGAGGTGGTCATCACCGATACCTGCGGAGTATCTACCGTATACGCCAACGACGGAGGCGTGATCTTAGCATTATAGGAGCCAGAAAAGGGCCGGGAGTATCAGTACTCCTGGCCCTGATAAATTTTATTTTCTTTCAGATACCTGGCCATGGAATTCAGCACCAGACGTTTGTTTCCGCTCCATAAGGGGGCTGTCAGCAGGGATCTGGGCCCGTCGCCGGTGAGCCGGTGGATCACCGTTTCCGGAGGAAGGAGCTTTAAACAGTCTCCCACCAGCTCCAGATACTGGGAAAGCTCCAGGACCTGGAAGGCACCCTGGCGGTACAGCCGGTCCAGGTCGGTGCCCTTTAGTACATGGAGGAGCTGAAGCTTGATCCCGTCGATCTTAAGGCCTGCCAGGTACCGGATGGTTTCCAGCATATCCTCCCGGGTCTCGCCCGGAAGCCCCAGGATCACATGGACGATGACCGTCAGGCCTGCGGCCCTCAGACGGCGGAAGGCGTCCTCGAAAACGGGAAGCCCATAGCCGCGGCGGATGAACCGGGCGGTGGACTCATGGATGGTCTGGAGGCCCAGCTCCACCCATACAGGCTTTTCCTGGTTCAGCCGGGAAAGGAGAACCACAGTCTCATCCGGCAGACAGTCGGGCCGGGTGCCGATGGACAGGGCGCAGACCTCCGGCAGGGAGACGGCCTCTGTAAACAGGGCTTCCAGATAGGGAAGAGGGGCGTAGGTGTTGGTGTAGGACTGGAAATAGGCGATATACAGGGCGTCGGGACCGGCCTTTTTCTCCACCAGTTTTTTTGCCAGGTCTGCCTGCTCCCGGAGAGAGAGTTGCTTTTGGGCGGCAAAATCCCCGGAGCCGCCCTGACTGCAGAAGATGCAGCCGCCCCGGCCCACAGAGCCGTCCCGGTTGGGACAGGTCATGCCGCCGTCCAGGGCCAGCTTATATACTTTTCTCCCAAACATTTCTTTTAAATGAAAATCCAGGGAATGATAGGGTTTTACGTTCCAGCTGTTCATATTTTACAAAACCTTTCCACAAAACTATTGCAAGTATGTCCGTACCTATTATATAATGGGAAAAGGCCGGCGGCAAGGACCAATGCAGCCATATGGAAAAAGGAGATGGATCAATGGAAAAAAACATGCTGTTACAGCAGCTGGACGGCGGGAAGGCAGAGGACTTCCTGGAAAAAATGTACGGAAAGGATCATGTGGAGGAAAATAAAAACCGGTATCTCCATGTAATGGAGGGCTTTGTCCAGGCCTTTAAAAATACAGACATGTATCTGTTCACCTCCGCTGGCCGTACAGAGATCAGCGGGAACCACACGGACCACAACCATGGAAAGGTCCTGGCAGGAAGCATCAACCTGGACTGTGTGGCTGCGGCCGCAGCCAACGGGACCGATGAGATCCATATCATCAGCGAGACCTACAACCAGAGGTTTACGATCCGCCTGGACGACCTTTCTCCCAGCGAAAAGATGGCGGGGACCATCGATCTGACCAAGGGAATGTTAATGGGCTTTCAGGAGATGGGGTACAGGATCGGCGGCTTTGACGCCTTTATCACCAGCAACGTCATCAGCGCTGCCGGAGTCAGCTCCTCTGCATCTTATGAGATGCTGATCTGCTCCATGATCAATACCTTCTTTAACGGGAATAAAGTGGATGTGGTCACCTACGCCCATGTGGGAAAATATGCGGAAAACAAATACTGGAACAAAGCTTCCGGCCTGCTGGACCAGATGGCCTGCGCCGTGGGCGGCATGATCACCATTGATTTTAAGGATCCCTTAAAGCCAGTGGTGGAAAAGATCAATTATGATTTCGGAGCCCAGGACCACAGCTTGATCATTGTCCAGACAGGAAAGGGCCATGCGGATCTCAGCGCAGAATACTCCTCCATCCCCTCGGATATGAAAAAGGTAGCTGCCGTGTTCGGAAAAGAGGTCTGCGCCGATATCACAGAGGAAGAGGTCATCGCGCGTGTGACCGAGGTGAAGGAAAAGGCCGGGGACCGGGCGCTCCTTCGGGCGCTTCATTTCTTCGAGGAAAATAAGCGGGTGGAGAAGGAAGTCTGCGCCTTAAAGGAGGACCGGTTTGAGGACTTCCTGGAGCTGATCACTGAATCAGGCAATTCCTCCTGGAAGTGGCTCCAGAACTGTTATGTGCCGGGAAGCGAGGAGCAGGGCATCACCACCGCTCTGGCCCTTACAGAGCTGTTTCTTAAGGAAAAAGGCTGCGGAGCCTGCCGGGTACACGGCGGCGGTTTTGCCGGCGTGATCATGGCCATGATCCCCAATGCCCTGGCAGACGAGTATATTGCATACATAGAAAAAGCCATGGGCCAGGGAAGCGCCTACCGCATGAGCATCCGTCCCTATGGTGCCGTGTGCGTCAATGATTTTATATAAGATGGGATACAGAAAGAGAAACAGAACGCCCGGATGGCCATCGCGGCTTCTGGTGGCAGCGGTCCTTTTGGGAAGCGCCCTGGCGCTGTGGGGCTGTGCTCCGGACGAGGAGGTAAAGAGAGAACGGCAGTGTGTGACTCTGGCCGGAGGGCTCCACGGGGAGCTCATTCACAGGGAGGCCATCGCCCTGGCCGATTCAGTCAATACCTCAGAGTCCACGGTCTACGTGGAGCTGAAGGAATCCAAGGGCTCTCCTGTGAGCCTGGAAAACCTGTGCCAGGGGAAATATGATCTGGCCCTGGTATCCGGAGATGTGGTCTATGACGCCTGGAACGGGGAAGGGACCTTTGAGGGAGAGAAAAAAGAAAATTTCCGCATCCTCATGGCCTGTTATCCGGCGGCGTCCCAGTGGCTGGCCCGGAGGGACTCGGGCCTGGCCTTTGTCCATGAACTGGACGGCCGGAATCTTTCGGCCGGACCGGCGTTTTCGGAGACGGGAATGGCATCTGCGGCGGCCTTTGACGCCCTGGATATGGATGTGAAGGAAGAAAATTTCTGGCAGCGGGGGATCGAAAACAGTACAGGGATCTTAAGAGACGGGACCGTGGACGGGATCCACGGCTTCCTGGAGGCTCCCGCAGACGTTTTCATCAGACTCTCAGAGGAAATGGAGGTTTCAGTCCTTTCCTATACGGAGGAGGAGCTGGACCGGATCCTGGAGATTAATCCGGGATACCAGAGGCTCACGCTCCCGGCAGGAACATACAGGGGTCAGGAGGATCCTGTGAGGACCTTTGGCTTTCCGGTATTTTTATGCGCCGGAGCGGAGATGGAGGATGGGCTGGCCTATGAGATCGTCAGGGCCATGGATGAAAATATAGGAAAAGCGGGAGATCCGCGCCTGGCGGCCATGGAGGATAAATCCTTTTTATGCCAGGATGGGTCTGGGCTCCTTCACGAAGGGGCCAGACGGTATTATCAGGAAAAGGGATATATAGATTAAACAGCTAAAAATAGCGGCGGCTTTACGCAAGGAGGGTTATATTATGTTATATAAGCAGCTTATCGAACTTTTCGATATCTTAGACAGCGCTTCGGCATCCGGAGCACAGGTGGTGGAATATTTCCGCTCCATCGTTCCGGACTGTCAGGTGGAGACTTACCCGTTGGAGGGGCCCAAGGGCCACACAGATATGGTGCGGATCCTGATCCCCGGAAGGAACGGAAAGAGCAAAGGCGGCTCTGCAAAGACCATGGGTATCTTAGGCCGTCTGGGCGGCCTGGGAGCAAGACCGGAGCAGCTGGGCTTCGTTTCTGACGGAGACGGCGCTTTAACGGCTCTGGCAGTGGCTGCAAAGCTTCTGGATATGCAGAAAAAGGGTGATTTCTTAGAGGGAGACGTATTTATCTCTACCCACGTGTGTCCCGACGCGCCCACCACGCCCCATGAGCCCGTTCCGTTCATGAACTCCCCGGTTGAGACCTGGCAGGTAAATAAGGAAGAGGTTACCGATGACCTGGACGCCGTTTTAGTGGTGGATACCACCAAGGGCAACCGGATCATCAATCACCGCGGCTTTGCCATCTCCCCCACTGTGAAGGAGGGATACATCTTACGGGTCAGCGAGGATCTTCTGGATGTAATGATCAGCACCACAGGACGGCTGCCCCACGTATTTGCCTTAAGCCAGCAGGATATCACTCCCTACGGAAACGGCCTGTACCACTTAAACAGCATTTTACAGCCGGCAACAGCCACCAAGGCCCCGGTGGTAGGCGTGGCAGTGACCACAGAGACCACAGTGGCAGGCTGTGCCACCGGAGCTACCCATCTGGAGGACCTGGAGGATGCAGGACGGTTTATGCTGGAGGCAGCCAAGGCCTTTGGAAATGGTCTGTGCTCCTTCTACGATGAGGAGGAATTTGGACGGATCCAGAAGCTGTACGGCTCCATGGAGCACTTCCAGACCCTGGGGAAACAGTAATCGGAGAGTTATAAAACATCGGCTTCGATGCATGTCGAAAAACAGGGAAATACATGGTATTTTGAGAAATGTCTGATAAAATCATATTGAAAGGAGGTCTTTCAATATGAGAGAAGACGATTTTGAGGTATATCTCCGGAACACGAATCTGTCGGAAAATACCATCGCATCCTACAAATTTGCTGTCAAGCAGTATTTCGCCCAGTTCGATACGGTGACGCAGAAAAAGCTGCGGGACCATAAGATGTGGCTGATCGAATCCTATAAGCCCAAAACGGTGAATTTAAGGATCCGCGCCATCAACTGCTACCTGGACAGCATTGGAAAGGGAGAGTGGAAGCTGCAGTTTGTAAAGGTGCAGCAGAAGGCCTTTCTGGAGAATGTGATCAGCGAGGCGGATTATGAGTATTTTAAAAGCTGCTTAAAGCGGGACGGAGAGCTGTTCTGGTATTTTGCAGTCCGCTTTATGGCAGCCACCGGGGTCCGGGTCAGCGAGCTGATCCAGATCAAGGCGGAGCATGTACAGATCGGATATATGGATCTGTATTCCAAAGGCGGAAAGCTGAGGCGGATCTACATACCGAAGCTTTTGCAGGAGGAGGCGCTGGCCTGGTTGGAAGGAAGAAACCAGACCAGCGGCTTTCTTTTTTTAAACAAGCAGGGACGCCGGATCACCACCAGGGGTGTGGCGGGACAGCTGAAGGTCATGGCCCTCCGGTACGGCATCGATCCGGCGGTGGCCTATCCCCATTCCTTCCGCCACCGGTTTGCCAAAAGCTTTCTGGAACGGTTCAATGACCTGGCCCTGCTGGCGGACCTTATGGGACATGAGAGCATTGAGACCACCAGGATCTATCTGAGGAGGACCAGCACCGAGCAGCAGGCCATCGTGGACCGTGTGGTGGACTGGTGAGGCCTGGTACGGCGTATTTTCCACTCTTTCCTCATGAAATCGTAAGAAAAATATCATGGTTCATCCCGGGAAAAAATTTGACAGGAACCCTTATAATCTGCTAAAATGGGTTACGGTATGTATATAAATCCGGAAATTCCCGGAGATGGAGAGTATCAATGACGGATGAAGAGAAAGTAACGGAAAAAAAGAATAAGGTACAGCCGGAGGAGAATATTGAACGGCTGAAAAAGATCCGGCAGAAACGGACCAGCGGCGTTTCCATGAAATATATGGCGGGCGCAGGCGCGGCTGTGGCAGTCGTGATCGTCGTGGCTGTGGCTGGAGGCGTTCTGGGAAAGAGCGGGGAAAGCCGGGCCGGAAGGATAAAGGTGGAGACCGTGGAGGCGTCCCTGGAGACGACGGCTCCGCCGGAGACCAGCGGGGAACCGGCGTCCATTGTTCTGGAGACCACCCTTTCGGCGGAGGAGATCGCCGAGAAGGAGCATGACGAGGCGGTCCAGAAGGTCCTGGACGGTTATGCAAACCTGGGGATCGCCGGGGTATCCGGCTATCTGAATGTGAGAAAGATCCCGGAGACCTATGGAGAGGTGGTGGGAAAGCTTTTAAGCGGCGGTGCCTGTGAGATCATCGACACCTCCACCGACGGCTGGTATAAAATATCCTCCGGCGGCGTCACCGGCTACGTCAGCTCCCAGTATATCTATACGGGCGACAAGGCCAGGGAGGTGGCGGCGGAAAACGTCATCCAGCGGGCAGTGGTCAGCACAGATAAGCTGAATGTGAGAAAAGAGCCCAGCCAGGACAGCGAGATCATGGGCCAGGTCTATAAGGACGAGCGGTATCCGGTGGAGAGCATCCAGGACGGCTGGGTGCAGATCGACGACGGATATCTTTCTGCGGACTATGTGACCGTCCGCTATGCCCTCAATGAGGCCCGGAAGCAGGATATGCGGACCACGGTCTTAAGTCTTTATGAGAATCTGGGCGTTTCCAACGTGAGCAATTATCTGAACGTCCGGGATAAGGCCAGTGAAAGAGACGGAAAGATCATTGCAAAGCTGCCCAGCAACGCGGGCTGTGATATCCTGGAGACCACGGATGACGGATGGTATAAGATCCGTTCCGGAAAGATCACAGGCTATGTGAAGTCAGAGTACATACTGACAGGCCAGCAGGCGGAGGATAAGGCCATGCAGGTGGCAAAGCTCATGGCCATTGCCAACACCGACGGCGTCAACGTCCGGTCCGAGCCCAATACAGAATCCAGGATCTGGACCCAGATCGCCAGCAGCGAAAAGTTCCTGGTGGTCAGCCAGCAGGACGGCTGGGTGGAGATCGAGCTGGATGATTCCACTGCCTTTATCTCCAGCGATTACGTGGATGTGAAATACGGCCTCAATGAGGCGATCCCCTATACTCCGGTGGTGGAGGCCCCGGCAAAAGGAAATGGAAGCACTGGAAGCTCTAAGCCGTCTGGCGGGACCACGTCAAAGCCTGGTAAGGGCGGAAGCTCCAAGCCATCCGGCGGAAGCGCCAACGACGGGGCGGCCGGTTCCAGCGCAGGAAGCGTTTCCTCGAAACGGGCCCAGATCGCCAACTATGCCGTGCAGTTTGTGGGCAATCCTTACGTATGGGGAGGCACGAGCCTTACAAACGGCGCGGACTGCTCTGGCTTTACCATGTCTGTCATGGCCCACTTTGGGGTATCCCTGCCCCACAGCTCTGCGGCCCAGGCAAGCTGCGGAAAATCCATCAAATCCAGCCAGATGCGGCCTGGAGATCTGGTATTCTATTCCGGCAGCGGCGGCGGGATCAACCATGTGGCCCTTTATATCGGCAACGGCCAGGTGGTCCATGCCTCCAGTAAACGGACGGGAATCAAGATCTCTTCCTGGAATTACAGGAGCCCGTCAAAGATCGTCAACGTGCTGGGAGACTAATGCAGCAGCGGCTGGCTTCCTCCGCCGGAGGAGCCCGGCCGGGGCAGGTCTTTGGTTTTCTGGCTGCGGAATGGAAAAGCCTGCACCTTTTTTGCGGCTGTCCCATATGATAAAGTACAACCTTAAGTAAAAAAGGAGATTTATCATATGTGCTGCAATCGAAATAATTTTGTGAACAACGGATGTTACAGAAACTGCCGGAACACCTGCTGGAACAGCTGGTGGTACCAGAACTGCGGCTGCCAGAGTACAGGAAATATTGGTTCCGCAGCCACAGCCTGCGGAAATACTGGAAACGCTGGGAACCATGGTGGCTGCGGCTGCGGAAATACTGGAAACGGTGGAAACTGCGGCTGCGGAAACAGCGGAAACGCCGGGAACAACGGTGGCTGCGGCTGCGGAAACAGTGGGAACGCTGGAAACAATGGCTGCGGAAATACCGGAAACACTGGGAACTGCGGCTGCACTGGCAGCGGCGGATGCTGGATGGAGGTGTACTGCAACGGCCAGTGGTGGACCATCCGGTGCCAGGCCGGAAGATACGGGTGCAGGACGGAATAACAGAAACAAAAAGGCGGGCGGGAGGCTGTGCTTCCCCCTGCCTTTTACATATCGGGCAGGAGCCTGGCCGGAAAACGGCCGGAGAGAAAGAGGAGGGGTTATATGAACAGAAAGAAAATGGGACTGATGGCTGGCATCGGGCTTCTTATGGCGGCCGCGGCGGTGCCGGGAACGGCCCTGGCGGATACGGTATATGTGACGGCGGGCAATTTAAACTGCCGGGAGGGAAAATCCACAGACAGCGCAGTTCTGGGAACAGTACCCAGGGGGACGAAGATCCAGCGGGAATCGGACGACGGAACCTGGAGCCGGGTGACGGTCAACGGAAACGCGTGTTATGTGGCCAGCCGGTATCTGAGCAGCCAGGAGCCAGCCAGTGTCCTGGATGGGAAGTCAGCCGTACAGGTCCATGAAAAAAATGTACATGTGGAAAGCTCGAAGGACGTGTTCCTGGACAAAAACTGGGAATTTGCTTCATTTTCCAAGATAAACAGCGAGGCGGCGGTGTATTATAAGAACGGAAGGGCGGACCGGAAGGGAAAGACGGTCTGTGTCAATGCGGGCCATGGGACCCGGGGCGGAAGCTCCATGAAGACCCTCTGCCATCCGGACGGATCTCCCAAGGTGACCGGAGGGACCACAGGAGCCGGAGCCGTGTATGCGTCCGCCATATCGTCCGGGATGACCTTCGCAGACGGAACGCCGGAGAGCACAGTGACCCTGGCCATGGCAAAAAAACTGAAGGATAAGCTGCTGGCAGAGGGCTACGACGTGGTGATGATCCGGGAGGAGGAAGATGTGCAGCTGGATAATGTGGCACGGACGGTGATCGCCAACAATACGGCAGATATCCATATTTCCCTGCACTGGGATTCCACCACATCCGACAAGGGCTGCTTTTTCATGAGTGTCCCGGATCACAGGTCATACCGGGCCATGGATCCGGTGGCCTCCCACTGGCAGTCCCACAACGCCCTGGGGGAAAGCCTGGTAAAGGGGCTTAAGGAAAAAGGAAATAAGATCTTTTCATCGGGCGCCATGGCCATGGATCTGACCCAGACCTCCTATTCCACCATCCCCAGCGTGGATATTGAACTGGGGGACAAGGCATCGGATCACTCGGACGCGGCGCTTGAAAAGCTGGCAGACGGTCTGGTCCTGGGGATCGGAAGATATCTGGACGGGCAGAAGTAGGCATACAGCAATGGGGCTGTACATAAGGACGAAACAAGAGAGAAGCCCGCAGGCGGGCTTCTCCGTCTGCGGCGGGTTGCTTCTGCGGCAAAGTTTCCCTTCGCCCCATGAAGATCCCCGCAGAGCGTTTTTTATGCCATAGGGTGCCATTTCCCATAACAAAAATACCGGAACCATCCAAAACGGTATGGTCCCGGTATTTTTGTATTGACAGAATAAAACATGGAGCATATGGGATTCGAACCCACGACCTCAACAATGCGAATGTTGCGCGCTCCCAACTGCGCTAATGCCCCGGATCTCATAAATAAGAAAATGGAAGCAATGGGGCTCGAACCCATGACCTCTCGCGTGTGAGGCGAACGCTCATCCCAGCTGAGCTATGCTTCCAAAAAGGTTTTCCAACTAAACGTTAGTATAGCACCAAACGGAAAATTTTGCAAGTTTTTTGTATACAGGAATTAACTTAACTAAAATTTCATTTTAGGCATATGGATTCCTGTAAGAAAAATATTCCCGAATCAAACGATATGTGGTATAATGCCTGGAAACAGACATTATACCACAGCGCATCTGGTTTTCGCGTTCACCGTGAAAATCCAGGCGCTCAATTCTCCCGGAAAAAACAATACTATGCGAACAAAAAGGGTGCTGCGATGAATCAATATGTTGGACGGCCATTTGCTGCTTTAAGATACGAAAAAAATATTTTGGTTGTTGAAGAAACTACATCTGCTGGTGGATGCGGCTCCTTCAACGCGGCTTCTTCATGTCCTGCGTCAGCCTGTCTTTATGACAGTGCGGCGTGGGGCTTTTTTATTGTCTAAAAAGAGGTGATCAGACATGAGTCTGCCAAAACGCGACGGCGTAAATGACCGTTATTATCTGATACATAAACCGGATACTGACCCCGAAGTACTGAAACACGCAGATCAGTGCATCCAGGATGTGTTGGATGGGACCGCAAAAGAAAGCCATTCTGGCTCCCCGATGGTAGTTCGGAATCAAAGCGGAACTCCCTTCCTTCCCAGCCAGCTGCTGGATCGGTATCTGTCCAAGCTGCCTTTGAAGGGATTTCCCTGCGAGGAGGCAGTTGTATTCTGCGATGCCCTGCGGCGGTTGGCGGGCTGGAATGAGATCCGCTATAAGTTGGAGAAGTACATAGAAAAGCAGGTGCAGGAACGGTACTTCCTTGTTGGAGAGCGTGAAGATGGGTTTACAGTCTTTCCGCCCTGCACGGTGTGGCCGGAATTGCGCCCGGAGGATGTGGATGAAGGACTGCTGCACTTTGCCTGCTATGTGGCGGTCTGCCATACAGTATATGGGCAGAGTTTTGAAGCTCTCACGACCGGGCATATTCTCAGTCTGGTTTCCCAGCTCCGCCCGGACATGGTAAAGGAACTGAAAACGAGTGGCAGCGGCAAATTGCCGCCTAACATCCAAAAGCGGAAAACAAAGCACCTGACCGCCTCGGCCAACGACGCTTTCGCTGCCATCCGCATCACCGCCAAGGACTCCACAGATGAGTGCTATGCTGAAATCCTGGACTACCTGTGCGCGGTGCTGGAGCAGGAGGACTTCCCCCGCAGTTACTCTGTGGAGTTCCGTGGCCCAGAGAAAAACTATCTGCCCATTCCTGGGCTTCCGAAAAAGGGAGTGAATCAGCTCTTTGCCTGTGCTGTCCAGTACCCCAGATTACACGGCGATATTGAGCGGTATGCACGGCTGGCCATGCGGGAGTATGAATGGTACAACAACCTCCCCGATGAATCCTGCGCCATGCCCGGAACTTTCGCCGTGTTTGCCCTGGGGCTGGAAGGAGAACAGTGGGCACCGCTGGTGGCAGAGTATCTGGATCTATGCGATGATGAGCACTCTTCCCTGCAAGAGAAATTCCTCCATGCCTTTATCCGCAAGTTCGGTTTCCAGCTGTGGACTTTGGGCGTACTGGTGCGGGGCGCATTATCGATGCAGTGGCTGGAGCCTGCCAAGGAATTCCGCAGTCTGATTGCCAATGAGGAAAGCCTGGATGCTCTATTGACAGTCAAGCACCGCTTCTCCGCCTATCTCCTGCCAGACGAGAGAAAGGATACAAAATTCCAGGCTATCGCTTGGCAGAGCCTGCTCTGGGCCATCTGGGGAAAGGATTCTCAGAACGGCGGCAGCAAGGTCATCAAGACGGCGCCGAAGGAACTGAAAGAGAAGTACCAGCAGGTATTTGCGTAAGGAGAAAGCCATGAAAAAGAGAAAAGTCAAGGACTTTATTGCCCTGGACGCTCAAAAACTGGTTCGGGACTGCGAGGAATATCTGGAGGAGGAAAAAGCTCTGGAGCTGGATTTAAAAGAGCGGGAGGAGATTATCCGAAAGGACACTCCCGATGATGAAAAGGGGGATATATGTAAATGAACCGCGAACCGATCACAGCATTCTTGCAGGAACATTGGTATATTGCCTCGGTGATCATCGGGGCTGTGATTTTGACTGGAGCAATCCGCAACTGGAACTGGCTCTGTGACCCCACTGGTACGCGGGATGCTTACCGTCACAGCAGAGGATACCGGCGGGTGGTGTTCTTCCTGTTGGGCCTCCTCCTGATCGTGGTGAGTATCTGGGGATTTGTGCTGAAATTGAAATAGAAGGAGAAATATTATGATGACTGAGAAATATCCCACCTGGCTCATCGGCCATGTGAAAGAATGGGCGGAGAAGCGTCTGCCCACTGTGACATTGTGTTCCGCCGCCGGCAATGAACTGCTGGAAGTCTGGTATTACGGAAATCTGCTCACGGTGAAGGGAGAGCCCCAATCCTATATTGCAGATGGCGACGAGGCCCCCGGACTGGTGGCTGGCCGCGACCCGGAGAGCGGCGAGGAGTTCGTCATCTTTGACGGCGGTCGGCACGGCTATGACAATCTGTTCTGCGATGAACAGGATCCAGCCGAACTGGAGCACCGTCCCCTCAAGAGGTATGAGATTCCTGCCTCCAAGCTGGTGCTGGAGCTGGGTTACAGTATCGACTATGAGGACGAAAAAGAGGATTTCGAACCAGATGAGGCGGATACCGTGGAAGCTGATCACCGGCGAGCGTATGCCCTGGGAGCAGGTCAAGCGGGACGGCATTGATTATATCGCCCTTTACTATGTGAATGAGAAAGGGAAACAAGTCCAGATTTTGGACGCGGAGCTGGCATGAGTATGGGAATTCAATCCTTTGACAATTTGCACGATAACAGAGTCCTGCGCTACTGCACTGACTTTGAAGCCCATACCTTGCACATGGATACCCGGACCGAGGCAGGAGAGAACGTATCCGTTCACTTTACCGGCCTGCTGGCCCACTGGTTTGAGAATGTGATCCAGGACAACATCCTTTTTGGTATGGATGAGATTCCTGCGGACGTTTTTTTAAACAGTACAAAGAAATGCTGGACAGGACTGTCTCTTACGGCTTTCCCGCCTGCTGCAGCATCGAGGAACTGCGGGAGCGCATGGATACGAAGTGTTTCTATCGGCACCCCCTATCTAGTGTGGTACTGCCATAAGAGCAGTCGTTTCCACAAAGCCATGCGCCATTGACAATGTCTTTTGGGATATGTATGTAATGGGAGAGTTTGAAGCATAAGGAGCAAAGCCATGACATCAATCGATTTTTTGAACAAAGTACATAGAAGCCTGGACTCGCAGGAATACAATCTCTCTTACTCTCCGGCCAAGTCTAAGAACTATATGCTGTACTGCAACGGCAACTTTATTGGCGGCCTGTTCGATGAGGAGCTGTGCTTCGTCTATGCTGACAGTCTGAGCGAACTGCTGGGACACCCGGAACCCATCTGCCGCGGCTGCTCCAGCACTGCCCGGCACAGGATGCTGGTGATCCCGGAGGAACACTGGGAGAAGGCACTGAAACTGCTCTATACCGAGAAATTTGACTGGAGCCGTTTGGTGTACGACATTACCTATACCAGCATTGGCGCGGCTGTGGTGGAGGACTTCTACGACGAGAATGTGGTGTTCCTGCGCTTCTGCTTTGAAAAGAAACTGCTGAAAAAGAACCCTCTGGACCGGCAGGGCCGTATCCTGCGGATGGTCTATCTCAATCAGGACCTGACAGAAGCGGGTAAATATGTATTCCCAAGACTACTGCAAAAATTCCTTGCTTTTACAGACCGCAGCGGGAAAACTAATTTGGAAACCATGCTGAAATGGTGGTATATCCAGCTTGAAAAGGAATACAGCAATCAGACAGCAGGATAAGGAGGACAACGACATGACAGAAGAAAACAGAACCTACATCACCCATCTCAAGGCCGCTGATGTCCCGTGGCATCGGCTCACCACCGCCTATGGCCGGGGGACGGAGTTTCCCGCACATCTGACTGTGCTGGAGCAGATGCGTGATTTGTCGTCAGTCAAAGAATCCCTCTATGAGCTCACTATCAACATGGAACACCAGAGTACCCTGTGGCACGCTTCCCCCTTCGGCATGGTGTTCTTGAGCCGGATTCTGGAGAAGGCCCTCAAAAAGAGCGGCCAGAACCCTGCAGCCCGTTTCCTGGCTGGGCAACTGATGGACTTTTTCGCCTGCATCCTCCAGTGTTTCCATGATGGAGATGAGATGGAACACGCCGATCCGCTGCCGCTGTTCTCCAATCTGCTGAGAGAAGAATACCTGTGGTCGGAGGAATATGACGAGGAAGAAGATGAAATGCGGTACGAGGAGGACGAGGTCTTCCCAGATGACCTGTTTTACAGCTTCTATTACTACTCCTGGCAGGCGGTGCTGGCCTACCGGGATATATTGGAGCAGGCCCCGGAGGAGTTTGCCGAGTCTGCCGCCGCAGTGCTGGAACTGCTGTAAAGGAGGACACACAATGTTTGAAGAATTCTATGAGATGTACGAGCCCGAGGAGCAGGAAGTGATTGCTCTGATCAATCGCTGCATCGAGGGATAAGGAGGCGCAGAGATGAAACTGTATGGGTATTGGCTTGGGTTGTATCCCCTTGATTGGGAATTTTGCTTTATGCCAGTGCAGACTTATAAAAACTTCATCACAGAGCAGTATCATAAAAACCCCGCTTTTTACAGCATCTCAGCGGGTTCCATTGAGAAGGTATTGGCACACATTGATGTCATTTTATCTGCTGCCATGGAAGACTGGAATAAAACCACGAACCATGCTGCCCTGCGCTGCCCCCCAATGATCTTTTCTCTCCCAAAGGGACAGGACAGCAATACAGCGGAATTTGCTATCATTCTCAAGATGGATAATGACGGAGATACAGTGGTCTATTCGCCAATTCCATTGCCCCATCTGGAAAACCAATGAGGAGGTGTATCTATGAAACTGAATTGTAAACGCATTGATTTACCATATACGCCCGGCGAGGAAATCTTCATCTTTCCCGAGGAATCGGGACTGTCCTTTCTCTTTGATGTGGATGAGGAACTGACTGACGATCCTGCCGCCATGGATGCGGTGGGAGAAATGCTGGATGAGGCGGAAGAATTGGCGGAAAAGGCCAAAGCCGCCATTAAAGCGGCGCTGGCGGACGAGGACAGCCCTTACCATAGCGTTGCGGCTTTTTTCATGGAGTTCCACAGGGACAATGTAGGCCCGGATATTGCGGCGGAACTTTTTCCGGGAACCGGTCCATCCAAGCTGTCCTTTGCCGAGATGGTGGACTTTTTGCGGCTCAAGCGGTTTGGCAGCCTGGTGGACAGCGAGATGAATCAGCAGGTATTCATTCTGGACCTGTCCTTCAACCCGGAGATCACTGACGAGCTGATGGTGATCTACTTTGATCTGAACAAGGAAATTTTTTGTATCACACATGAGAGCTGAGGTGGTATCCTATGATTAAAGAACGCATCCCCATTTCCGGCGATCTGGGCAGCAAGGTCAAGCAGCTGATGGAGTACGCCGGGTGGTACGAAGGCCGCAGTGTGGATATTTCCATTGCGGAGCAGTATTACGCCGATCATGGCGTCCCGATGATGAAGACCACCCAGCGGTTTTACCGCAAGTATTTCGGCCTGTGCTGTGAGTGGTACCTGGCGCAGAAAAAGCTGAAATGGGCGGCTGACTTTGAATTTGCTTTGTTTCCTCATCTGGTCAATGGAATCAAAAACCATTTGGAGGATGCCTATTTCCGGGATATGTCCGGCTGTGAACTGGCGGAAATTGAACAGGCAGCCAGTCAGAAGTGCCAGCCCATCGGCTACATCGGCTACTATTATCCGGCAGAGGTCTGGATCTCGGAGTCCGGGAGACTGTATGCGAAATATGAGTATCAGGACGAGATCGAGTGCTTTCCAGATGTGTTTGCCTTGATTGAACGGGAACTGCGGCAGTGTAAATTTGATTCCGCTGCCATGAAAACTGTGGAGGCACTGGACGGAAAACTATGAAACAGGACTTTACTATTTGGCGCAATCAAACATTGCAGAATCCGTGGGACATTTCACCGCTGAAATTCGGGATGTCACAGGATGAGGTCATAGAGATCTTCGGGAATCCTGATGCCGTTTCCACGCTGAGAAGCGATGGGAAACCTTTAATTCTCAAATACCATGACATCGAACTGCATTTTGATGGAAAAGCCCATCATGGGCTCCACTTGATTTACAGCGACGATGAGATCGAGCTGAGTATTACAGCCAAGCACGAAGAAACGCTGCAGCCAATCACCAACGCAGAGCCGGTGGACAACGAGTTTTTCCTCAAGGATGGAGCTGTCTATTTCTCCGGCCTATATGAAAACGGTCTGCTCAAAGGGATCGATCCAAAAGACTTCTGCTGCTGGCATTACTGGGGCAAATCCTCTGCGGCCTGCTTTCTCGGTGGGATTCGCCTGCGTGGAGCAGACCCGGCATCGTTTCAGGTGTTAAACTTTGCCTACGCCATGGACAAAACAGCCGTCTACACCACCAGCGGGAGAGTCCCCGAAGCAGATCTTGCATCCTTCCAGGTATTAGACAACGGCCAGAACGATTCGGGTGCGCCCCAGGGATATGCAAAGGACAGCCGGCAGGTCTACTTCCACAACGGAGACGGCAAGGTGAAGATCATCAAGGGCGCGGAAGTTTCCTCTTTCCGCTCGTTGGGCGATACCTATTTTGCCAGGGATGAGAAACGGATCTATGCCTACGGCAAACAACTTTCCAAAGCAGAACTGACTTCCTGGGAACTGCTTGGGCACTGGTATTCCCGCGATGCCAGGCGGGTGTATTACCTCAACCGGGAGATCAAGGGAGCGGATCGGGACAGTTTTACCGTATGCACCCCGTGGGACGCACCTCTGCTCACTGACCATTTGGCTCGCGACAAAGACCATTTTTACCAAAATGATGAGAGAATCGAAGAAGCGCAGTGGAGGGAACGGCTTCAAGCAATAAAGGAAAAATGAGAGGAGCACTTACATGAAAGCATTTGACCCCAATCACAAACTGCTGGACGAGATGTATCAGGACGATTACTATCCGGCTTTTCTGGTAGACAAGGTAAAGGGCGAGCTTCAAAAGGTCATCGATTTGTTGGAGAGCGGCGAAACCGACACCGAAGTGATACAGGAAACGCTGGACGAGGCGGTCTGCGGCATCAATGATCTCCAGAAGGAGTTTGATGAGAACGACAGCGAGATCGAAACGGCAGCCCGGGAATGTATTGCGGCAGCTGTGGCCTACATTCTGGAATGGTTCAACATCTCCATTGACACCGAGGAGGCCATCCGGGAACGGGACTGGTGATTCCCATGGCAGAAAAAGAACTGGCCCTTTGTGATGAGTGCGGCAGCCTGTTTTTCAAAGGCTCCTCACAGATGATGGGGC
>ENA-UOJV01000793-UOJV01000793.1-human-gut-metagenome-genome-assembly--contig:-C82-NODE-793-length-41773-cov-8.158828_pt1 | contig 41773 bp, 40 predicted proteins | sample MGYA00242356_ERZ723903 | MGnify/ENA metagenome assembly ERZ723903
AAAAAGGAGGAGTCCTGCGCATTTAAGACAGGAGATACCGTGATCTCCATGGGAGCAGAGGCGGCCCCCATCCTAAAGGCCCTGGGCAAGGCGAAGAGTACCTTTGAGCAGGACAGCTGTGCCTATCAGGGAAAATCCAGGATCTACACCTATGAAAATTTTGAGCTGGGCACCTCCACGGCATCCGGAAAGGAATGTGTCGAGTCCATTTACATTGCAGGCACCTCCGGCACAGCGGCCACCCAGGAGGGCATTCAGACCGGCTCCAAAAAGGAGGACGTGATCAAGGCCTACGGTAAGGATTATAAGGAGGATTTCGGGACCCTCCGCTATACCCTCGGAAACTGCCAGCTTTCCTTCTATATGACCAATGGAGCAGTGGACGCCATTGAATACGTCCTCGTTCCGGTAAAATAACGTGGAAGGAAGAGCACAGAGGAATATACCGTCGCTTTTGGAGGAGGCCGCTGCCCGCTTTCCCCAGCGGAAGGCCTATGAGGATGAAACGTGTTCCATGACGTTTTCAGAGGTCCGCCGCCTGGCTGCCTCCATCGGGACCGGGATCGCCGCTTTACAGACTCCAGGCCGTCCCGTGGCTGTCTTCATGGAAAAAAGCGTCCTGATGGCCGTTTCGCTTCTGGGCGTTTCCTGCGGCGGCTGCATCTACTGTCCTGTGGATGTGGCCATGCCAGAAGCACGGATGGACCGGATCCTTTCGGTCCTGGAACCGGCGGCTGTCCTGGCTTCCGGATCTATGGAGGCCAGAGCCCGAAAGGCCTGCGGGGACTGTCTGGTCCTTCTTGTGGAGGATCTGGCCGCACGTCCGGCCGACGAGGCCCTTCTGGCCTCCCTGCGGGCCCGTATCGTGCCCTCAGATCCCCTTTACGTCCTTTTTACCAGCGGCTCCACCGGTATGCCCAAAGGCGTTGTGGGCACCCACCAGACGGTCCTTAACAACCTGGAATGGCTGGCATCCCGTTTCGATCTGGGACCGGACGACGTACTGGGAAACCAGGCTCCGCTCCATTTTGTGGTGGCGGATCATGACCTTTACTGCCCCTTGAAGTTCGGCTGCAGCTCCTTTTTCATCCCAGCCGGCTATTTTTCATTCCCTGCAAAGCTGATCCCGCTTTTAAACCAGCATCGTGTGACAACGGTATTCTGGGTCCCGTTTGCCCTGGGAACCATCGCCAGTCTCCGGGCCCTGGATGAGATCCTGCCGGAATTTCTCCGGTATGTGTTCTTTGTGGGGGAGGTGATGCCGGTGCGCCAGCTGAATTACTGGAGGGCGCATGTGCCATCGGCCCATTACATCAATCTCTATGGCTCCACGGAGATGTACATGTGCTGCTATTATGAGGTGGACCAGGAATATACAGAGACCGATACCCTTCCGATCGGAGGCCCCTGCGGAGGGACCGGGATCCTGGTCCTGGATGAAATGGACCGGGAGATCCTTCCGGGCATGGAAGAGACGGGAGAGCTCTGTATCCGGGGCTTTGCGGTGGGGCCGGGCTATTACCGGGATCCGGAACAGACGGCCAGGAAGTTCATACAAAATCCCCTGGAACCGGCGGCCCGCGAGATGATCTACCGGACCGGGGATCTGGTCCGGTATGGAAACGACGGCCTGCTGGAATTCTGCGGGCGGGCGGACCACCAGATCAAGCATCTGGGTTACCGGATCGAGCTGGGAGAGATCGAAGCCGCAGCCGGGAAGGTCCCTGGGATCTCCAGCTGCGCCTGTGTCTATGACCAGAAAAAGCAGAGGATCCTGTTTTTTTACGACGGCACGGAAACGGACAAGAAGACTATTTCCTCCAGCCTGTCGCAGCAGCTTCCCAGGTATATGCTCCCCAGCCGGTATGTGTATCTGGATCCCCTTCCCAGGAATGCCAGCGGGAAAATTGACCGAAAATTTCTTCAGGAACAATATGAAAAAAACATAAAATCTTGTTGACAAATTGTGCCTGTATGGGTATAATAACTTAGTGCGTATTAGGAGAGACAATATGCTGATTAATTTATCTGAAGTTTTTACTCTGGAAGGTAAGGAGGGGACCTGGACGGTCCCTCTGGAGATGAGATCCTATGAGGGAGCCGACGGAAAATATCCGGTGGCGTCGTCTGAGCCTGTGACCGTTACAGTAAAGAATCTTGGAAACAGGAAGCTGGCTTTAACGGGCGGGACGAAGGTCACGCTGACGATTCCATGTGCCAGATGTCTGGAGCCGGTGGAATACACCTGCGAAATAGACTTTGACCAGGAACTGGATATGAGTTCTTCCGATGACGACCGGGTAAAGGATTTGGATGAACAATCGTACCTGACTGGTTATAATCTGGATGCAGACCGGCTGGTATGTAATGAACTCTCACTGAACCTGCCTATGAAGGTCCTGTGCAAAGAAGATTGCAAAGGGATTTGTAATAGATGTGGAGCAAATCTCAATTATGGGACTTGCGGCTGCGATACCAGGTCACTTGATCCACGGATGGCAGTTATCCAGGATATTTTTAAACAGTTTAAGGAGGTGTAACCATGTCTATCTGTCCAAAGAACAAATCTTCTAAAGCAAGAAGAGACAGCCGTAGAGCAAACTGGAAGATGAGTGCTCCGAACCTTGTTAAGTGCAGCAAATGCGGCGCATTAATGATGCCTCACAGAGTCTGCAAAGCATGCGGTTCTTACAACAAGCGCGAAATCGTTAAAGTTGAAGATTAATTTTATGATATAGAAAAACCGTCGGAAGGATCCGGCGGTTTTTCTTTTATTATCTCTGGTCCCTGGACATGCAGATGGCCCCTGTCCTCTGTAATTCCAGGATCCCGAAGCTCCTGGCCAGCTCGATGAAGTTTTCCACCTCGTCGGGAGCGGCATGAAATTCGATGACCATATTTTTAGCGGATACATGGACGATCTTTGCACCCATGATGCTGCAGAGCTCGATCAGGGAGGCCCGGTTGGTCTGGGAGTAGGAGACCTTCATGAGCATCATTTCCAGAAGAACACATTTTGTCTCCTCCAGCCTGCGGACCTTGATCACATCCAGCTTTTTATTCAGATGCTTTTCGATCTGGTCGATGGTCCTCTGGTCCCCTGTGGAAACGATGGTCATACTGGAAATATCCTTTCGTTCCGTCACACCCACGGCCAGACTGTCGATGTTAAAAGCCCTTCTGGCGAAAAGTCCCGAGATCTGGGACAGAACGCCGTCTTTATTTTCTACCAGTACGGAAAAAATCCCTTTCATGCTGTGTTCCTCCCTATTTGGTGTTATTGGCGCTGTCGACCCGGCAGACCATGATGCAGGCGCGGTCACAGGATAAAAACCCGTCCAGGACCTGGTCCAGATCTTCGTTGCTGTTACAGGAAAAGTATTCCATATCATATGCCTCTGCGATCTTATCATAACGAGGATAATCGTACAGCTGCACACCGAAATAATGGCCGTCATAGGTCTTTTCCTGATGCTCCCGCACCAGCCCCAGAAATTCATTCTGGACCACCAGGATCTTCAAGGGAAGCCGGTTGACGGCAATGGTGCCCAGCTCGTACATGGACATCTGGAAGGAGCCGTCGCCGCAGACCGCCACCACCTGGGCCTCTGGCTGGCACATTTTGGCTCCAATGGCCGCCGGGATGGAGTAGCCCATGGTACCCATGCCGCCTGTGGTAAGGAACCGGCCGTTTTTCATCACATAGTTGTCCGCAGACCAGAGCTGGTTCTGGCCCACATCTGCCACATAGACGGCGTCTGCTTCCATTTTTTCCGATAAACGCTGCACCAGGAGATTGGGATTCACCAGACGGCTGCTGAAGGTCCGGTGGTCCACGGTGCTTTTCTTGATCTCTGTAAGCTCCCGGATCCAGGGATCCATGTCCAGGGAAAAATCCTCTTCCAGAAGACGCTCGAAGATCTCCCCTGCATCCCCCACCAGAGGGATCGTGGGACCGAGGTTTTTCCCGATCTCAGCCGTATCGATGTCAATGTGGATGATGTTCACCTGTTTTTCCAGGTGCTGGGGCCTGGGAACGGCCCGGTCCGCGATCCTGGCTCCCACGATGATCAGAAGATCGCTGGCGGATACGGCCCGGTTGGCATAGGGCTTTCCGTTGTTCCCCAGCATTCCAAAATATAGGGGATGGGCCTTGGGAAGGACGCCGATGCCCATCATCGTGGTCACCAGCGGGATCTGGTTTTTTTCGCAGAACTGCCGGAGACACGCCTCCGCATTGCCCAGGATCACTCCTCCTCCGGCACACACCAGAGGCCGCTCAGCCTTCCGGATGGCTGCGATCACCTTATTCATCTGCTGGTCATTGCCGCGGGTACTGGGCTTATAGCCCCGGATCTTCACCTCCTGGGGATAGGAGAAGGGCTTTTTTAATGACGCCATCTGTACGTCGCAGGGAATGTCGATGAGGACCGGGCCCTTTCGGCCTGTGGACGCGATATAAAAGGCCTCCTTCATGATCCTGGGGATCTCGTCCGGGTTCTTAACCAGATAACTGTATTTAACAAAGGATTCTGTGGCACCTCTCATATCAGCCTCCTGGAACACGTCCCGTCCCAGGAGACTGCTGTTTACCTGCCCCGTGATAGCCACCATGGGGATGCTGTCGGCATAGGCCGTGGCCAGGGCCGTGATCAGATTGGCGGCGCCTGGACCGGACGAGGTGACACAGACCGCCGGTTTCCTGGCGATCCTTGCATAACCGCTGGCTGCGTGGCCGGCAGCCTGTTCCTGGCGGACCAGAACGTGTTCGATGGAGCCGGAGGCAAAGACCTCCTCATAGAACGGGGCGATGGCCACCCCCGGATAACCGAAGATCCTGGTGATCCCCTCTGCTTCAAGGCACCGGACCATTGCTGCTGCACCATTCATGCTTTTTCCTCCTAAACGTGCGATTCGATTTTTTTTCGATTATAAGGAGTCTTGCGGGAAGTGTCAAGAATATTGTGGGATCCTGGGCCTGTGCAGGCCGGAAAGATGTTCACAAATATAGACCGCGGAGCTATTGTACAAAAAAACCTATTGATTTTATACAAGCTATCTAGTATATTATTGGTAGATTTAGACAGGGAGCCAATACTATGATAAAGATTGCAGTAGACGCCATGGGCGGCGACAATGCGCCTTCTGAGATTGTAAAGGGCGCTGTGGAGGCCGTCTCTGAACGGCCGGATATCACAGTCTGTCTCACCGGACAGGAAGATATCATTAAAAAAGAGCTGGAAAAATATACTTATAAAAAAGAACAGATCGAGATCGTCCCGGCCTCCGAGGTCATTGAGACCGGAGAACCCCCGGTCAACGCCATCCGGAAGAAAAAGGATTCTTCCATTGTGGTGGGAATGAACCTGGTAAAGCGCGGAGAGGCCGACGGCTTTGTTTCCGCCGGAAGCTCCGGAGCCATTTTAGTGGGCGGCCAGGTGATCGTGGGTAGGATCAAAGGTGTAGAGCGGCCTCCGCTGGCTCCTCTGATCCCCACGGAAAAGGGATTTTCCCTTCTTATTGACTGCGGTGCCAACGTGGACGCCAGACCGTCCCACCTGGTACAGTTTGCCCAGATGGGCTCCATTTATATGGAACATGTCATGGGCGTAAAACGGCCCCGGGTGGCCATCGTCAACATCGGAGCAGAGGAGGAAAAGGGAAATGCCCTGGTAAAGGAGACCTTCCCGCTCCTTAAGGAATGTCCGGGGATCAACTTCATCGGAAGCATTGAAGCCCGGGAGATCCCCCACGGAGGAGCCGATGTGATCGTCTGCGAGGCCTTTGTGGGCAATGTGATCTTAAAGCTTTATGAAGGCGTGGGAGCCACCATGATCTCCATGATCAAAAAAGGAATGATGTCCTCCCTCCGGTCAAAGATCGGCGCCCTTCTCATCAAGCCAGCTTTAAAATCCACCTTAAAGAGCTTCGACGCCTCCCAGTATGGCGGAGCGCCCCTTCTGGGGCTTAAGGGCCTGGTTGTGAAGACCCATGGAAGCTCCAAAGCCAATGAGGTGAAGAACTCCATTATCCAATGTATTGCCTTTAAAGAGCAGGCCATCAGCGAAAAGATCGGCCAGTGCCTGTCCCCGAGGGAAGAGGATATAAAAGAGCCATAAAATTAAAATTAATATATAATAGAACAGAGAGGATGGAAATTTTTATGGAATTTGAAAAATTACAGCAGATCATTGCAGAGGTGTTAAATATTGATGCCGACGAGATCACAATGAACACCACCTTCGTGGACGACCTGGGAGCCGACTCCCTGGATGTATTCCAGATCATCATGGGCATTGAGGAGGAGTTCGATATCGAGATCCCCACAGAGGCTGCTGAAAAGATCGTCAGCGTAGGCGACGCCGTAGAGCAGATCAAAAACGCATTAAATTAAACCTTTCCGGAAATCCCGGAAATCAGGGGCTGCTGCAAAAGGGACACTCAGATACGACTCTTTTGCTCCAGCTCCATTTTCCATTATAAGGAGGAAACATTCTTGGATAAAAAATTGAAAATGCTGGAGGAGATCATCGGATATACCTTTAAAAACGAGCACCTTCTTCCCCATGCCCTGACCCACAGCTCCTATGCCAATGAGCGCCACTGGGATAAAAAAAGGTGCAACGAACGCCTGGAATTTCTGGGAGACGCGGTCCTTGAGGTGGTCAGCAGCGAATTCCTGTTTTTGAACCACCCGGACATGCCGGAGGGCGAGATGACGAAACTCCGGGCCAGCCTGGTATGCGAACCGGCTCTGGCTTACTGCGCCGAAGCCATTTCCCTGGGCGACTATCTGATCCTTGGAAAGGGCGAGGACATGACCGGCGGAAGAAAGCGGCCTTCGGTGGTTTCCGACGCCATGGAGGCGGTGATCGGAGCCATTTACCTGGACGGTGGTCTTGCTAACGCAAAAGAGTTCATCCATCGTTTTATTTTAAACGATATTGAGCATAAACAGCTCTTTTACGATAGCAAAACTATTTTACAGGAGATCGTACAGGCGGATTTTAAGGATCCTCTGACCTATGAGCTTATAAGGGAAGAGGGACCGGACCACAATAAGACCTTTGAGGTCTGTGCAAAGATCGGTTCCCACGAGATAGGCCGCGGCGCCGGCCGCACGAAAAAGGCCGCAGAGCAGCTTGCCGCCTACCGGGGGATCTGCCAGCTGAAAAAAACAGACCAGTAGAAAAGGTGCAGTATGTATTTAAAAACCATAGAAGTACAAGGATTCAAATCCTTTGCCAATAAGATCGTATTTGAATTTCATAACGGCATCACAGGGATCGTGGGACCCAACGGCAGCGGAAAGAGCAATGTGGCCGATGCAGTCCGCTGGGTCCTGGGAGAGCAGAAGGTCAAGCAGTTAAGAAGCGCTTCCATGCAGGACGTGATCTTCTCCGGCACGGAGACCAGGAAGCCCCAGGGCTTTGCCTATGTGGCCATTACCCTGGATAACTCCGATCACAAGCTGGCCATTGATTTTGACCAGGTCACTGTTTCCCGGCGGATCTACCGGTCTGGAGAGAGCGAGTACCTCCTCAATGGGAGCCCGTGCCGCTTAAAGGATATCAACGAGCTGTTTTATGACACGGGGATCGGAAAGGAAGGTTATTCCATCATCGGCCAGGGCCAGATCGATAAGATCTTAAGCGGCCGGCCGGAGGAACGGAGGGAGCTTTTTGATGAGGCTGCCGGGATCGTAAAGTTCAAGCGGAGAAAGGCCATTGCCCAGAAAAAATTAGAGGACGAAAAGCAGAACCTGGTCCGGGTCTCCGACATCCTGGGAGAACTGGAAAAGCAGGTGGGGCCTCTGGAAAAGCAGGCCGCATCAGCCAGGGAATACCTCCGGCTCAGGGAGGAGATGAAGCGGTTCGATGTGAACCTGTTCCTGACAGAAATGGAGGATACGGACCGGACCTTACGGGAGCTGGAGGAAAAGAGCCGGATCGTAAGCAGCCATATGGAGGAATCCAGGCAGGAATCAGAGCAGTTAAAGGAAGAGTATGACCGGATCGCTGAAAACATCGCGGCCCTGGACCAGACCATCACCGAAAAGCAGGCTCTGGGAAATGAGGCGCGGATGAACGCCAGGAACCTGGAGGGCCGGATCAGCGTGCTCAATGAACAGATCCGTGCCGAGGAAATGAACGCCGAGCATATCCGGAGCCGGATCGCTGCCATTGAATCAGAGCTTCAGGAAAAAGAAAGGGACAGAAGCCGCCATCAGGAAGAAAAGCAGCAGCTTAAGATCCAGGTGGAGGCCATGGAGAAGCGGCTCCGTGAGGGAGAAGACCAGCTGGAGCAGGCTTCTTCCCGTGTATCCGGCCTTGAAAGATCCATTGAGGACGGAAAAGCGGCGTTGATCGGAGCGCTCAATGAACGCTCCGGTCTTTCTGTAAAGAAGCAGCGGTACGATACCCTTTTGGAGCAGGTCCAGGTGCGCCGTTCAGAGGTGGCCCAGAAGCTCTTAAAGGTAAAGACCGACGAGGAGGCCTGGGACGGTCAGATCCAGGAGCAGGAAAAGGCCTTAGCCTCTGTGAACCAGGCCATCAAGACCCTGGTCACAGAGGGCGAGATACTGGAAGGGGAGGCAAGAGAGGCGGCCGGACAGATTGCCCGTCTCAATAAAAATCTCAACAACGCCCAGCAGGAATACCACACCTCCTATACCCGCCTGGAATCCTTAAGGAACCTGGCGGAGCGGTACGACGGTTATGGAAACAGCATCCGGAGGGTCATGGAATGCCGCGACCGTGTCCGGGGGATCCACGGAGTCGTGGCAGACCTTCTGGACGTTCCGAAGGAATACGAGACGGCCATTGAAACGGCCCTGGGAGGAAGCATCCAGAATGTGGTCACTGACTCCGAGGAGACAGCCAAGATCCTGATCGGTCATCTGAAAAAGAACCGGTACGGACGGGCCACCTTCCTTCCCCTGACCGCCGTTTCCAGCCGCGGAGGATTTCCGGAGCCACAGGCCCTTAAGGAGCCTGGAGCCATCGGCGTAGCTGCCGATCTGGTGAAAACAAGGGATGAATATAAGGGACTGGTCCAGTATCTCCTGGGGCGGGTCCTGGTGGTGGACCATATGGACCATGCCATTGCCATTGCCCGGAAATACCGTCACTCCATCCGCATGGTAACGCCCGAGGGCGATCTTTTAAGTCCCGGCGGCTCCATGAGCGGCGGCGCCTTTAAAAATTCCAGCAATCTTCTGGGACGGAGAAGAGAGATGGAGGAAATGGAGGAGGCCTGTAAAAAGGCTCTCCTGGCCGTGGACCGGATCCAGAAGGAGCTGGTCTTCCAGGAAGCCCTTCTGGAGGAAAAGAACAGCAGCCTTTCCAGTGTCCGGACCTCTCTCCAGGCCCGGTATCTGGAGCAGAATACGGCAAAGCTGTCCCTGCGGCAGCTGAACCAGAAGAAGGAGGAGCTGACAGAATCCTCCGCAGACATGAACCTGGAAAACCGCCAGCTGGAGGAGCAGATGCGTGAGATCCGAAGGAATATCGCCGGACTCCTGGCATCCATGGAGGAGCTGGAGGCAGAAAATACCGCCAGGAACGAGGCGATCACATCCGATGGAATGCTTCTTGAGGCGGCGAGAAACCAGCGGGAAAAGGCCTCCAGGGCCCTTTCCCAGATCCAGCTGGAGGCCGCTGGTCTGAAGCAGCAGGATTCGTTCCTGGACCAGAACCTCAGCCGTCTTGAGGAGGAGACCGGAAGGCTCCTGGCTGAACAAAAGGCCCTGGGCTCCGGCTCCGGAGACAGCGAACAGGCCGTAAAGGAGCGGCTCCTGGAGATCGAAGCCATAAAGCAACAGATCTGTGCGGTCCAGGAGGAGGCCGGAACGTTCATGAAGGAAGCCGAAGGGGCCAGACAGGAAAAGGAAGCCCTGGGCGCTGGACAAAAGGATTTCTTTGCCCGGAGGGAAGCCCTTTCTGACCGGCTTTCCAGGCTGGACAAGGAGCTGTTCCGCCTGCAGGGACAGAAAGAAAAGCAGGAAGAAAAACGGGACTCCTCCGTGGAATATATGTGGAGCGAGTATGAGCTGACGCGGACCGCTGCCCAGGAGCTGAGGGACGACAGCCTGGTTTCCGTACCAGAGATGAAACAGCAAATCACTGAGAGGAAAAACAGGATCCGTGCCCTGGGAAATGTCAACGTCAACGCCATTGAGGATTACCGGGAGCTTTCTGAACGGTATGAATTTATGAAGACCCAGCACCAGGACCTGGTCACTGCCCAGGAGGCCCTTTACCAGATCATCGAGGAGCTGGACACTGGCATGCGGCGCCAGTTCACAGAACGGTTTGCCCTGATCCGTGCGGAGTTTGACCGGGTATTTAAGGAGCTGTTCGGCGGCGGCCACGGCTCCCTGGAGCTGATGGAGGACGAGGACATCCTGGAGGCCGGGATCCAGATCATCTCACAGCCCCCTGGAAAGAAACTGCAGAATATGATGCAGATGTCCGGAGGAGAAAAGGCTCTGACAGCCATTGCGCTCTTATTTGCGATCCAGAACCTGAAGCCTTCCCCGTTCTGTCTTCTGGACGAGATCGAGGCGGCCCTGGATGACTCCAACGTGGACCGGTACGCAAAATATCTGCACAAACTGACAAAGCACACCCAGTTCATCGTCATCACCCACCGGCGTGGCACCATGGTGGCCGCAGACCGGCTTTATGGGATCACCATGCAGGAAAAAGGCGTTTCCACGCTGGTATCTGTAAGCCTGATCGAAAACGATTTAGATAAATAGTAGGAGGATATCCATGGAAGAGAAGAAAAAGGGATTTTTTTCCCGTCTGGTAGCCGGACTTACAAAAACAAGGGAAAACATCGTTTCCGGTATGGATTCGATCTTTTCCGGCTTTTCAGCCATAGACGAGGACTTTTATGAGGAGCTGGAGGAGACCCTCATCATGGGAGATATGGGGATCCAGACCACCATGTCTGTGCTGGAGGAATTAAAAAAGGCCGTGAAGGAGCAGCACATCAAGGATCCGGCCCAGTGCCGCCAGGTGCTCATCGACAGCATCCGGAAAAAAATGGACCTGGGCGAAAACGCGTATGAATTTGAACACAGGAAATCCGTGGTCCTGGTGATCGGCGTCAATGGTGTAGGAAAGACCACCTCCATCGGAAAACTGGCCGACCAGCTGAAGTCCGACGGAAAGCGGGTGATCCTGGCGGCTGCCGATACCTTCCGGGCCGCTGCCATCGAACAGCTCTCCGAGTGGGCTGACCGGGCCGGCGTGGATCTGATCGCCCAGAAGGAGGGATCGGACCCGGCAGCCGTGATCTATGATGCCATTGCCGCCGCAAAATCCAGGAATGCCGATGTTCTGATCTGCGATACCGCCGGCCGTCTCCACAATAAGAAAAATCTGATGGAAGAGCTGAAAAAGATCAACCGGATCATTGATAAGGAGTATCCGGAGGCATACCGTGAGACCCTGGTGGTCCTTGACGGCACCACCGGACAGAATGCCCTGGTACAGGCGCGTCAGTTCATGGAGGCCGCCCCCATCACGGGCATCATCCTGACCAAGCTGGACGGAACTGCCAAGGGCGGCATCGCCGTTGCCATCCAGTCGGAGCTGGGCATTCCGGTGAAATACGTGGGAGTCGGAGAGAAGATCGACGATCTGCAGAAGTTCAGCTCGGGGGATTTTGTAAACGCGCTGTTTCAGTCTGATACCAGAAATAAAGGAGAATAAAGCCAATGGAAATGAAGGAGCTCACACTGGAAAAATTTGAGGAAGCGTCGGAGATTGTTGAAAAAGTGACCCAGGAAACGAAGCTGATCTTCAGCGAATACTTCTCAAGCCTGTCTGGAAACAAGGTATATTTTAAGCCGGAAAACATGCAGCGGACCGGCGCTTATAAGGTCCGGGGCGCTTACTATAAGATCAGCCAGCTTTCAGACCAGGAAAAGGAGAAGGGGCTGATCACTGCCTCTGCGGGAAACCATGCCCAGGGCGTGGCTTATGCGGCCAGGCTGGCAGGTGTAAAGGCCACAGTGGTGATGCCGGTGACGACCCCTCTGATCAAGGTGAACCGGACAAAAAGCCTGGGAGCCGATGTGGTGCTGTCCGGGAATGTATTTGACGAGGCCTGTGCCCATGCATATGAGCTGGCCGAGGAGCACGGCTATACCTTCGTTCATCCTTTCAATGACCTTCAGATCGCCACAGGCCAGGGAAGCATCGCCATGGAGATCATAAAGGAGCTTCCCACCGTGGACTATATCCTGGTTCCTGTGGGCGGCGGAGGGCTCTGCACAGGAGTTTCCACCCTGGCAAAGCTTCTGAACCCTAAGGTAAAGGTCATTGCTGTGGAACCGGCAGGAGCCGCCTGCTTAAAGGCCTCCCTGGAAGCCGGGAAGGTGGTATCTGTTCCGGCCATCAACACCATTGCCGACGGTACGGCAGTACAGACGCCCGGCGATAAGCTTTTTCCCTATCTCCAGGCCAATGTGGATGAGGTGATCACCATTGAGGACTCTGAGCTGACCCTGTCCTTCCTGGACATGGCGGAAAACCACAAGATGATCGTGGAAAATTCCGGACTTTTAACGGTGGCTGCCTTAAAGCATCTGGATTTCAAGGGAAAGAAGGTAGTCTCTGTTTTAAGCGGCGGCAATATGGATGTGCTGACCATGGCCACTGTGGTCCAGAATGGCCTGATCCTGCGGGACCGTATCTTTACAGTTTCTGTGATGCTGCCCGATAAGCCGGGCCAGCTGGCCGACGTATCTGCCCTGATCGCAAAGCTCCAGGGAAATGTGATCAAGCTGGATCATAATGTATTTGCCAATGTAAACCGTTCTGCCGGGGTCCTTCTCACCATCACCATGGAAACCTTTGGAACGGAGCATAAAAAACAGATCCTCCAGGCCCTGGAGGACGCTGGATATGCTCCGTCTGCGGAGCGGACCTCCAGGATCTATATGTAGGCCGGAGAAGATCTGGTATGAAATTCCGGCCTGTTCCAGATACCGCAGGCCGGAGCAAAAGGGGATATGATTATGAATACAAAAGAAGATCTGCCGGGGATCGTAAGAAACGGCGTTTACTTTGTACGCTGGACGCTTATTTCCCTCCTGATGGGAACGGTCTGCGGCCTGGTGGGAACAGCCTTCGGGTTTGGTGTTGCTTATTCCCAGCAGTTTTTCCGCGAGAATCCATTTATGCTCTTTCTGATGCCTGTATCCGGCATCCTCATCGTACTGGTGCATAAGGCCCTGGACCAGGTGGGAAATAAGGGGACCAATCTGATTCTGGAATCCATTTCCTCCACGGAGCAGATCCGTTTTTCCACGCTGCCCTGTATTTTTATTTCCACCATCCTGAGCCATCTGACAGGCGCTTCCGCAGGCAAAGAGGGGGCGGCGCTGCAGATCGGGGGATGCATTGGAAATACCCTGGGCGGTCTTTTTCATATGGATGAGCGGGATAAAAAGGTTGCCATCATGAGCGGCATGAGCGGCTGCTTCGGAGCTATTTTCGGGACTCCCCTGGCCGCCTCCATGTTTGGGATGGAAGTGATCAGCGTCGGTGTTGCGTATTACGCGGCTCTTGTTCCCTGTGTGTTTTCCGCCTTTATCGGCTCCTTCATCTCCTCCAGGCTGGGGCTCCATGGAGAAGCCTTTACCATCCTTCATGTACCGGAATTTTCCCTTAAGCCGGCGGCTCTCATTGTGCTCCTGGCTCTTTTGGGCGCCTTTGTCAGCGTATGCTTCTGCATCCTGCTTCATGAGGTCCAGAAGCTTTATAAGGCAAAGCTGCAGAATGTCTATGCCCGGATCCTCACGGCATCCGCCCTGTTCATTGGCCTTTCTCTGGTATTCGGGCGGGAATACTGCGGAGCTGGCTTTAACCTGGTGGAGGCCGCCATGGAGGGAAATGTTCCCTATGAGGCCTTTCTATTAAAAATGCTTTTCACTGCAGTCGCCCTGGGCGGCGGCTTTAAGGGCGGAGAGATCGTCCCGACCCTGGCAGTGGGGGCGACCATGGGCGCAGCCTTCGGAAATTTTTTGGGCTTTGAGCCGTCCCTGTGCGCGGCCTGCGGTATGCTGGCCCTGTTTGCCGGTGTGACCAACTGTCCGGTGGCCACCATATTTATGGGGTTTGAGCTGTTTGGGTTTGAGGGGATGAAATATTTTGCCCTGGCCGTATCTGTAAGCTTTGCTCTTTCCGGTTATTATGGTCTGTACAGCAGCCAGAAATTTACCTATTCCAAGACGAGGACTGAATTTATCAATCGAAAGGCCCATTAGTCTTTCGCAGCAGAGGGCTTCAGGGAGGCGGATATTACCCTGGAAAGCCCTCTATTTTTTTAGAAAATATCTTGCAATATTCCGAAAACACTGTATAATATATGTTATAGACTTGCAATTGCAGAGAGGAGCTGTGGGATATGAGTGATAAATTAATTATTACCATTGGCAGAGAATGCGGAAGCGGAGGCAGACATATCGGACAGAAGCTGGCAGAAGAGATGGGTGTTAAATGCTACGACAAGGAGCTTCTTACCCTGGCGGCGAAAAAGAGCGGACTCTGCAGAGAACTGTTTGAGACACATGATGAAAAACCCACCAGCAGCTTTTTATATTCCCTTGTGATGGATACATACTCCCTGGGATATACAAATTCCGCTTATATGGATATGCCCATCAACCATAAGATCTTTCTGGCCCAGTTCGATACGATCAAGCAGCTGGCCTCGGAGGAATCCTGCGTGATCATCGGCCGCTGCGCCGATTATGCCCTGGCAGAATTCCCCAATGTGGTCTCTGTGTTTATTACTGCGGATGAGGATGTAAAGATCCGTACTCTGATGGAACGCCATCAGATCTCTGAATCCCATGCCAGGGATGTTATGATCAAGACCGATAAGAAGAGGGCCAGCTATTATAATTATTACTCCAGCAAGCGCTGGGGAGATTCAAAAAGCTATGACCTTTGCATCAACAGCAGCAAAACCGGAGCAGACGGAGCCATAAAGGTCATCCGGGAATTTGCCAGGATCAAGCAGGAATATGCAAAAATAAAGTAAAAGGACAGATAAAAAAGCCTACCCAGTCCCGGCAGAAGCCGGATGGCTGCGGAGGCTTTTTTTTGCGGACAGGCAAAAAAATTAAGAAAGAATTTAAGAAATCCAGACGGGTTGTATGATATACTTATCGTGCTGTCTTTAGCCCGTCCGGCAGCGCCTATCTACGAGAATTTTACAGCAGGTATTACGATATGAAAAAAAATCTGAATCTATATAAGGGGATGCGTCCTGCGGCCGTGATGCTCCTTTGTACATGCATTGCATTTTCGGCCGTCATGCCCTACGTCCCGCCGGCATTACCGGCAGCAGCGGAGAAGTCTTCCTCGGAAGCAGAGCGTCCTTCGGAAACGGCTTCCACGGCCAGGGAAGAAACGGAGACAGAAGAGAGCAGAGAAACGGCTGCCGCCATGGATGAGACGGCTCCAGCCCCGTACAGGCTCAATTTTGCCCATATGTATGAGGAAGGGGCAGAAGAAAGCTATGCGGAAATCCTTATGAAGGAGCTGATCCGGAAGGATTCCCAGTGGTACGCGGGTATCTATGATATGGCTAATATGGCTCCCTCCAGACTGGCTTCACGTCTGGGACGTTCCCAGGCCAAGGTACTGGGAAAACACAATCCTGCCTCCTTATCACAGGATCCGGAGGATCCTTCGACCTGGGCGGTGGAGCATTTTAAAAATGTCCGTGTATCCTTTTATGACGGAGATGGAAATATCACGTCTGCTGTATCCAATGCCCAGCAGATCCTTTCCATGGCAAGCGTATACTGTTATTACAATGAGATCCACGACCTGGACCAGATCCGGCAATACACAGACCAGCTTTGGAGTGCTTCCCATTCTTACAGCGCGTCCATGGGAGATGTATATTTCTGCGGCGGCTGTGTGGATCCATCCCAGATCCCTTCCGGAGAGGAGACAGATTCCGAGCTGGAGGGAGAGGATCATTTTAATGGAGAAAGCAGTATCAATACGGAAATTTCCGTTGCTGAATCCAGCCAGGCCGCAGAAGGGACCGGTGAAGATGGAGAGAGCATATCCGGTGCCTCCGGTGATTCCTTCAGTTCGGGCCTCGTATCGGACCCTTTTTCAGGAGGAAATTCCGGAAGCCTTGCAGCTTCTTCTACAGAAAAAACAACACCAGCCTTTGCCGGAACCACAGTCCAGGTGGAGACCACCACCAGTCCCCTGGATTCTCTAGCCGAAACTGCTGAAAGCGTATACATGGAAGAGACAAAGCCAAAGGTTACCATTGTAAGGCCCGGAGAGTCTAAGGAAAGCCAGGAAATGTCCAGCGCTGCTTCGTCTGCGCCCCAGACGTCCGGATCTGCTGGTCCGACGGCTGCCTCTTCACAGGCCCCATCCCCGGTCTCCTCAGAAGCACCAACCCCCGAGCCCCAGCCAACAGAGCCAACAGAAAGCCGGAATGCTGTGATCATCCGGCCAGAGGAGCCGGATCAGGCTGCTCTGGTCTTTGATCCGGAAGCTGCAGATATGCTTAAGGGGGATCACCGTATATATACAGCCGCAGTTTCGTCAGAAAGCTCCAGGAGCGCATCCTCCCAGACATCCCTCATCTGCCCCGGACACATCGATCTGAGGATCACTGCCAAAGTCCAGAGCCTGGAGGAGGCTGAAAGCCTGTTTTCCATAGATCCTGCTGGAAACACAGTGGAAGAGGGAAGCGCCTGGGCTGGCTGGAATGACCGTGCACGGGCCTTTGTAAACCACATCAGCCGTCAGGACTGGACGGAGCTTTATGACATCAGTGTTACGGTGGAAGGCACCAAAGCCCCGCTTTCCAGTACGGAGATCGAATCCTATATGAAAAAAATTCCGTCTGACACATCAGAGGAACGGAAGGAGATCATCCGTTTTGCACTGCAGTCTGTGGGAAAGGTTCCCTATTACTGGGGCGGCAAGGCCAGCGCCAGAAATTACAGCGGCAACAACTTTGGTTCCATTACGATCCCCGACCACAGGGGCCGTATCCTGAAGGGGCTCGACTGCTCCGGCTGGATCAACTGGGTATACTGGTCTGTGACAGGCGAACGCCTTCCCTATGAGGGGACCGAGGGGCTTAAGTCCACGGGACGGCCGGTGAACCGAGCAGACCTAAAGCCCGGGGATATTATCGTCATCACCGGAAAAACTCCCCATGTGATCATGTTTTTAAACTGGGCGCCCAATGGGCAGATCCAGTGTATCCATGAGACTGGCTCCGCAGATAACGTGACCGTAGGCGTCATGACAGCCAACTGGCCGTATTACAGGAATCTGCTGGATTAAACAAACTTAAATGTTTAAGTGAACAGACCTCCAGTTTGTCCTGGAGGTCTGTGACTGATATAGGGCAGAAATTATTTCTTCCAGCATTGGACAGCGATAACCGGTCTGTGGGTCTTCTCCAGCGCGACTGCAGACGGCTTTTTTATGCAGCTACATGTCTTTCAGAAGGCTGCTGATAAGGATCTCCAAATCCGGATACAATCCGGCGCTGACCGGGCTGTGGAACGGGAAGATCTAAAATCCAGTACAAGAAAAAATGAGGTCACATAAAACCAAGTAAAGGCGGAAAGTCTATAAACTATTCGTTAAAGAAGGCTTTCGCGCATAGTTATAGATCGCTCTGCAACCAGCATTCCCCCGCCTTTTTCTGCCCTCAGCCGTCTCTCTCCATACTCCTGCCTTCCATATCTATTTGACAAGCAAAGGCAGATAATATTCCACAAACAGATAAACGACTGTGAGCACGATCCCGACAACCAGCACCCGGTTCATTACTTTTCTCATAACAATTTTCCTTTCTTTTTCATTATGTATAGACAGCGCCAGAACCATTAAAGGTACGGCATAATACGCCCATTCTGTATCATGAACGTTCATGTTTTTGATTATAGCACATTCATGATCCATGCTACAAGGAGTTCTTGCATTATCCCTTTGGTTCTGGTATGATGGTCCATGGGCACAACTATTCGTGAAATACGTTTCCAATGGAACTTGCCCTTTTAATATAATTATTACAGATAATTGAGAGGATCAGCAATTTATGAAATTACAGCGACTTTTAAGCCTTGTACGAAAGGCAGTGGACGATTACCAGATGATCTCCGCTGGTGACCGCATCGCTATTGGGATCTCCGGAGGAAAGGACAGCCTGGCACTGCTCTTCGCTCTCCATGAGCTCCAGCGTTTTTACCCATTCCCATTCGAGCTTTGTGCATTTACTGTGGACCTTGGTTTTGGGATCCAGGATTTTAAAGCCATACAGGCCCTCTGCGACGATTTTTCCATCCCCTATACAGTTATTTCCACGGATATTGCAAAAATCGTTTTCGAGACCCGCAGAGAATCCAATCCATGCTCTCTCTGCGCAAAAATGCGGAAAGGTGCCTTAAACCAGCAGGCCAGATCCTGCGGCTGCAATAAAGTGGCATACGCCCATCACAGGGATGATATTATAGAAACCATGATGCTTTCATTGATCTATGAGGGACGCTTCTATACCTTCTCTCCCCGTACCTATCTGGACCGGATGGATCTGACTGTGATCCGCCCCATGATGTACGTCAGCGAAGCAGATATCATTGGATTTAAAAATAAATACCAGCTTCCAGTCTGCAAGAATCCATGTCCGGTGGATGGAAAAACCCGGCGGGAATACGTAAAAAATCTCATACGGGATCTGAATCTGGAAAATCCTGGAGTCAAGGATCGCTTTTTCCACGCGGTTCTCTCTGGCAACATTCCCGGCTGGCCATCTCCCTCCTCGGATTCCAGAGGCTCTGAAAAAAATAAAGAAGGAAAGGAAGATAATCATGGCATCTCTCACTTATCATGAGCAGAAGGATATTGAAAACATCAAAAAGCTGCGGGGACTGATAAAGGAACTTCCTCCCTTCTGTGCAGATTTCTTCCGGGGAATCGAACCTCTGACATCCACCAGGACAAGAATCGCCTATGCCTATGACCTGCGGATCTTTTTCGATTTTCTGAAAACTTCCAACAGCCAGGTAGCCCGAATGGGGGAAAATATCCCCCTCTCTGTTCTGGAACAGCTTACAGTTACCGATCTGGAAGAATATATGGAATATTTAAAATGTCATCCTTCTGTGAACAATGAAGATGTATATAATACGGAGCGTGGGATCATGCGGAAGGTTTCATCTTTAAAAAGCTTCTATAATTATTTTTACAGAAATGAACGGATTGAAAAAAATCCTGCCTCTCTCCTGCGTCTCCCCAAACTCCATGAAAAAGAGATCACACGGTTGGAAATTGATGAGGTGGCACGGCTTCTGGATGAGGTTGAGGAAGGTGAAAAGCTCACAGAAAGGCAGAAACTGTATCATGAACGGACAAAGGTCCGGGACCTGGCCATGCTGACACTTCTTTTGGGGACAGGACTCCGTGTATCGGAGTGTGTCGGATTAAATATAAACGATGTGGATCTGGACGCCTGTGGAGTCAGGATATTCCGGAAGGGAGGAAAGGAATCCATCGTCTATTTCAGCGATGAAGTCCGGGACGTTCTGGAAACGTACCTGGATGAACGCCAGGCCATTGACGCCCTTCCAGGTCATGAGGATGCTGTGTTCCTGTCCCTGCAGAAAAAAAGGATGAGCGTCAGAACGGTGGAAAATATGGTAAAAAAATATGCGGGTCTTGTTACTCCCCTGAAAAAGATCACCCCCCATAAGCTTCGGAGCACCTACGGCACCAGCCTTTACCGGGAAACCGGCGATATCTATCTGGTAGCATCGGTCCTTGGGCACAGCGATGTCAATACCACCAGGAAGCACTATGCGGCCCAGGAGGACCAGAGACGGAAAAGCGCCAGAAATATAGTCCAGCTAAGGGAAAAAAAGGAACAGGGGCCCCAGTAGCCTGGCTAGTCCGGATACAGACTGGCTGCGGCCTGGAGCCTGCCAGTTACAAACGGCATTCCTTAATAATTAGCTATCCTGCGGCAGATCCGGAGAACTACTGCTCCGACGGGATCATACCTGGCTGTCTGGCATAATATACAACAGTCAGGGAGTCCCCGGCCTCAATGGAATCCGAAACCAGGCCGTTGATCTCTTTCAGTTCTGATATATACTGGCGGACCTCCATTCCGGAGTTAGCCCTGTATCTTTCAGCAATGGACCACAGAGAGTCCCCCGGACGGATCTCAATGTTGGTATAATAACGGTCATAACCGCTCTCCCTCTCCTCTCCGCTGGCAGTTACCAGTGTCTTTCCCAGGAGACAGGATAAAATCATAATGGATGCGGCTAACAAAAACAAATACTTTTTCATATTCAGTCCCTCCTGCGTCAAAAGAATGTATGTTCGGGAACATTTGTTCTGGTCTCATGATAACACCAGAACAAATGTTTGTCAACAGATTTCCTGCTTTTTCTCGAACAAAAGTTTGCTTTTTTGCCGGACATATGATAGTATATAAAAAAGAAATCTATTCCCTTCCAGGGATTTTTATAAGATATGATATCATTTTTCATGAAAATGATGCAAAGGAGGATCCACATATATGAGCCAGGGTAAAATAACTGAAAAACAGAAAGAAATTCTTGAATTTATAAAAGAAACAATTTTAAGCAAAGGATATCCGCCGGCTGTGCGCGAGATCTGCGAAGCCGTCCATCTGAAATCCACCTCTTCTGTCCACTCCCACCTGGAGACACTGGAGCGGAATGGATACATAAGACGGGATCCCACAAAACCCAGGACCATCGAGATCCTGGATGATGATTTTGCGCTGACCCGCCGGGAAGTGGTCAACGTACCGCTGATCGGGACCGTTGCCGCAGGAATGCCGATCCTGGCAGAGGAGAATATTGAGGATTATATCCCCATCCCTGCGGAGCTGCTTCCCAATAAAGAGGTATTTATGCTGAGGGTAAAAGGAAACAGTATGGTGGAGGCTGGAATCCTCAACGACGACAAGGTGATCGTCGCAAAGCAGCCTGTGGCTGAAAACGGGGATAAGGTGGTTGCCCTCCTGGGAGATTCTGCAACGGTAAAAACCTTCTATAAAGAATCCGGCCACGTCCGCCTGCAGCCGGAAAATTCTTCTATGGACCCGATCATCGTGGACGACGTCCAGATCCTTGGAAAGGTCATCGGCCTGTTCCGGTTTATGAATTAGCAGGAATGATGCCTGCCTGCGGCGGGCTGCTGCGGACGCAGACGTTCCTTCCGCCGTATGGCGAACCCTGCAGAGCATTTTATATGCCACAGGACACGCATTTCAGTAACCAAAAAGCACCGGCATCCCCCTTAGAGAATAGCCGGTGCTTTAGGTATATGTTTTTTGTCAGACTGCGTTCCGGATCAGTCCAGTTCCTCTACGGATCCTACGACCTTTCCGTCTCTCCAGATGCGCTCCAGATCATAGAACAGCCGGTCTTCCTTGGAAAATACATGAACGATCACATCGCCGTAGTCCAAAAGGACCCATGTTGAGCTTAGATTTCCCTCTTTCTGGCGGCACTCAAAGCCAGCTTTAAAGAGCTTTTCCTCCACATTATCGATCAGAGCCTGGGTCTGGCTGCTGTTGGATGCGCTTGCCAGTACAAAATAATCTGCAATAACTGTTACACCCTGGATATCAATAATTTTTATATCTTCTCCCTTTTTCTCGTCCAGCGCTTCGACTGCGAGTCTTACCATTTCTTTTGACTGATTCAACTGTGTTTTCCTCCTTTATTTTCTCTGGCCCGATTTCTCCGTTCCCGGCTGCGGCCTGTTCCCGGCTTCTTGCTGCCACCGCACGCATATGATTACAGGCGGCAATGGTCAAAGGATCAATGGGGCAGTCCAGGGTACCCAGGTAACGGAGAATGCTCTCCATAATGGCCAGACAGGCCCGATCCAGATCCTCAAAGGCCAGCTTTCTCATCCTGGGCAGATCCGCAGCTTTATAACGCCGGGGCTCAATATAATCTGCCACATAAAGGATCTTATCCAGCATCCCCATATCTGTTTTTCCTGTGGTATGACACGCAATGGCGCTTAAGATCTCTTCATCGTCCACTCCGTATTTTTCCCTGGCCATCCACGCTCCCAGTTTTGCATGAAGCAGGGATGGATCCCGTTCTTCGCTTTCAGAAACAGGGATCCCGCGGCTTATGCATTTTTCCAGCATGGTCGGACGGTCGTACCGCTTGGCGCAGTCATGAAGGAGTCCGGCCAGCTCTGCCTTATCCAGATCATATCCGTACCGCATGGCCAGGGCCTGGCAGGTGTAGGAGACTCCCAATGTATGCTCAAACCGCATGGGATCCAGTTTCTTTTTTAAATGCTTTCTTATTTCAATGACTCTGCTGTCCATATGAATATGCCCTTTACTGATTCCGTGTTATCTGCTCTCCTGGTACAGCCTGTGTTCTCTGATGTAAGCGGCCACGGCTCCGGGAACCAGCTCTCCTATATCTTCTCCCCTGGCCGCCATGTCCCGGATCCTGGCAGAAGCCACGTTCATTTCTGGATTGTGGAGCACCTGGATATGGGCTCCGTACACGGATTTTAAATAACTGATCTGCTGATCCAGGGTCCGTCCGGCCCGGTCATATTCCCTGCCGGACACCAGAAGCGAGGTAAGCTCCATGACCTTTTCCGGGTGATACCAGGTTTCCAGCTGGAACAGGGAATCGGCTCCAATGATAAAATAAAATTTATCCTCCGGGTATTCTTCCTTTAGAAGCTCCAGCGTCTGTGCAGTATACGTATTCCCCTCCCGCTTCATTTCAAAATCAGAGACTGAAAAAAACGGGATCCCCTCCAGCGCCAGCTCCAGCATAGCCAGGCGGTCCTTTCCGTCCGTGATCCGGTGATCCTTTTTATGGGGAGGGATATGGGACGGCATATACCAGATCTCATCCAGCCCGTATTCGGAGCGGGCCTGTCTTCCCAGAAGAAGATGGCCGTTGTGGACCGGATCAAAGGTCCCGCCCATAATGCCGATACGTTTCATGGCAGCTCTCCTTTCCAGCTTACGGGAGAACGATCTTTCTGTCCTTCTCTTCCTTCGCCGGTTTATATAAAACGATCATCCTTCCGATCACCTGTACCACCTGCGAGCGGGTACGCTCTGCCAGGGTCTGGGCCAGGATCTTTCCATCATCCACACAGTTCTTTAAAATATGGATCTTGATCAGCTCACGGGCGTCCAGCGCCTCGTTTACAGACTGGGTAAGCTCCGGTGTAAGGCTGGATTTACCGATCTGCAGAATTGGATCCATGGTCATGGCAAGTCCCTTAAGATAGGCCCTCTGCTTGCTTGTCATATGCTCTTCTCCTTATTTATAATACTCAAAAGCCAGACCGTACATACGCACTGTATCGCCCTCGGAGATTCCGGCCTTTTCCAGCTCATCCAGGATCCCGTTCTGTTTCAGGAATTTCTGGAAAAAGTCGAAGCCCTTCTCTGAGTCCAGATTGGTGTAGCCCAGCATCTTCTCGATCCTGGGACCTTCCACAACGAACGCTCCATCGTCAGAACGCTCCACTGTGTAAGGCAGATTCCGGTCCGCCTGATATTCAACTTCAAACTCTTTTTCAAATACTCTGGGAGTCCGGTCCACAGTCCGGAGGACCTGGAACAGATGGCCCAGAAGTTCGTTGACGCCCTCTCCGCTGACAGCCGAAATACCGAATACGGGAATTCCCTTCGGTTCAAATTCATCCTTCAGCGCCTTTAAGGGATCATGCTCCTCATCATACAGGGCATCCAGCTTATTGGCCGCAATGACCTGCGGCAGCTTTAAAAGCTCCGGATTATAGGTAGAAAGCTCATTCATGATGGTATGGATATCCTCCACCGGGTCGCGTCCCTCCACAGAAGCCGCATCTACCACATGAAGGAGCACCTTCGTCCGCTCGATGTGGCGCAGGAATTCGTGGCCAAGGCCGGCGCCATCCGAAGCGCCTTCGATCAGCCCGGGAATATCCGCCATCACAAAGCTGTTTCCATCGCCCAGGTTCACAACGCCCAAGTGCGGGTTTAGGGTAGTAAAATGATAATTGGCGATCTTTGGCCTTGCGTTGGAAACGCGGGAAAGCAGCGTGGATTTTCCCACATTCGGGAAGCCCACCAGACCCACATCGGCGATCACCTTAAGCTCCAGCTGGATCCAAAGCTCCTGTCCTGGCTGTCCTGGCTGGGCATATTTGGGGACCTGCATGGTGGAGGTGGCAAAATGCATATTTCCCAGCCCTCCCCGGCCGCCTTTCAGAATGATCTCCCGCCGGTTGTCTCCGGACATATCCGTGATGACCTTTCCCGATTCCAGATCCTTAACAACCGTGCCCTCGGGCACCTTAACGATCAGATCCTTTCCGTCGGCACCGTGGCAGCGGCGTTTTCCGCCTTCTTCCCCACTCTGCGCCACATATTTGCGGACGTGCCTGAAATCCACCAGTGTATTAAGGCCGTCGTCCACCTCAAAAATGATATCGCCGCCTTTGCCGCCGTCACCGCCGTCGGGGCCGCCGTTGGGAACATATAATTCTCTGCGGAAGCTCACATGGCCATTCCCGCCGTTTCCTGATCTGATAAAAACTTTTGCACTGTCTGTAAACATGATAAGCCCGGTCCTTTCCAAAAATGTCTGGTTTCCCAGTAGAGAAAAAAGCCCCATACCTTACGTATGGAGCTCTCTGCTTTATTCGTTGATCGCCTTCGGATATACAGAAACCTGCTTTTTGTCTCTGCCTTTTCTCTCAAATTTAACAACGCCGTCAACCATTGCGAATAATGTATCATCACCGCCGCGGCCAACATTAAGACCCGGATGGATCTTTGTTCCACGCTGTCTGTAAAGAATATTTCCGGCTAATACGAACTGGCCGTCTGCTCTCTTTGCGCCAAGGCGTTTGGACTCGGAATCTCTGCCGTTCTTTGTGGAACCAACACCTTTTTTATGGGCAAATAACTGAAGGTTCATCTTAAACATATCGGTTACACCTCCCTGAATCGAAAATTGATATATTCCGCTCCGTATTCATCCCGGATATTCGTCAGCCCGAGGATCAGGGACTTCATGAGGAGCTGCGACTCGGGACTCATGGAATCGGGGAAAAGGAAAGAGAACTGGCCTCCATCCTCTGAAACACTTCCCTCGAAATGATCGTCTGTAAACTGTTCGACGGAATTCGCCATGTTGAGAGCCAGTACAGAAACAGCAGAACATATGATATCCTGTCCGTATTCTGCATAGCCAGCATGACCGCTTATTTCGATCCCTTTTTCTTTCCTGTCCTTATCGCGCAGGATAATTACCTGAATCATACAAAATTAAGCGTTGATCTTGTCAATCTTAACCTGGGTATAAAGCTGTCTGTGGCCGTTTTTCTTATGATAGCCAGTTTTGCGCTTATACTTGTAAACGATAACTTTTTTGCCCTTGCCAACCTTCTCAACGGTTGCGGAAACAGTTGCGTTTTCCACTGTGGGGCATCCGATCGTAAGCTCGCCGTTGTTTACAGCCAGAACCTGATCAAAAGTAACAACAGAACCTACTTCTGCGTCCAGTCTCTCAATCTTGATGCTGTCGCCTTCGGCTACTTTATACTGCTTACCACCTGTTGCAATAATCGCGTACATATTGCACCTCCTATTATCATTACTCGCCAGTTACGGTGTGTTCCCGCAGGAACCCTTGCAGACCTCGCTGTGCGGCATACTGTAATATAATAGCACCTGTTCCTTTGTCTGTCAACTATTTTTTTGTTTTTCATGCACGAATTTTATCCACGGAATCTTTTCCGCCTAACCGATCCTGGTTCTGCCCGGACTGATCGTATATCCGTCAATGGTGGTATTCACCGCCATCTGTTCCCGGTTGATGTTGGTGTCCGGTGCGAAAGCAGTGGCGGTAACACCCTCCACAATGCCGTTCTGCGCAGCCCAGTTCACATAAGCCGCATAGTAAGCGTCGGCTTTCACATCGGTGAACCTGTCTGTTTTATAGCTGTCCGGATTGATGCCTGCCAGCCGCCCCAGGGCGGTGACGAACATTCCTCTGGTCATGCCGGTGTTAGGGCTGAAGGTGGTGTTACTGGTGCCGGAGAGCAGTCCCCTGCCGGCTGCAAAGAGGATGTTGTCCGCAGCCCAATGGCCGGTAATATCGGTAAAAGCCGGGGCAGGGTTCTTGCAGCCGATGCCGCAGACACTGAAATGGCCGGTTTCAAAGACAACCGCTTTCTGGCTGGCATAGTAGCTGGATTTAGTAATCCACTCCACCTTGCCTACATCGTTCACATAGACTGCATACAGATTTCCGGCGGCTTCTCCATTTGTCGGGGTGTAGGGCAAATGCACCGAGATGGTATGTCCATTCAGGCTGGTAACCGGCGTTTCTTTGCCGCTGGAGAGGTACACCAGCGACAGGTCATAGGCCGGTCTTGCGCCGATGGCAGCCTGGGTCTCGGTGGAATGTGGCGCATCCACCCGGTCTACCCGGAGAATGATGTCCCCGCCAGCGGAGGCGGTATCCAGCTGCTTCAGAGTATCCAGCCCGATATTGACCGAAACCAGATGATCTGTTGCTACGGTAAACTGCTGGACGTTTTCTTTAACCAGCAGATCCAGTGCCTGCACCTTGATGGTTACGTTGAAAGAGGTCTGGCCTGCCGCCGGGGTAACGGGAACGGTAACAGCAAACCCGTTTTCGACTGTGCCGTTCTTTTTCACATCCTGTCTGGCTCTGTCGATGGCGGACTGGACAGAGCTATTGTCCACTGCCGTATTGCTGTTTGCATCCGTCTACATGGGTTTGGTTTCGCTGGTGACCGGGGTATCCGGCTTGTCACTACCGGGCTATTGGTTCCACCGGAATTGCCAGAATTGCCGGAGCTGCCGTCGGCCTTCCACCGGAGGCGGAACCGCCTCCACCGCTGGAAGGCCGGTTGGAAACGGTCAGTGTTCCAGGAGCATATGTGATCTCATAATTGCCATTTGACAGCGTACCGGTGATGTTGATTGCAGTTGTTCCGGTTTTGCTCATATCCGGCATCTGCGCATAGGACAGTGTTCCCGTGCCGCTCAGGGTCTCCGCAGCGGTCACAGCCACGCTCTGTTCTGCTGCATCTGCGTACTCTGCGTTTCCCTGAACCTTATACCAAACGGTGTATTCCCCCGCGTTTTTCGCTGTGGGGATCTGCTCGCTCCATTGGAAATCGTCAAGCCAGCAGGGCATCGTGCCGGCGCTGGTCTTTCCTGCTGTAACCAGCGCCTGTTCTGTATCGTTATAGGTCAGTGTATTGACCATAGGTGCAGTCACGGTGGGGATGCGCTTATTCTTTGCGCTGATGTTGGCCTTTTGTACCGTCACAGCAATATCCTTGCTCATCTTCTCGTAGCCGTCGCAGGTAACAGAAAAGCGGAAGGTGTGCTGGCCTGCGGACAGCTTTTGCGCAGAAAGATCAAATTGATTATAAGCAATTTTAAGCCGACCTTCTTCAAGTGGAACAACAGAAGAACGGCCATGTAAGAGAACAATCTCCTGCATGGTCGTTTTCTTTATGCCATCGGTTTTATGCTGGTTTCAATCAGATTGATTTCTTCTTCCGTAAGTTTAAAATGTGTGTATAGCTTTTCGTCTGTCCACTCTTCATTGAAATCAACCACCGGGACGAAACGGTAAGTAGTCTTTGGCGCATCGTGACTTGCTTTTGCAATTGCATGCATATAACGCACGAATTTAGTATTAAAGTATTTCATCAGATTTTCAGCTTTGCTTTTGGTAAGATTTAAATCAAATCCTATCGCAATATATGCTTCCGTGCATATTGTTCCCGGTTCTCCTAAGTAAGTATTTAAATTGTCATCATTTAACTCAGTTCCAATATTATTTGCTCTTGGAGTGTAAATTTTCCATTCATTAATCTTGTCAGAGTTTGAGCGAATTAAATCTCTCTCTACATATCCGAGTTGCATACGTTTTCCATAACACTTTACAGGATTCTCCAGTCCCGTTTTGGAGGTATGCCAATCAGCTGATTTTACAATGTTACTCTCTATGCCAAATGGCTTTCTTGAGGATATATATTTTGCCATTGTTTCAGTAGTTCCTTCTGGCACAACCTTATTCAAAATACTTAAAGCGGCACTGTTCCTCACAAAAATATCCAAATCACGTGTTTTCATGAAACGAATTGATTCAATCGTTTCACCGCCACCCTTATGAGTTACTACCCTCATCCGATTATCGGATTCATTATCATAGCTGGAATCCCACAAGAAATAGCATAAACCTCCACGATTATTAGTATCCGGGAAGATTTCCTCGGGGTGCAGACAATCGTGCAATTCTCGAATATGAATATCATCGAGCATGGCTTGCCTAAATTCATTCAGATGCTTTCCGCCAGTGTACCATCTGCTCGGCATGATAATTGTTGAATACAAAGCACTAAGCCTTTTGGATGCGTCTACAAAGTACGGATAGATCGGTCTTGCGCTTGCAGATGCGCCACCATCAGCCTCCTGATAAGGCGGATTTCCTACCACAGCATTGAAATTCACTTTATTCACCTCCGTTACACCGCTGATATCAGCATCTAGGCTGATATCAGCAAAGTCTTTCTTCTGAGAGAGAAGATTCTTTATTTTCTCATAATCAAGCTTATCGCCCTCGGAACCATCCTCTTTTATTTCCTTCATCTTTAAAATGTCGTAGCTGTTAAATTGCTCTGCTATGGCACCCGTGTCAAGTCCCAAAACCTCATAGACTTTCCGTGTGAATTCATAAGCAATGGAAGATGTGGGAATTGAGAGGATTTTATCCTTTATCTCGTCAAGGGTAATTCCCAGCGCTTCACAGCGTTTCAACACGGCAACGGCAAATTCGCCCATTTTACTGGCTATATCCAATATGCGGATATCCTCGCTATCATGCAAAGCATAAAAGCAATCGTCCGGAATAAGATTAATCATATCCGTTGCCACATTCTCTGGTGTGGTTATCTCTGAATCGGAGATTCTGCCAAACTTCCTGATTGCAACTGTGGCTCTCTGCATCGGTTCAACAGTTTCATCATGGGCAAGGGTATTGATGTTTTGAATCTTGTAGTCCAGCTGACGCAGGATGAAGATATTCATGTGACCACGCATCAGTTCAAGGAAATTTTTATAAATACCCAGATTGGATGCTATTCTTGCATTCTCTCCGCTATCAACGCACCGGATAATATCGTCAAGAGAAGCCACATTGACTTTCGTCAGGAACGAGAAGAATAATATCCTCGAGTAGTAGGTTCTGAATTTATTCTCCAGCTTTTTGATATCATCTTCCGGTTCAGTATCAATGCCGGAGGAAGAATCGCCGCCTGTACCGCTATCATCTCCACTGCCGTAATCGCCATTGTCATTCCCGTCATCGTCATCATCAGAATCCATATCTTTGCCTTCGCCCTGATGCGCTTCAACGGACAAACCCTGACGGGAGCCGAGTTCTGCCTGACGTTCAATCTCTATCCTGATGGCATCAAAATCAAGCAGGGACATGTCAACCGGGATATCCTTGGTTTCATCAAGAACGCCGCGACTGCTTGAATATTCGCTTATTATCGCAAGAATATCCGTTGCTGCCACTTGCTCAATGCGATTCTTATTGAGCGTAATAATCGGAGAAATTCTCAGTTCATCAGCAAGTCGCTCTTTTAGATGCTCGTTTCCGGAGGCATCCGTATTGGCATTGTATATCTGCGATTTCTGTTCCTGCATAACGAACATCCGATGCGGATCGAAATCCACAAGGAGCGTCTGCGGTTTCATGTTGAACTTGATGGTGTCTCCATCTTCCCCAATATATTCACGAATGTACTGGTTTTGCAGACGGAAGATAGCTTGATCATATTCCTGCGGAGAAGCAGTATCCTTCAAAAAAATCATTGTATCCCACTGTTCAACCGTAGATCCTGTAAGCATTCGATTAACAGTGAGGGTGAGGGTTTTCCTGCCTTCGGCGGCGCATTGCTTTATTTTTGCCTTGACTGCTTTTATATCACGATATTCATTAGGGCTGTCTACACCGGAAATATTGATGATTGTATAGTTCTGCAGATTTCTGAATTTAGCTGCGTTATCCTCAAGCAGCTGCTGCAGAGCATCACAGGAGGCACAGTATGGCAAAACGCACACTATGTGTTCGCACATCTTGCCCTCTTTGATTTTATCGTAATCAAGGAAGGATAACAGTCCCTCGTCCTCTTTGCTGCCATCAATAGCTTCAAAGAGTTCAAGAACCTCTGCCTCATACACGAATTTCTTATGAAGGGAATGCTCCGTATCTTTCTTGATGGACTGCGGTTTCAGCAATGCCGAGAACGCATAGGTAGTGCCACTGCTCTTCAAACTATCCAAAAGAGCCAATGCGGATTTGCTTGGCACAAAGGCAAAGCGAACCATCTGAGGAAAACCATAATAAGGATTTTCCCATTCCTTTACATCATTTGTATCATCAAGAAGATGTTCCTTGTCCCATTCCTCTTTGTCCTTTACGATATCCGAAAACTGATAGAATGCTATAATATCCTCTTTGGAAAATTCACTGCCCATAAGTATGCGGTACGGTGTTCCGGACAGATGAAGCGTAATTTTCACATCGAGAGATTTCAGCTGTTTTTCCGCAACCTCCGCCTCAACAAAATCATCATTGGCATGTTTTTCCCTGACATCTTTTTCGTAGTTGATGCTGCGCAGAACTTTTCCGTAGCTTTCTGCTCTTGCGCCATAGTGTGTTTCATCTACAATAAGCAGATCAATCTGACTGCCGAAAACTTCTTTATGTTTATCCTTGATAATGTCACCTTGCAGGTCTTGAAGCGTCAGGAATACAACGGCTCCTTTCCCTGCCGCGAGAGTGGTCTTTATGACGGACTCATCTCTGACCAGATCATCGCTTGATACGAAAACATAATCTTTATTGAAGTTTTCTGCACTCTGAACGGTTTTCTTCCATTCCTCTCTCACATCTGCCTTTGCAGATACCACAAGCACCAGCTTGTATCCCTTTGTTTTGGCGCAGCAAAGAGAGGTGAAGGATTTGCCGAATCGCATAACGGCATACATCAGCAAATTGGTATGACCGCTGTCAACCGCTCGAACAAAGTTATCAATAGTTGCCTGCTGATTTGGACGAACATTCCAAAGCCCAGAAGAAGCATATGTGAAAGTTTCCGGCAACTGGCTTGTTGCATCGTAATACTTGTATTTTCCCGTGTTCTGGTTATAGTTTTCTTTTATGTCTGATATGGCATCAGATACCTGTTCCGGCTGAACATCCGCAAAAAACTCATTTGAATAATATTCTCCCGGAAATTCACCGCGCCCAAGCCTGTGTTTTCCTAAATCCTGTTCAAGATACTGATGGACAGAATAATCCCTAAAGAAAATGTCATCACTGATAACTGCAAAATCCTCAAATTCTTTTTTGAGCATAGGGAAATGCTCCATCCACTCACGAAGACGCACAGCGACAGGGCGGTAGGTATCCCCGATCTTCAGATAGTTGGGAATGGTGTTAGTAGTAAATGCGTATATATGCGGCTTTACCCGACCTACAATTATTCCATCGAGAAGCTCTCTATTTTCACGATTTATCATATTGTCCACCTCAAGCCTTTTTTAATAGCGAAGCAAATGTCACAGTTTCTTTCGATCTCCAATCACGGATTTTACAGAAACAAGGCTCAAGTTCGCTTTCATCGAGAAGATCAAGTAGATTCATCTGCTGATATTGCTCAGTAACAGTAGCAAAAGGAACTGTGTTTTTTAATCCGTCCATCTGCCAGATATTCCACGATATGATATGAGCAATAGGCTTTAACTCTTCAAAAGAGGGTTCTTTATCAAACTTGTCCATATAATAGTCTATGAATGTATATAGCAGATTTTCACGAGCAAGAAGCAGATTATCACCCTGATATTCAAACCCATATATACTTTCAAAGGCTCTTTTTGCCCATTTCATCCATGTGTCATACGTATCTGTATTTTCTGTTACAACGCGCATTTTCCGGTCAAGTAGCCCGATACGGCTACCAAGAGGTATAGTTTCCCCCGTAACAGTATCGTATCTGCTCACAAGGTACGGAGCCTCACCACAGGTAATCTCTAAGCGCTTCGCATCCACATAGTCTATCCATCGTTTGCCTTTTTTTGATAAGAATTCAATTGGCTGTGTAGTAGCTGCCCAATGTTTATAGCTTGTAACATTGAAAACATTGTCTCTGCCAAACCATGCGGTATCAACAAGATTATTTTGCTCATTACACATCCACGATGGCGTGAAAACCTCGGCCTTTGACTTGGTACGTCCAAGCTGGCTGTTTTTTTCCTTATAAATTCGCGGCTGTATAATCTTTTTGTTTTCGCCAGTTATTAAATGGATATTTATAGGGTATTGAGCTTTGTACTCTGCTCCATACTCTTCGTAGTCGGATGTGCCCCATATGATATTGCGGCGCGTTGTTCTGTCAAACAGGAGGATGCCTAACAGAGCTTCGCCGTATTTGAGTATTTCATTTTCAGAAATATCTATTGACGCGTTAATGCTCACACTACTCCTCCTCGTTTTCTTTATCCGGAACAAACTCCACAATATCATCCACCTTGCAATCCAGTACCCGGCATATCTTTTCCATTGATTCAAGAGATACATACTCGTCCCGGCGCATTCGTGTTGAAATATTGGCACTATAACCGGCTTCTTTCTGAAGCTCCGCAGCCGTCATATTCCTGTCTATCAGCATATGAAAAAGTTTCTTGTAACTTACAGCCATAGTACGCCTCCTTTTTTCAAAACGATGTACTAATATAGTGTATCACGAAAATGTGAACATTTCAAATATATATAGAGATAGAGCCTTGCGAAAACTCATAATCCATATCAATATCAGCGGGAGGAGCGACATCGGCTACCATACGGGCAAAGGCATACCACGCAATATCAAATACGGAGTGTGTATCCGCGCACATCTCTGCCTTGTGGGTTTTCCTGTCCAGCTTTACTCTCATCTTAAAATCGGGAACATTTCAAGCGCATCAAAAATACGGTCATCATAATCAGCGTTGAAATGCTCCAAATACTCCGCATCCTCCGTAAATTGCCTGTATTTTTCGAGAAATGGCAGACTGTCACAGATATTCCCCTCGTAATATAGGTTGCGTCCGGCAGACACATCGTAACTGTATCGGACTTTCTGCAAGGCATCGTAGTATTCAAATGCCGTGCCAAGCTTGCAGAGGTCGGAAACGAAATCACGAACCTCTAAAGTAGCTCTCCTGTGCAGCCATTCGTGGAAATAAGGATTCATAAAATCGCCGTCCTCTATTTCAATGCACAACTCGTCAATATCATAAGGATGGATGTTATTCCTGTACCAAGTCCATATAAGGTCGGTAGTGCGCTCGGTTGAATCGGGCGCGTTCACTTTTTATATAAATTACAGAAACTGGCAAACAGCTCCTGCCCGGTTACGGAGCAGTCTGTCCGGAATGAGACAGATTGGAGGTGCTGGAATGAAAGACAGAAAGCGGCAACGGGAAAACCGGAAGGTCAAACATCACGAGGAAATGCCCACGGGCATTCTTGACAAGGAAAATGGCGCACAGGTCGGCGTAACCGACGACGCTATCACCTTTGATAATATCATCAGTCTCTATTTCCCTCTCGACACGGAGTACCGCAAAAATACCACATGGCTCATGAATGATGAGACGGCTCTAACGCTACGTCTGCTTAAGGACGAGAACGGCAATTATCTGTGGAATCACACGAACGACACTATACTCGGCAAGCCCGTGATTATCTCCAATGATATGCCGTCTGCGGAAAACGGGAAGATGCCTGTCGTATTCGGCGATTTCAGCTACTACTGGATCATCGAGCGCAGTCCTATCAGTGTGCAGACTCTCAAAGAGAAATTTGTCACGCTCGACCAGATAGGATATCTGGCGATGGAGTTCCTTGACGGAAAACTTATCCAACGCGAGGCATTCAAGGGACTGAAAATCAATACCACAGAATAGCGCTCCTGCGGACAAGTGCGGCGGATTGCCGTCTGCCGTGCCTGTTTTACCGCAGAAATCAAATAATTCAAAGAATATATTACATCACATTTTACGGTTTTCACAGCGGTTACGTGCGGTTTATGGGTTAATACCCTCTTTGAATTCGCTTTTTTCGCACACGAATCCCGGCGCCGTTGTCCGCTTTAAAAAGCTGTGGGGATTTGACCGCCCCCACGATCATCGGCAGAGCCCATAAAAAGCGCTGCAGATCAAGCGAAAAACCGCCCGTCTGCAGCGCTTTCGCTTTTACTGCTCTGCAAAAGTATCGAAATATCCCTGGATAAACACGATGGGCGTTCCCTTATCTCCAGAACCGGAGGTCAGGTCACAGAGAGAGCCGATGAGATCCGTCAGCCGTCTGGGAGTCGTGCCCTGGGAGGCCATGCTCCCCTTTAAGCTGCCGTCCTTGGCTTCGATCTTTTCCTTCATGGCCCTTGTGAGCTCCTCGCCCTTCAGATCCTTGAAATCGTTGTCTGCCAGATATTTTAATTTCAGTTCGTTGGGAGTTCCCTCCAGGCGCTCTGTATACGCAGGGCTTACCACCGGATCAGCCAGCTCCCAGATCTTTCCTACCGGATCCTTAAACGCGCCGTCCCCGTAGATCATACAATTCATCTTCACGCCTGTGGCCTCTGCAAGGCTCTCCTGGAGATTTTTCACAAATTCATTACAATCTCTCGGGAACAGCTTTACCGTGTCTTCTGTGGCCTTATTGGAGCCGTACAGGCCATACTGCTCGTTATAACCGCTTCCATCCACCGGAGCGTTCATGATATCTGCCAGCGTCAGCACCTTTTCCGCTCCCGCAGCCAGTAATCTCCGTCTGGAGCGTTCTCTGGTGTGGATATCGCAGCAGAGTACATTTTTTGTATAGGGGAGCACTGCGCGGCAGTCGTTGGCAAAAATAAATTCCGGCTCGCAGCCCTCGGCCTCAAACAGCTCCTTATAATAAGCCACATAATCCACGCCTGTGAACGGATGCTTTACATAGCCGAAGATCTCCCTGTACTTTGCCTCATCCATTACGTCTGAATACGGATTGACTCCCTTTTCATCCAGAAGATCGTCGTCAAACAGGTGGTTGCCCACTTCATCGGAAGGATAGCTCATCAGGATATAAACCTTCTTAAACGCCTTGGCAATGCCTTTTAAGCAGATGGCGATCCGGTTCCGGCTTAAGATCGGGAACGTGACAGCGATGGTATCGCAGCCAAATTTTGTGCGGCAGTCCTTCGCAATGTCATCTGTACTGGCATAATTGCCCTGGGTCCTGGCCACTACGGCCTCTGTTACAGCTACGATGTCCTTTTCATGAAATGTGATATGTTCTTCTTTTCCCATATCGGCGATAGCCTCTGTCACGATCCGGATCAGATCGTCTCCTTCTTTCACAACCGGGCATCTGACGCCTCTGGATACGGTTCCAACAGTTCTCATGATTTGTACCTCATTTCTTTTATAAAAATATACGATTAAGCATATAATATCCGCTCCGCAGATATTATGCTGCATCTTCCCGATGCAGCTCCCTCTGGGAGATCCCTGCGCCCGGATTTCTGCGGTAAACGCAGAAACCGGCATGCACCATGGTATAATATCTGCTCCGCAGATATTATGCTGCATCCTTCCGATGCAGCTCCCTCCGGGAGATTCCTGCGCCCGGATTTCTGCGGTGAACGCAGAAACCGGCATGCGCCATGGTATAATATCTGCTCCGCAGATATTATACCATATTTCCCCAAAAAGCAAAGGGATAATTGTTATCTATTTTTTTCACTGCGGGAAAACTGCTCATGGAGCGGACGGAGCGTCTTCTTTCTTGTGATCTCCACCAGTCCCAGGGGCGTCATGTCCACCAGGACCGTTTTGACAGGATCCGCCGCCAGACACTGGCGCAGCCTTCTCATAAGCTCCTCATTCTGTGCCTTTTCCTTCATATCGATGAAATCCACCACAATGATCCCGGAAAGATTTCTGAGCCGCAGCTGGACCGCGATCTCCTCGGCCGCCTCCAGATTCGTTTTCAGGTACGTTTCCGAAGCCGTCTTCTTATCCGTGTTTTTTCCGGTATTCACGTCGATCACAGTCATGGCCTCTGTGGGCTCGATGACCAGATATCCGCCGGAACGGAGCCAGACGGTCCTTCCCAGGGCGCGGTCCAGGGCCGCATCCAGGCGGTACAGGGCAGACAGGGGATAGCTGTCCGTATAGAACCGCACCGGAACCTGAAAACCGTCCCCAGCAGCCTCCTGGAGCTCCTGGTAAATATCTGGAAGATCTGTAAGGATCTCTTCTGTTTCATCCTTCCGGACATCCATGGCGCTGCGGACAAAAAAGCCTTCCGGCTGATAGAGGATGCTTCCTGCCGTGCGGCTCCTCCCGTTCTCAAGAAGCCTGGCCATCCGTTCTGCCTGGCCGGACAGCTCCAGTCCGACCGCCTCCAGGGGAGCGCCGTACGCATTGGTCCGCAGGATAAAGCCAGCACGCGGAAGTCCCGTTCCGGAAAGTCCGGAAACCAGGCCCCTGGCCTCCTCTTCCCACCATTCCTTCATCTGCTCTTTCCATCCGGCATCGCGGATCTTAGAGGAGATCCCCAGCCCGCTGCCGTCCAGGGTGAGCACTCCATACTGCCCTGTGAGAGAAAGCTTCGAGGTGAGCACCGCGTCCTTGGTCTTGACAGCAGCCCTGGAGATCTGGACCAGGATCTCGTCTCCATTTTTCAGCGGACTGGATCCGTCCCTCCCGTCTGCAAACAAATGGAACCTGTTTTCTGCCAGGCTGTAATAACCGTTGATCCCCGGCCTGTACTCCACAAAGGCAGCGTTGATATTTTTTACGATGTTCCGGACCCTTCCCACGCAGATCGTCCCAAGAGCACAGTCCTCCCGTTCCGGAGCCGTTCCGATCTGGAGGACGCGGTTTCCGGAAGCAAGGACAGACACGGTCCGTCCCCGCAGTTCAGTAAAGATCAGTTTATTCAATGTCTTCACCAAAGGATTCCAGGGTCACAAATTCATGGCTGTCCCCGGAGCCTGCATCCGCGTAGACCTCCTCACGGTTGATGGAAAAGCCAAAAACCGGGAACTCCCTGGAGCAGCTCCGGCAGAAGGCCTCCAGAAGAAGCTCCGGCTTCACATTGGCTGCGCTTCCGGCAGAAAGCTTAAGGAAAATGGAATTTCCGTCCTCCGATGGTCGGTACTCATAAATATATGGCCGGAGATCCATCTGCTTTTCGCCTTTTTTTGTCTTTTTTACGATATTCAGGTCTCCCGTCTCTATAAAGCCGCAGAGTCCGGCAAAGAACTCCCGGGCAGACATGCCAAGGGCCTCTTCATATTCCTTCTTCAGCGACACCGTATAATCACAGGCCGCCACCAGGGACATGGCGTTTCCGGCAGAATCCGGAAGCCTCTTAAAGCTCAGCACCTCCATCCCCTCTGCCATCTGGGCGTTGAGCCGCTCCACCATCCGCCCGGAGCTCTCTGTGGAAAGGACCTCAATGTCCAGGTACTCGCCGCTTCCTGTGAGCCCTACGCCCAGAGGAGCCGCAAAGGACATGATCTGGTGGGGAGAAAAGCCCTCCGAATACCGGATGTCCACGTCGGCACGGCGCATGGCCTTCTGGAAATAACGCATGATATCCAGGTGTCCGATGAACCGCATGTTTCCCTGTTTGGAAAATTTAATCCTGATCTTCAAAGCAGACACCTCCTCCGAATCGTCTTACGCCGCACCCGGAACAGCGCTCCCGGCAGTTGGGGGTCACGGTCCCGTTTACCGCATTGTTCCACTCTCTCTTTAAAAACTCCTTGGACACACCCGTATCGATGAAGTCCCAGGGGAACTGCTCGTCCAGGCTCCGCTCCCTGGTGGTATAGAAATCAATGTCCACGCCGCAGGTCTCAAACGCCTTCATCCATATATCATTCCGAAAGCTCTCAGACCAGGCGTCATATAAAGCGCCGTTTCTGTACGCCTCCTCGATGACGGCGGCCACCCTCCGGTCTCCCCGGGCCAGTACGCCCTCTAAAACTGTTACATCGGCCTCATGCCAGTTGTATTTCAGGCTCCTATGGTTCAGCATCTCCTTCATTTTGCGGTTGACCACCCGTGCCTTATCCAGGAATTCCTCCTTGGTGGACATCCTGGCCCACTGGAAAGGCGTAAAGGGCTTCGGCACAAAGAAGGATGTGCTGGCCACCACCTGGACCTTTCCGTTTCTCTGGTCCTTGGGGATCTCATAATACTCCTCTGCGATCTTCTCAGATAAAAGGGCAATGCCCTCCATATCCTCCACCGTCTCTGTGGGAAGGCCCAGCATGAAATACAGCTTCACCCGGTTCCAGCCTCCCTTAAAGGCATCGGCGGCTCCCTGGAGGATCTCCTCCTCAGTAAGCCCCTTATTGATCACGTCACGGAGCCTCTGGGAACCAGCCTCCGGCGCAAAGGTCAGACTGCTTTTTTTCACATCCTGTACCTTGCTCATCACGTCCAGAGAGAATGCATCGATCCTTAAAGAAGGAAGGGATACGTTGACTCCCTTTCCATGGAATTCCTCGATCAGGAAACGCACCAGCTCCTCCAGGGAACGGTAATCGCTGGAGCTTAAGGAGCTTAAGGAGATCTCCTCGTGCCCCGTATTTTTCAGCATCTTATATGCCAGGTCCTTCAGCCGCTCCACGTTCTTTTCACGCACCGGCCGGTAGATCATGCCTGCCTGACAGAACCGGCAGCCGCGGATACAGCCGCGCATGATCTCTAAGACCACACGGTCCTGGGTCACCTTGATGAACGGCACCAGGGGCTTTTCCGGATACACGGCCTCCGTCATATCCAGGACCAGCTGCTTTACGACCTTTTCCGGGGCCTCCGGACAGGTGGGACGGAACGCCTTTAAGGTGCCGTCCTCATGGTATTCCGGCTCATACAGGGACGGAACGTAGATTCCCGGCACTCCGGCCGCCCGTTTTAAAAACGTCTCCCTGGACTCGCCATTTTTCCGGCTGTCTTTGTAAATATCGATCAGCTGCCGGTATGCGGTCTCTCCTTCTCCAATGTAAAACAGATCAAAAAACTCGGCAATGGGCTCCGGGTTATAGGCGCAGGGACCGCCTCCGATGACGATGGGGTCATCCCAGGTCCGGTCGCTGCCATGGAGCGGGATCCCGGAAAGATCCAGGATCTGGAGGATATTTGTATAACACATTTCATACTGGAGGGTGATCCCCAGGATATCAAAATCCTTCACCGGGTCCTGGGACTCGATGGCAAAAAGCGGGATATGCTTTTCACGCATGATGGCGTCCAGGTCGGTCCACGGCGAATATACCCGCTCACAGTACACATCCGGCATCTTATTGAGCATATCGTAAAGGATCTGGATCCCCAGATGGGACATGCCGATATCATATACGTCCGGGAAGCACATGGCAAACCGGACATCCACACTGGACGGATCCTTACATACCGAATTGATCTCCCCGCCGATATAACGGGCTGGCTGCTGGATACTCAGCAGTATTTCGTCACTTAATGCTAATTTTCTCATTCTCATTCCTTGCTTTGCGGTTATTTATGGTTGCTTTTTTTATCCTTGATCCTCCGGATCAGACAGCAGGACACAGACTGATCCAGTATATACCGCATAATTATAAGGTATTTTTTTGCGGCTGGCAACCCCTTCCCACCTTTTTGCAGGTTTTCACCGTTCCTTCCGGCCTCTGCCGTATCGTCCCGGCCCTGCCGTTCTCTTTTCACCGGCTGCCGCACCGCCGTATATGAAATACGGTCATGACCTGTTCAGAAGCTTCTGATACGACAGATCCATCACAAACGCCCCCAGGGGCGCAGTAAGGACAATGGCAAGCACGGCGGCCGTAAGAACGGTATCTCCGCAGGCAAGGCCCATAGAAAGAGGGATCCCTCCGATGGCGGCCTGGACGGTGGCCTTCGGCGTATATGCTAACATTACAAATAACCGTTCTCTTCTCCCAAGCTTTGTTCCCCATAGGCAGAGAGCCACACCGGCCATCCTGAAAGCAAGAGCGCCAAGGATCACCAAAAGCGCCCGTCCTCCGGCCTGGGCCAGGTATCCTGTATTCACAGCGGCGCCCACAAGCACGAACAGAAAAATCTCAGCGGCGACCCACAGCTTTCCATACTTTACAGAGATCCTTCTGGCAGCCTCTCCCCTTTTCTTCTGAAGGCCTATGCCTATAAACATGACCGCGATCAGGGATGAAAAGCGGATGGGTGTTGCCAGCATGTCTTCAGCCGCCACCAGAAACAGCGAAATACTCAAGATAATAAGCACCTTTGAAGTATCCCGGATATGCACCTGTTTAAAAAACAGGGCCAGCAAAGATCCGGCCGCCAGTCCAAGGATGATCCCCAGAAGGATCGAAACAGGGATATTTATAAAGCTGACAGCAGAAACTCCCTTTCCCTGCATCATGCCGGTAAATGTAGAAAACAGGACGATCACATAGACGTCATCCACAGATGCGCCTGCAAGGATCATCTGGGGAATCCCTTCCCGTTTTCCATATCCCTCCTCCATCAGCCGGACCATCCTCGGTACGACCACTGCCGGAGAGACTGCGGCAAGAACGGCTCCCAGGACGGCTGCCTCCAGGACCGTCATCCCCATGAACCGGGTCCCCAGAAGGATCACTCCCAGCACCTCAAAGCTTGCCGGAACAAAGCACATGAGAAACGCCGGCCGGCCTGTCTTTTTTAATCCCGCCAGATCCAGTCCCAGTCCGGCTCTTGTAAGGATAATGATCAGCGCAATTTTCCGGAGCTCCTCCGATATCCCCAGGATATCTGCATCCAGCAGATCCAGGGCATATGGCCCAAGGATCATGCCTGTGGCCAGCATGCCCATAAGGCCCGGCAGCCGGAGCCTCTGGCACAGCCATGCCATGGACATTCCAACGATCAGGATCAGTGAAATACTCAGTAACATAATACATCTCCTCCCGGCATAGAAAAAGCTGACAATATCTGCACGGGTCTGTCTGCAGAAGTCATCAGCTTTAAACACCTTACGCCTTTTTCCTTTGGAAGTGTATCACATCCCATCCCGGATGGCAAGGAAAATATTCCCATATGCGGCTTCAGCCTGCGTGTGTGCCCAGGGTCTCCCTGATCCAGTCCACCCACACAGAATAATATTTTCCCAGGACATGGGCCCCGTCGGAGGAATATCCCGCCGCCAGATTTCCATTTTCATCGTCAAATACCTGGTTCACATCCAGATAGACATAGCCAGAGGCCTCTGCCATGCTTTTAATATCCCTGTTTAAGGCATTGATCCTGTCATTGTTGTAGATACTGCTGCCGGAGGCTTTCTCCGCTGTCACATGAAGGTTGGCCCCCAGGACGATGGCGGCATCCGGCTGCAGCTCATGGACCTTTTCCACGGTCCTTTTATACTGCTTTACAATGGAATCGTAATCATATCCCAACTCATTGATCCCAAGCATAAAAAATATGGTATCGAATTTCCGGGAACATAAGAGCTCCTCCAATCCGCTCTTTTCCTGGGATCTCAGCTTAACGGTTTTATTAAATGAAAGAGCTAATCCCCCAGCTATGCTGGGGCGAATAGTGTAGTAGTGAC